>ERZ773193.192-NODE-192-length-98219-cov-8.466291_pt1 | contig 98219 bp, 81 predicted proteins | sample MGYA00511110_ERZ773193 | MGnify/ENA primary metagenome ERZ773193 (study PRJEB29015, sample SAMEA2737784) | human gut metagenome | biome: human gut; feature: human-associated habitat; material: faeces | place: China | collected 2012 ... | reverse complement strand
ACTTAGAGGCAGTTCCCGTTGAAGAAAGCGAGTTGCCAAACTAAGCAGAACAATTCCTGTTTTTGAAATTGAGAAATCGGAATTTGGAGGTACACGATGATAATAAAAATTGTTACAATTTCACTGATGGCAGTGTTCTACATCTGCTATTTTGCAAAGCTGATTAGTCAGAAAAAGCAAGGCATAAAGACAGACCAATTAGGAAAAGGAAAAGAGGGATTTGTCAAATTTATAGAAGTAGCTCTTAAAATAATCACATATTTGCTTCCTGTAATACAGATTATCAGTATTGTGTTTTATTCGGGAACAGTACATATTGTGTTGCAATTTACAGGAGTTGTAATAACAATGTTCGGTGTACTTGCTTTTATTGTTTCTGTTACACAGATGAAGGAGAATTGGAGAGCAGGTGTGCAAAAAGAAGAAAAGACCAATTTGGTAACAACGGGCATCTATTCTATTAGCAGAAATCCTGCATTTTTGGGTTTTGATTTAATGTATATAGGAATATTGTTTTCGTTCTTTAATTGGTTCCTTTGCTTTGCCACAGGTTTTGCAGTGGTATTTTTTCATTTACAGATAGTCAATGTAGAGGAAGATTTTTTGATAGAAGCATTTGGAAATGAGTACCTGCAATACAAATCAAAAGTATGCCGATATTTAGGAAGAAAAAGATAACTTCTAGTTTTTGAAATCGAGAAATCGATATTTGTGGAGGTCGAAGTATGGGATTATTTGATAAATTAAAACCGAATAAAAACAACAAAGATTTCTTTGAATGGTTAGATTTGATCTTAAAGAATGAATTGAATAGTGAAATAAAAGCGATTAACTTTAATTTATATGAAGATACAGATAATAAATGGTCTATTGAATTAGTCGGCACATTTTCATTCGATAGGGATAATGACGATTGGGCTTGTGATGAAGTATTTGCTACAAGAGATAATCCTTTTATGATAGAGCGTGAAAGTGATTGGAAATCAATGGAAACATTTTTTATTGATTTATTGAATGAATACCTTTCTTTTGGGAAATATGCTGGAAGTTTAAAAAAATATCAAGCAATAGGTATTGGATTTGTTGATGGAGATTTACATATTTTATATGAAAGATAATGTCTGCTTGTTAGCAATAAAAATCGGTATTTTGGAGATGCGTTTAAATGATTTCTAGAGCAGAATATATTCAACAACCATATTCAGGGAATATATTGAAAAAATTTATGATATAAAAAGTCCATGGAATTCAACTGATTGGACATGGATAAAATTTACCGAAGAAGACGATATTTGGTGTGGTGAATTTAGAGGTAAATATAGAGGGGTATCTTGTTCTACAACATTAGGAATTATTGTTGTTTTGACTTCTGATTATATGTATGTGCTAGATATTTATGGTGGTGAAATTATGGAATATTATTCACAACCAGAATATGTAGATATAACAGTCACACCATTTGGAAAAATTTTAGTTACAGACGGCTATGGCATTGAGATGTTTGCAAATACTAAGATTAGCGATATGGAAAACATAGTTCTTCCCATTAATGCTGATAATTTGAAATTTGTTGAATGGAGAGAGAATATTTTAAAAATCAGTTGTTTTGAATTTTTGACATGGGGAAAAGAAATAGAACTATATTTGAATTTTGAAACTATGGAATGGTTGATAAACAAATAGCGCATGAAATTCAAGTTTGCAGAATCGGAAAAATCATGATTGTTAGGGGCTGTTGGAACGAGAGATAGACTGAAAAATCAGGCCATATTTTCTTGCTTTTGAGGGCGGTTCGAGACTTGAGATAATGAATAAGCCGGATATGGAGGATGTGAAGAAAACACTTAACCGAACAGGTCTAATCCATATTGCTTTCAGCGTCGGCAGTAAAGAAAAAGTGGATGAATTGACAATGAAACTGGAAGAAGCAGGATATCCGGTCGACAGTGGTCCACGCACAACAGGCGATGGCTATTATGAAAGCTGTGTTGTTGCAATAGAGGAAAATCAGATTGAAATAACGGTATAACTTTCCACTTGCAGAATTTCATTGTTTGAGAAGTATGATTTTGTTGCCAAGGATGTTAAAATGGATGGCAAGGTTCAACTTATTAAGCTGCATAAAAGTGAAAATTTCTGATTTGCAGAACTATTTCAGGGGAGGAATGTGGTATGGAAGATTTTAGTATAAACGAAATGCAGAAAATGCAGAGAAGCTTGCAGGATAAGTACAAGGACAGATGGGAACCGATCTGTCCGGAAACAGGACAGAACAAGATGCTTTGGATGGTTGGCGAAATAGGTGAAGTGATTGATATTGTCAAAAAGCATGGTGCAGTGAATGCCCTGACACAGGAAGAATTGAGAAAAGATCTGGTTGAGGAAATGGCAGATGTTCTTATGTACTACAATGATGTCATGCTCTGTTACGGAATTACGGCAGATGAATTGAAGCAGGCATATACCGGGAAGTTTGAGAAGAACATGAAGCGTTGGTAATTTCCGATTTGCAGCATCAAAGATTTTCCGGACATGTACTGCACAGCCGGGAAAGGGCGCTTTCTATTTTTTATGAGAACATAAAAGGAGATTTGCAAGTGGATCATTTCAAATTACATTCCAAATACAAGCCGACAGGTGACCAGCCGCAGGCGATTGAAGAACTGGTGCGCGGATTCCGTGAGGGCAACCAGTTTGAGACGCTGCTCGGCGTGACGGGTTCGGGCAAGACATTTACGATGGCGAATGTCATCGAACAGCTGAACCGGCCGACACTGATTATTTCTCACAATAAAACACTGGCGGCGCAGCTCTACGGGGAGATGAAGGAATTTTTCCCGGAGAATGCAGTCGAGTATTTTGTGTCATACTATGATTATTATCAGCCGGAGGCGTATGTGCCGCAGACGGATACCTATATCGCAAAAGACTCGGCAATCAATGAGGAGATAGATAAACTGCGCCTGTCTGCCACGGCTGCGCTTGTGGAGCGGAGAGATGTGATCGTTGTGGCATCGGTTTCCTGTATCTATGGTCTGGGCAGCCCGGAGGATTACCTTGGCATGATGGTATCGCTGCGCCCGGGCATGGAGAAGGACAGGGACGAGGTCATCCGTGCGCTGATCGATATTCAGTACACGCGAAATGAGATGGATTTTCATCGCGGCACGTTCCGGGTCCGCGGGGATGTGCTTGAGATATTCCCGGCAAACTATGGCGATACGGCGATCCGCGTGGAGTTTTTCGGGGATGAGATTGACCGTATAACGGAGATTGATGTGCTGACCGGCGAGATTAAGTGCCGGCTCGAGCATTTTGCGGTATTTCCGGCTTCCCACTACGTTGTGCCGCAGGAAAAGATTTTAAGAGCGTGCGATAACATCGAGGCGGAGCTGGAAGAGCGCGTGAAGTATTTCAAGGGAGAGGACAAGCTGCTGGAGGCACAGAGAATCGCGGAGCGCACGAATTTTGACATTGAGATGTTAAAAGAGACGGGATTCTGCAGCGGTATAGAGAACTACTCCAGGCATCTGGCGGGGCTTCCGGCGGGGGCGACGCCGCACACACTGATGGATTACTTTAAGGATGATTATCTGATTATCGTGGATGAGTCCCATATCACAATTCCGCAGATCCGCGGAATGTATGCGGGGGATCAGTCACGAAAGAGCACGCTGGTGGATTACGGGTTCCGGCTGCCGTCTGCGAAGGATAACCGCCCGCTGAATTTTGAGGAATTTGAGGGCAAGATCGACCAGATGCTGTTCGTTTCGGCGACGCCGAACGTATACGAGGATGAGCATGAACTTTTGCGCGCGGAGCAGATTATCCGGCCGACGGGACTGCTCGATCCGGAGGTTGTGGTGCGCCCGGTAGAGGGGCAGATTGATGATCTGGTGGGTGAGGTCAACAAGGAGATCAAGAACCACCACAAGGTGCTGATTACGACCCTGACGAAAAAAATGGCGGAGGATCTGACCGATTACATGCGGGAACTGGGGATCCGCGTCAAATATCTCCATTCCGATATTGATACGTTAGAGCGCGCGGAGATTATCCGCGATCTGCGTCTGGATGTGTTCGATGTGCTGGTGGGCATCAACCTTCTGCGTGAGGGATTGGACATACCGGAGATTACCCTGGTGGCAATCCTGGATGCGGACAAGGAAGGCTTCCTGCGTTCTGAGACGTCGCTGATCCAGACCATCGGCAGGGCGGCGCGCAACAGCGAGGGACATGTGATCATGTATGCGGATACCATTACGGATTCCATGCGTGTTGCGATCGAGGAGACGGAACGGCGCCGCAAGATCCAGCAGGAGTACAACGAGGCACACGGCATTACACCGACGACGATTCAGAAGTCGGTGCGGGAACTGATCTCTGTTTCCAAGAAGATCGCAAAGGAAGAAATGAATTTCAAGAAGTCTCCGGAGTCGATGAACAAGGCGGAACTGACGAAGCTGATTGCCGATATCCAGAAAAAGATGGAAAAAGCGGCGGCGGATCTCAATTTCGAGGCGGCGGCGGAATACCGCGACAAGATGATCGAACTCAAAGGGATGCTGCGTGACCTGTAGAAAGGATAAGACAATGAAGAAAACGTCCGAAAGAAAATATATTAAAATCAGAGGAGCGAACGAGCACAACCTCAAAAATATCGATGTGGATATTCCGAGAGACGAATTTGTCGTGCTGACCGGATTGTCGGGATCGGGAAAATCGTCCCTCGCATTTGATACAATCTATGCCGAAGGACAGCGGCGCTATATGGAGTCGCTGTCTTCCTATGCAAGGCAGTTCCTGGGGCAGATGGAAAAGCCGAATGTCGAGAAGATTGAGGGATTGTCGCCGGCAATCTCGATCGATCAGAAGTCGACGAACCGCAATCCCCGCTCGACGGTGGGAACGGTGACGGAGATCTACGATTACTTCCGGCTGCTCTACGCGCGGATCGGTGTGCCGCACTGCCCGAAATGTGGAAAAGAGATCAAAAAGCAGACGGTCGACCAGATGGTCGATCAGATCATGGAACTGCCGGAGCGCACGAAGATCCAGTTGCTGGCGCCGGTTGTGCGCGGCAGAAAGGGTGAACATCAGAAGCTGTTTGAGCAGGCGAAGCGAAGCGGTTATGTGCGTGTGATTGTCGACGGCAGCATGTATGAACTGTCAGAAGAGATCAAACTGGACAAGAATAAAAAGCACAATATCGAGATCGTGGTGGATCGTCTCATGGTAAAGGAAGGAATTGAGAAGCGCCTGGCGGATTCCATCGAGAATGTGCTTACACTGGCAAACGGACTCATGACCGTGGATGTGATCGGCGGTGAACCGATTCAGTTCTCGGAGAGTTTTTCCTGCCCGGACTGCGGGATCAGCATCGGCGAGATTGAACCGAGAAGTTTTTCCTTCAACAATCCGTTCGGCGCGTGTCCGACCTGTTTCGGACTTGGTTATAAAATGGAGTTTGATGAGGATCTGATGATTCCAGATAAACGTCTCTCGATCGCGGAAGGCGCCATCCAGGTGATGGGATGGCAGTCCTGTACAGATCCGTCCAGTTTCACATACGCTATTTTAAAGGCACTGACGGAGGAGTATCATTTTTCGCTGGAGACGCCGTACTGCGAATACCCGGAGGAAATCCGCCATGTCCTGATCTACGGAACGGACGGCAGGGAAGTGAAAGTCCATTACAGAGGACAGCGCGGGGAAGGCGTTTATGATGTTGCCTTTGAGGGACTGATCAAAAACGTGCAGCGCAAGTACCGGGAGACCGGTTCGGAGGTCATGAAGCAGGAATATGAGCAGTTCATGCGGATTACCCCCTGCGAGACCTGTAAGGGACAGCGGCTGAAAGCAGAGTCTCTGGCAGTGACGGTTGCGGATAAAAATATTTATGAGATGACTTCCATGTCGGTGAAGAATCTCAATGCCTTTCTGGCGGAGATGAAGCTGGGGGAGCAGCAGCACCGGATCGGCGATCAGATTTTAAAAGAGATCCGCGCACGCGTCGGATTCCTGAATGAGGTGGGACTGGATTATCTGTCCCTGTCCAGAGCGACCGGTACCCTCTCGGGAGGAGAGGCACAGCGTATCCGTCTGGCGACGCAGATCGGTTCCGGGTTGGTCGGGGTTGCGTACATTCTGGACGAGCCGTCGATCGGACTGCATCAGCGCGATAACGATAAGCTGCTGGGGGCGCTGAAGAATTTAAAAGATCTCGGCAACACGCTGGTTGTCGTGGAGCACGACGAGGATACGATGCTTGCCGCGGACTATATTGTGGATATCGGACCGGGAGCCGGCTCACACGGTGGAGAAGTGGTCGCCTGCGGTACGGCACAGGAGATCATGAAGAATCCGAAGTCGATCACGGGAGCGTACTTAAGCGGCAGAATCAAGATCCCGGTACCGGATGAGCGCAGAAAACCGACGGGATTTCTGACGATCAAAGGCGCACGGGAGAACAACCTGAAAAACATCGATGTGAACATACCGCTCGGGATTATGACCTGCATTACCGGCGTGTCCGGCTCGGGAAAGAGCTCCCTGACTAATGAGATTCTCTATAAGCGGCTGGCGCGCGACCTGAACCGGGCGCGCTGCATTCCGGGAGAGCATGATGAGATTCTTGGTATGGAGCAGCTGGATAAGGTGATTGATATTGACCAGTCGCCGATCGGCAGAACGCCGCGGTCAAACCCGGCAACTTACACGGGCGTGTTCGATATGATCCGCGATCTGTTTGCGGCGACCCCGGATGCAAAGGCGAAGGGCTACAAAAAGGGAAGATTCAGCTTCAACGTAAAAGGCGGACGCTGCGAGGCGTGCGGAGGGGATGGAATCTTAAAGATTGAGATGCATTTCCTGCCGGATGTCTATGTGCCGTGCGAGGTCTGCGAGGGAAAGCGGTACAACCGGGAGACGCTTGAGGTCAGGTATAAAGGAAAAAGCATTTATGATGTGCTGGATATGACGGTGGAGGAGGCGCTGGAGTTCTTTAAAAATGTGCCATCCATCCACCGCAAGATTCAGACGCTCTACGATGTGGGACTTTCCTATGTAAAACTGGGACAGCCGTCCACAGAGCTTTCGGGAGGAGAGGCGCAGCGAATCAAGCTGGCAACCGAACTCTCCAAGCGAAGCACCGGAAAGACGATCTACATTCTGGATGAGCCGACGACCGGACTTCATTTTGCGGACGTGCATAAGCTGATCGAAATTTTGCGGAGATTGTCCGACGGCGGCAATACCGTGGTGGTTATTGAGCACAATCTGGACGTGATCAAGACGGCGGATTACATCATCGACATGGGACCGGAAGGCGGAGACGGCGGTGGAACGGTCATTGCGCAGGGAACACCGGAAGAGGTGGCGCAGATACCGGAGTCCTACACCGGACAGTATGTCAAGAAATATCTGGGAAAATAGTGGAAACAAGGAGAAGGCACTGGATGCAAACGTGGAAAACACGCAGCATACAGTGCCTTTTTTGACAACAGATGTGTTGACATCTGCGGTCAGAGAAATGTTGTGAAATATATGGCATCGAAAATTCATATGGATGAAAATTCGTTATACCCGGGGAGTACCTCCCGGCGTTTGGTGTTTGCGCCGGAAGGTATGAGTTATGAAAAATTATACTAACCGCGGAATATTTGAGGAATATTTCCGGGGCGGTGTATGTTTGGTACACCATTTAGTACGTAAAAAAATATAACCCGCAAATGTGATGAATACGTGATGAAAAAATGAAAAAATATGATATTCCGGACAAAAAATGAAGAAATTCTTATTTTTTTCAAAAATGGCGGCGCGGGCGAAAAAAAGCTTTGAAAAATCCCAGTTTTTGTATATAATAATGCTGTATATGTAAAAATATGATTAAATGCATCTTTATGTCCTTTTGGACGTGAAGAAAGATTCAACGAATAGATGAACCATTGGCAGAGAAAAGAAAGGGGCAGATTAGAATATGATGAGTACGGACATCGGTATCGATCTTGGTACTGCAAGTATCCTGGTATATATTAAAGGCAAAGGTGTAGTGTTAAAGGAGCCGTCAGTAGTGGCTTTTGATCGTGATACAAACAAAATCAAGGCAATCGGAGAGGAAGCGAGACTGATGCTCGGCAGAACGCCCGGCAACATTGTAGCAGTCCGTCCGCTGCGTCAGGGTGTTATTTCTGATTATACTGTCACCGAGAAGATGATCAAGTATTTCATCCAGAAGGCACTTGGCAAGAAGACATTCCGCAAGCCGCGCATCAGCGTGTGTGTGCCGAGCGGAGTGACCGAGGTCGAGAAAAAAGCGGTTGAGGATGCGACCTATTCTGCAGGTGCGCGTGAGGTGGCGATTATCGAGGAGCCGATTGCGGCAGCGATCGGAGCCGGAATCGATATTTCAAGACCATGCGGCAACATGATCGTGGATATTGGCGGCGGTACCGCGGACATCGCCGTGATTTCTCTGGGGGGATCGGTTGTCAGCACTTCCATCAAGATCGCCGGAGATGATTTTGACGAGGCGATTGTCCGTTACATGAGAAAGAAACACAATCTGTTGATCGGTGAGCGCACAGCGGAGGACATCAAGATCAAGATCGGTTCCTGTTTCCCACTGGCACAGAATGAGACCATGGACGTCAGAGGCCGTAACCTGGTGACCGGTCTGCCGAAGACGGTAACCGTTTCTTCCGAGGAGACGGAAGAGGCGCTGAAGGAGCCGACACTGCAGATCGTGGAAGCGGTACACTCGGTGCTGGAGAAGACGCCGCCTGAGCTTGCGGCGGACGTGGCAGACCGCGGAATCGTTCTCACGGGAGGCGGATCACTGCTTCGCGGACTTGAGGAACTGATCGAGGATAAGACGGGAATCAATACCATGACAGCGGAGGAGCCGATGACCTGTGTGGCAGTCGGAACCGGAAAGTTCGTGGAGTTCCTGTCCGGAAAGCGCGATGATGATTAAGTTTGACGGCAGTTATGACGATATAAACAACAAAGAGCCCTTGGGATGCGGGAGCGTCTGATGGATTCTGGTGAGAAGCAGGCAGAAGTTACAAGAGGTAACAGAAAAAGGAGCAGTCTATGGTAAAGGGATTGTATACAGCGTATACAGGAATGATAAATGAACAGAAGCGTCTGGATGTGCTTTCCAACAATCTTGCAAATGCAGATACGAATGGTTATAAGAAAGAAGGCACAACGTCCCAGACATTTGCAGATGAGCTGGCAATCAAGATCAAAGATACATCGTCTTACGGTCTTGCGCAGAAGCTGGGTACAATCAGCATGGGCGTTCATATCGGTGAGACGTATACGGATTACAGTACCGGAAGTTTCAAGGTTACCGATAACAGTACGGATTTTGCAATCAAGGGAGATGGATTTTTTGCGATTGCCTACACGGATAAGCAGGGAAATTCATCCGTAAAATATACAAGGGACGGAGCGTTCACGGTCAACACCCAGGGCTATCTGGTGACCAAGGACGGCGATTATGTCCTGAATGCAAATGACGCCAGAAACGGCAATGTGAACGGACGGATTCAGGTGGATCCGACCCAGAAGATCACCGTGGATGAGCTTGGCAATATCTATCAGAACGATCAGCAGGTTGGAACGATCGGCATCGTCGATTTTGCGGATTATGACTATCTGGCGAAGTACGGTGAGAATATGTACGACCTTGTGAACGGAGGAACGGTGACGGCGGCAGACGGCAGGATCGTGCAGGGAACGCTGGAGTCGTCCAATGTGAATGTTGTTTCTGAGATGGTCAATATGATTACGATTTCCAGAGCATATCAGGCAGGACAGAAGGTTATTAACACGATTGATGAGACACTGGATAAGGCGGTCAATCAGGTCGGAAATGTATAGACGGAGGTAGCTGACATATGATGAGGGCACTTTATACTGCGGCAACCGGTATGCTTGCGCAGCAGACGAACGTGGACAATATTTCAAACAATCTTTCCAATGTGAATACGGTTGGATTCAAGCAGGAGAAGGCAGAGTTTAAGTCGCTGCTTTACCAGACCATTCAGACGAAGACAACGAGTGCAAACGGAGAGCAGAAACCGATTCCGGCACAGGTGGGACTCGGAACGAGAGTTGCGGCAGTCACATCCGTGTACACACAGGGAGCGCTGCAGGCGAGTGAGAATGATACCGATTTTGCAATCGTCGGAGACGGATTTTTTGCAGTGCGCTGCGCAGACGGCGAGACACGCTATACCAGAGCGGGAGATTTTGTGTGGGCAGTGGGAACCAACGGCGTTACACTGACCAATCCGGACGGCTATCCGGTGCTAGACAGCAATAACCAGCAGATCGTTCTTCCGGCCAATATAAGTTCCAGCAGTGTGACAGTATCGAGCGACGGCAGAATCGGTTACACGACAGCAAATGGAACTTATGTGAATATGAACCGTCAGATCGGACTGTTCCAGTTTAACAACCCGAGCGGCCTTGAGAAAACGGGTGACAACCTTCTGGAGGTCACCGCAGCTTCGGGTGCGGCAATGAATGAGAATACGACAGCAGGTCTTACCAGAAGCCAGGTTCGCCAGAATTATCTGGAGGCGTCCAATGTACAGGTGGCGGACGAGATGGTCAATATGATTATCGCACAGCGTGCCTATCAGTTGAACTCCAAGGCAATCACAACATCGGATGAGATGCTGGAGATGGCGAACAACCTGAAACGATAAGCAGATGATAAGCGAACGGTAAGCGGATGATAAGCGGAATGGAGCGTAAAGTATGAGTTTTTCGATAGACGGTATTTCGTCATTGGTCAGCAATGCACAGAACAGCGCAGCCGCAGGCAGCGCGTCGGCACTGAAGAATTCGATCAGTAGTGTGTCCTCCGGCTCGAGCGAGGAAGAACTGCTCTCGGTCTGCAAGGATTTTGAGTCCTACTTTGTGGAAGAGGTATTAAAGGAAGTAAAGGAGAATCTCATTTCGGATGATGACGAGGATAAGGATTCTTCTCTCAGTACGCTGACAGATTTTCACATGGACAGCACGATCGAACTGGTGGCAGATGAGATTGTGGATCAGGTGGGAGAAAATTATACGCAGCAGCTTTATGAGCAGATGAAACGGAACTATGGCATAGAATAGATGCCGGCAGTTAAGAATGAACGAGGCAGAGGGCGGTCACCGTTAGAGGTGACGGGTTCTCTGCTTTTTTCGGCGGGAGGAATGATTTGGAAAAGTTAGCAGGATATGTGGAACATATTATATACAGAAATGCAGACAACGGATATACGGTTCTCAATCTGGTGAGCGGGGAGGCGGAGATTACCTGCGTGGGAATCTTCTCGGCGATCGCAGAGGGGGAGAACATTGAGGCATCCGGCGACTATACCGATCATCCTACTTACGGTAAACAGTTTAAGGTCGAAAGTTTTGAGGAGAAAGCGCCGGAAGACGAGGAAGCCATCGAACGCTATCTCGGTTCCGGGGCGATCCGTGGGATTGGTCTGGCGCTGGCAGCGCGGATTGTGCGCAGATTCAAGGCGGATACCTTTCGGATTATCGAGGAGGAGCCGGAGCGGCTGGCGGAAGTAAAGGGAATCAGCGAGCGCAAGGCGATGGAGATTGCGGATCAGGTGAATGAAAAACGTGATCTGCGGCAGGCGATGATTTTCCTCCAGCAGTACGGCATCACGATGAACCTGGCAGTGAAAGTATATCAGCAGTATGGACAGGAGGTATACGGGATTATCCGTGAGAATCCGTATCGGCTGGCGGACGACATTGAGGGTGTGGGATTCCGCACGGCAGACGAGATTGCTGTCCGGGTAGGAATCCGCATGGATTCTGATTTCCGGATCCGGAGCGGAATTTTATATGTGCTGCTTCAGGCATCCACAGAGGGGCATACCTACCTGCCGGAGGAGGAACTGACCAGAAGAACTGGACAGCTTCTTGAGGTAGGGGAGGAGCAGATCGAGAAGCAGTATATGGATCTGGCGATCGAGCGAAAAATCATCATGAAGCAGGGCGAAAACCAGACGCAGATCTATGCGGCGTCCTTTTACTACATGGAGGCAAATACGGCAACCATGTTAAAACAGCTCAATGTCAGCTATGATGTTCCGGATCTGGAAATCGAGGAGCGTGTTCGCAGAATTGAGAAGCAGACCGGAATGGAACTGGATGAGCACCAGATGACAGCGGTCAAGGAGGCGGTGCGCAACGGACTTCTGATTATCACCGGAGGACCGGGTACCGGAAAAACGACGACGATCAATACGATCATCAAGTATTTTGAGATGGAAGGACTCGACATTTTTCTCGCGGCGCCCACCGGACGTGCGGCGAAGCGCATGAGTGAGACAACCGGGTTTGAGGCTAGAACCATACACCGCATGCTGGAACTGAACGGCGGTGTGGACGGTGCGGCAGGGTTTGAGCGGAATGAGCAGAATCCGCTTGAGACGGACGTTGTGATTATCGACGAGATGTCCATGGTGGATATTTCTTTGATGCATGCACTGTTAAAGGCGGTTGCTGTTGGAACGAGACTGATTCTGGTCGGAGATGTCAATCAGCTGCCGAGTGTGGGACCGGGAAGTGTTCTGCGGGACATCATTCGCTCGCACGAGTGCAATGTGGTCATGCTGACGAAGATTTTCCGCCAGGCATCCACGAGCGACATCATTGTGAATGCGCACAAGATCAATCAGGGCGAAGAAGTGACGTTGGACAACAAAAGCATGGATTTCTTTTTCCTGAAGCGGTATGACGCGGATGTGATTATCAGCGTGGTATTGCAGCTGATCAAGCAGAAACTCCCCAAATTTGTGGACGCGACGCCGTACGATATACAGGTGTTGACGCCGATGCGCAAGGGACTGCTGGGCGTAGAGCGGTTAAACGGAATACTGCAGCGCTATCTGAATCCGCCGTCTCCGCAGAAGCGTGAAAAGGAACACGGCGATATTCTGTTCCGTGAGGGAGACAAGATCATGCAGACCCGGAACAACTATCAGTTAGAGTGGGAAATCCGCACAAAATACGGTCTGTCTGTGGATAAAGGGACGGGAGTATTCAACGGAGACATGGGAATTGTCCGGGAGATCAATGATTTCGCGGAGACGATGACTGTGGAATTTGATGAGGGCAGAATGGTGGAATATCCATACAAACTGCTGGATGAGCTGGAACTGGCGTATGCGATTACCATACATAAATCGCAGGGAAGCGAATACCCGGCGGTCGTCATTCCACTTTTGTCCGGACCGTCGATGCTTATGAACCGGAATCTGCTGTACACAGCGGTCACCCGTGCTCGGAAATGTGTGACGCTGGTCGGCAATGAGGTGACGTTTGCGCAGATGGTGCAGAACACGTCGCAGCAAAAACGATACAGCGGGCTGTGTGACCGACTGAAGGAGGCATAACACTGCCGTGGAATATTTTGGGAGAAAAAGATATCCGGGGAAAACGAATGCAGGCGAGAAGCCCCTTTGTTTCAGGATGCAACGGGCACAGTCCATTCTTTGGAGCAAAATCCCGCATTTCTTCCGTGCGATCGTTGTCTTAGGTTCCGTGTCTTTGCCACGTTTGAACACCCCACGGAAGCTGTCCGTCAAGCAGCAGACAATGAGCGGACTTTCTGGCAGCACTAACTGCACTCACGCATAGACATCATAAAACCGCGCGAACCGGAACTCGCCGGCATCTGCTATTGAAAATAGGGCAGATGCCGACTCAGACATCGGCTTCGCGCGGTTATGTTTTATGCTTAGAGTGCAGGTAAGTGCTGCACAAAAGTCCTAAAATTGTCTGTAGCTTGCGGACAGCTTCCGCGGGGGTGCTCCAAACTTGGAAAGACACGGATCATCGCAAAGGCAACGGCCGCACGGATTAGAAATACACGATTTTGCGATTAGAATGGATTGTGTCCGTTGCATCCTGAAACACAAAAGGCTTTCGCCTGCGCTCACTTCATCCGGACAGCTTCTCCTCCCGAAATATCCTGCGGCCGCGTTATGCCTCTTTCCTGCGGTTACGACAGCAGCGCTTTATCGTTTGCAAATTCCTCGCCGCTGACCTTCTCAAACTGATGGAGGAGATCTTCCACCGTCAGTTTCTTCTTCTCTTCCCCGGCAATGTTTAGGATGACACGGCCTTCATGCATCATGATGAGGCGGTTACCGTGCACGATGGCGTCCTTCATGTTGTGTGTGACCATCATGGCAGTCAGGTGGTGATCGGCAATGATCTTGTCGGAAATCTCAAGCACTTTGGCGGCTGTCTTCGGATCGAGCGCTGCGGTGTGCTCGTCTAAAAGCAGAAGCCTCGGCTTCTGGATGGAAGCCATGAGCAGCGTGATTGCCTGGCGCTGACCGCCGGACAACAGCCCTACTTTGCTGGAAAGCCGGTCTTCCAGACCGAGATCTAAGGTGGCAAGCATCTCACGGTAGACGTCGCGCTCCTTTTTTGTGATGCCCCAGGAGAGACCGCGGCTCTGTCCGCGTCTGGCAGCGATCGCCATATTTTCCTCGATCGACATCGTCGTCGCGGTGCCGGTCATAGGATCCTGAAAGACGCGTCCGAGATATTTGGCGCGCTTGTACTCGGAAAGGCGTGTCACATCATCGCCGCCGATATAGATTTTTCCGGAATCCACCGGCCACACGCCTGCGATGGCGTTTAAGGTGGTGGATTTTCCGGCGCCGTTTCCGCCGATCACGGTGACGAAATCGCCCTCCTCGAGAGAGAGGTTCACGCCGTTTAATGCCACTTTCTCGTTGATGGTGCCCGGATTAAACGTTTTCTTGATATTGTCTATTTTTAACATTTCTGCCATGGTGTTACCGCTCCTTTCCTTTGCGTGTGGATTTCAGATAAGGAATGGCAAGGAATACTGCCACAACGATCGCGGAGAAAAGCTTCAGATCGTCGGAAGGAAGCTTTAACCATAAAACCACATTCATTACAATATAATAGATGATCGCTCCGCCGATTACGGAAAACAGCGTGTAGGCGAAAGCGAGATTCTTCCCGGCGCAGAGTCTGCCGAAAATAACTTCTCCGATAATGACAGCAGCAAGACCGATGACGATGGCGCCGCGCCCCATGTTGACATCTGCCGCACCCTGATACTGGGCGTACAGACCGCCGGAGAGACCGACCAGACCGTTGGAGATCATGAGCGCAATGACGGTGTGAAGGTTGGTGTTGATTCCCTGCGCACGCGCCATCTGCTGATTACATCCGGTTGCGCGGATGGCATGTCCCTGCTCCGTGCCGAAATACCAGTAGAGAATCGCAACGATTGCAAAACAGAACAGGATGCATGTCGCAAAAATCTGTACACGGGTGCTGTTGGAGTCGGACAGGTAGCGGAGCGAGACCACCAGAGGGTACTTGTCAACGCTGACGGCCTGGTTGGAACAGCCCATGATGTTTAAGTTGATGGAATACAGGGAAATCTGGGTTAAAATGCTTGCCAGAATGCCCGGAATGCCAAGAGCGGTATGCAGGATGCCGGTGATGAAACCGGCGGCCATGCCTGCCAGAAAGGCAAAAATAAGTGCTGCCCACGGACTCATTCCTCCGCGGATCAGCATGACGGCAACCGCACCTCCGGTTGCAAGAGAACCGTCCACGGTCAGATCCGCAAAATCCAACAGACGGTAGGTAATATAGACGCCGAGTGCCATCAGCCCCCAGACCATGCCCTGGGCGAAAGCGCCGGGCATGGAACGGAAGAGGGCAAGCGGGTCAAGCGACATAAAATAATTCATCAGGAAAAACCCCCTTGTCAGGAAAAATATTATTCGGCATCGATTGCCACGTAATCATCCGGAACCGTGATGCCTAAATCGGAACAGATTGCGGCATTGTACTCTTTGGTGACATTCGGGGCGTATTCGATATCCATGGTGGAAATATCTTTGCCGTTTACCAGAATGTCATAAGCCATCTCGCCAGCTTTGTATCCGATGTCATAATAGCTGATGGAGAGTGTTGCAACACCGCATCCGGAGCAGATTCCCTCCTCGCCGGCGATGACTGGAATGCCTGCCGGGCGTGTGATATTGTCGACCGCTTCGGTGTTGCCTGCCATGGTATTGTCAGTCGGAATGTAGATGACGTCTACTTCGCCGACAGCACTCTGCACGACAGAGGCGATGTCGTTGGAATCCGCCACGGTGTACTCCTTGTGGGAGATTCCGTCCTCATCCAGATACTTTCCGAATTCTGTTGCCTGGTACACGGAGTTCGGTTCTGCGGAACAGTAGAGGATGCCGACATTCCTGGCGTCCGGAAACAGTTCCACGAGCATATCTTCCTGCTGGTCTAACGGAGCCAGATCGGATGTACCGGAAATATTTTTCCCGGTGGCGCCGGTCCAATCGTCAATGTCGAGCGCGGTCGCGTAGTCCGTCACGGAGGTTCCGAGTACCGGGATCGTACTGGTGGCCGCCGCGGAAGCCTGCAGGGCGGTCGTCGCATTGGCGAGGATCAGATCGTAATTGTTGGAGACAAAGGTGGTGGCAATGCTGGAACAGTTCGCCTGCTCGCCCTGTGCGTTCTGCACATCGAAGGTGACGGAATCGCCCATCAGTTTGGTCAGGGCATCCTGAAATCCCTGCGTTGCCTGATCCAGTGCCGGATGCTCCAGCTGCTGCAGGATACCTACCTTATACGTTTTTTCTCCACTGCCGCACGCGGTCATGGATAAGACCATCGTGGAGACTAATACTGCCGAAACTAGTTTGTGTGCTTTTTTCATAAGCATCTCCTCCTTTATTGCATTAAAGCTTTAATGCTTTTAATAGATAAAATTATAATGAGGAAAAGTATATTCGTCAACCGTTCCTTAAAATAAAGAAAGAAAAAATTAAGAAAATGTTTATGGCAAAAAAGGGGCGGACATGCTAGGATAAAGCGGAATCAGATGACCGGGGGAGAGCGGGAAATGCAATGCAGGCTGATTTTGCAACAGGAAAAGAAAAAACAGGACGCGGACTGCGGTGGGTGGCGGAGACGATCGTTGGTCTCATCTATCCGCCGAGATGTCCGATCTGCGACCGCGTGACGGTGCCGGAATGTGTCCCGTGCAGAAGGTGCGCGGATGCTGTACGGCTTGCCGAGGAACCGGTGTGCAAGCGATGCGGCAAGCCGCTGGATGGCGAGCGGACGGAATTCTGTCTGGACTGCGGAAAGCGCAGGCATGCGTACTGCCAGGGGAAAGCCGTGTTTGTGTATCAGGGAAATATCCGGCAGTCCATGTACCGGTTTAAATATGCAAACCGGCGCGAATATGCGGCGTATTATGCGAGGGAGGCGGCAGCGCTTTATCAGGACTGGGTTTTTAAAAATCAAATCGAAGTGATCATTCCGGTGCCCATGTACCGGTGGAAAAAGCGGCGGCGCGGATACAATCAGGCCGAGACATTCGCGCGGGCGCTTGGCAGGGAACTGGGGCTTCCCGTGGACGCCGGGCTTGTGCGCCGTGTGCGGAACACGGTGCCGCAGAAGGAGTTAAATGGCGGACAAAGAGCGGCAAATTTAAAAAATGCTTTTCAATTAGCAGCAGATATAGTAAAATATAAGAAAATATTACTGGTGGATGATATTTATACGACGGGAACAACGATAGATACCGTTTCGGAGGTCCTGCTGAAGGGCGGCGCAGAGCGGATCTATTATATTTGCGTCAGCATCGGTGCGGGATTTTGACAGGGGAATTCAGGAGGATTGAGAAGTATGGAAGTGAGAAATTGCAGGAGCTGTGGACGCCTGTTTAACTATATGGGGGGAGCACCGCTTTGTCCGGCGTGTCAGAAAAAGCTTGAGGAGAAGTTCCAGGAGGTAAAGGCTTTCCTGGAGGAGAATCCGAATTCAAGTGTGGAGACGGTCGCTGAGGAGCTGGATGTGTCGGTGAAGCAGATCAGACAGTGGATTCGCGAGGAGCGTCTGTCGCTTTCCGTGGCAGGAGCAGACGGCATTGTCTGTGAGACCTGCGGGAAACCGATCCGCACGGGAAGATTTTGCGAGAAGTGCAAGAACAATATGGCGAACGCGCTTGCAGAGTCGATTCATAAGCCGGAGCCGCCTCAGCCGCAGGAGACAGAGCGGGATAAAAACCGCATGCGTTTCCTGAAATAATACCAAGAGAATCAACAGGGCCTGGGTATCGGGCTCTGTTTTTTGCTTTGAAAATAAATAGTGCTGTGTTATAATAAAAAAAGAATGCATAATTGCGTGCAATTTTGCCCTGCGCAGGCTGGAACGGCAGGGCGGAGAAAGGATAACTACTGTATGGTAAATGAAGAACGATTGCGCCACCTGATTAAGATGGCACAGTTTGATACAAATGACGGGAAACAGTGTAAGCCGATGACGCAGTATGCGAGAAAAGATTATGTTTCCATGCGTCTGCTGGGGAGCTTCGTGACAGGAACCATCTGCTACGGGCTTCTGATGGGAATGTGGGGGCTGTATGCGACGGAAGAGCTGCTTGCAAAGCTGAACAAGTTCGATATCCAGGGGCTTGTCATGACAGCGGTAGTGCCGTATCTGGTGTTTATGGTGATTTACCTCGGAGCCACGTGGGTAATATTTAACATGAAATACACAGAGGGACGCCGCAAGGTGAAGAAGTATTACAACAACCTGAAAAAGGTGAATCAGATGTATGAGAGGGAAGAACGCCTCCGGACATCCGATCATAAAGACTGGGATTAGAGCGGGAGGCATGGAATGACAACCTTATTGGAACTCAAAGAAAAATTAGTACGCTTCTACGGAAAATACGAAGTGTACATTACACCGATCGTCAAGTTTATCGTGGCGTTTGCGGCGCTGATGACGATTGACAGGAACATCGGCTACATGGAACTGGTCAGCTCCACACCGGTGGCGCTGATTTTAGGACTGCTCTGTGCCATCCTGCCTGTGGGCGGCACGATCTTTATTGCGGCGGTCGTCATACTGGCGGATATGTATGCATTATCGATTGAGGTATGTCTGGTCGCACTTCTTCTGTTTGTGCTGATCTATTTTATCTATTTTCGTTTTGCTCCCAGACAGGGAATGGGCGTATTGCTGACGCCGATCTGCTTCCGGCTGAATATCCCGTATGTGATTCCGGTTGGAATGGGACTGCTGGAGGAGGCATATTCTGTATTTGCAGTGATCTGCGGTACGGTGGTTTACTTTTTCCTCGACGGAGTCCGGCAGAATGAAAAGCTGCTCGGCGGTGCGGCGGAGGAGAGTGCGGAGGCGAATTCCAAGATCGTGGTGGCGTTAAACCAGCTTCTCGGCAACAAGGAAATGTACCTCGTGCTCGGCATCATGGCTGTGACGCTGATTATTGTATATCTGATCCGCAGAATGTCTATCGCGAATGCATGGCAGATTGCGATTGCATCCGGTATTCTGTTCGAGACAATCGGTTTGATTGCGGGCTATATGCTGCTTGGAATTTCCGGTAAGACGGTGAGCGTGCTGGTCGGCAATGTGATTTCACTTCTGATTGCATTTGTGATACAGTTCCTGTTCTTTAACCTCGACTACTCAAGAACAGAGCGGCTGCAGTTTGAGGATGATGAATATTACTACTATGTAAAAGCAGTGCCGAAGGCTGTGGTATCCGGCACCAACAAGCAGGTAAAGCGTTTCAGCGGGAAGGACGAAAAGGAACGTCTCACGAAGAAGCGTTTTGCGGAAGAGATGGATATCGACGAAGAATTATTAGATTAAGGAAGTGGACCGCGTGCAGAACATGTTAGCTACCCTCGATGCTTTCTGGCAGAAGGCGTCTCTTTATATGAATCTTCCAAAAATCTCCATAACAGATATCGTGGAGATCATAATCATAGCGTTTCTGATCTACTATATGCTGGTGTGGATCAAGAATACCAGAGCATGGATGCTGCTGCGCGGTTTGATGGTGATTCTGCTCTTCGTTCTGTTGGCAGCATTGTTCCAGATGAACACGATCATCTGGATTGCAAGGAATACGTTAAACGTCCTGGTGATAGCTCTGGTTGTAATCTTCCAGCCGGAGATGCGCAAGGCGCTTGAGAATCTCGGACGGAAAAACGTTCTGGCGTTCCTGTTTTCCTTTGATTCCTCAAAGGAGGATACGGGGAAGTTCTCGGATAAGACCATTAATGAAATGGTCAAGGCGTGCTACGAGATGGGAAAGGTGAAGACCGGAGCCCTGATTGTGGTGGAGGATGAGATTGTTCTCTCGGAATATGAGCGCACCGGAATCGCGGTGGACGGTATTCTGACAAGCCAGCTTCTGATCAATATTTTTGAAAAAAACACACCGCTCCATGACGGCGCCGTGATTGTGCGCGGGGACAGAGTCGTGGCGGCGACCTGTTACCTGCCGCTTACGGATTCCCTGTCGATCAGCAAGGATCTGGGAACGAGACACCGTGCGGCTGTCGGAATCAGCGAGGTGAGCGATTCCCTGACAATCGTTGTGTCAGAGGAGACCGGAAGAGTGTCGATTGCGCTCGGCGGTGAACTTTACCGCAATGTAGATGCCGAGTTTCTGAAGAACAAGCTGACGTACATCCAGAGGCGGGAACGGGAATTATCGAAGATTGCATTGTGGAAGAGGAGGCTGAAAGATGCTAAAACGGCTCGGAAAAACGATAACAAATAATTTTAGCCTCAAAATACTGGCGGTCATACTGGCGGTTGTGCTGTGGGTAGTCGTGATTAACATTGACGATCCGACGACGTCAAAGACCTATACCACCAATGTTGTAGCGGAGAATACGGACTATATCACATCGCAGAACAAATATTATGAACCGCTGGACAGCAGCAACGTAGTGTCATTCCGCGTGTCGGCTGCGCGCAGCGTGCACGATGAATTATCCAATGCCGATTTTTCCGCAACGGCGGACATGGAGAATATTGAGTACGATGAGGGAAGCGGAATTTACCGCGTGCCGGTGACGATCACCGCGAAGCGGTATAGCAATAAAGTCTCCGTCGTCTCCAAACAGCTCTATCTGGAAGTGGCGCTGGAAGACCGCGGCACCTGCCAGAAGGCGATTACGGCGGCAACCAAGGGAACCGTGATGGACGGCTGTGCACTCGGCACGGTACAGATTGTGGGCTCCAACCTGTTAAAGGTTTCGGGACCGGCATCCATCGTCAGCCAGATTGATACGGCGGTGGCGACGATCAATGTGGAAGGTATGTCCACGGATGTGACGGATTCCGTTGTGCCGGTGTTATATGATGCCGACGGCAACGTGATCGACACGACAAAGCTGACACTCAGTCTGTCCACAGTCAATATTTCGGCACAGATCTTAAATACCAAGGATGTGCCGCTGGAGTTTGAGGCGAAGGGCGAACCGGCGGACGGCTATGTGCTTACCGGCGTGGAAAGCAGCCTGGATAATGTGCGTATCAAGGGCGAGGCGGCAACGCTCAATACCGTCAGCAAGATCACCATTCCGCAGGAGGTGCTGGACATTTCCGGTATCACCGAGGATCTGACCACAACGGTGGATATCAGTTCCTATCTGCCGAGTCAAACGGCACTTGTGCTGAACTCGGATGCAAAAGTAGAGGTGACCGCGAAGGTGGAGCCGGTTGTCAAGGCGACTTACGAGGTGCCAGTGGCAAACTTTACCATTCAGAATGTGCGCGACGGTTACAATGCAAATTACATGGAGAGCACGGTCGCGGTAGAGATCAGCGGAGCGGAGAGCGAGCTTGCGGGAATCTCTGCAAAAGATATTACCGGAACGGCGGACGCATCCAACCTTGGAGCGGGCGAGCATCACCTGAATGTACAGATCACGCTGGAGCAGGAGCACTGCTGGGTGACTGGAACAGTGACACTGCCGGTGACAATTACCGACCACAACACCGCCGAAACGGGTACTTCGGATAATACGGATACGACAGACAGTGAGAGCAAGACGAACGATACAGCCGGCACCGCCGCTGCAGGCGATGCGGCTGACAAGTCGGATAAAACCGATAAAACGGATAAGACAGCCACTGAGAACGGTGCAGCTGGAAGTGATACGGAGAGAAGCAGCAACAATCCGTAAAAAAGTGAAAACATGGAGGAAATAGAATATGGCTAGAATGTTTGGCACGGATGGCGTGCGTGGCGTGGCGGGATCGGAACTGACGATCGAACTGGCAACCAAGCTTGGGCAGGCAGGCGCGTATGTGCTGACGAAAGAGACGGAACATCAGGCGACAATCATTGTCGGATGCGATACCAGAATATCGGGAGGAATGCTTGCCAGCGCGTTGATGGCGGGAATCTGCTCCGTGGGTGCAAACGCCATTTTTGTGGGGGTTATGCCGACGCCGGCGATTGCCTATCTGACAAGAAAGCATAAAGTAGATGCGGGTGTTGTGATCTCGGCATCGCACAATCCGATGGAATTTAACGGAATCAAGTTCTTCAACGGCGAGGGCTACAAGCTTTCCGATGCACTGGAGGATGAGATTGAAGCGCTGATCCGCAACAACATGAAGGACGTGGTACTTCCGATCGGATCCGGCGTGGGAAAGATCGAATACCGCTTTGATCTGAAGGATGAATACGTGAAATTTATGGAAAAATGTGTTCCGGTCGATCTGCACGGCAAAAAGATCGTGGTGGACTGCGCGGAGGGCGCGTCGTATTACACGTCCGTCAAGGCGCTCAGCGATCTTGGTGCGGAACTGGTGGCGATTCACACCGACCCGGACGGAACCAACATCAATGCGAACTGCGGATCTACCCACATGGATGAGCTGAAGGCACGCGTTGTGTACGAGAAGGCGGATGCCGGTATCGCGTTTGACGGCGATGCGGATCGTATGCTTGCGGTTGACGAAAAGGGCAATCTGGTAGACGGCGATCAGGTGATGGCAATCTGCGGCAACTACATGAAGCAGAAGGGCAGACTGAAGAAGAATACGATTGTTGTGACGATCATGAGCAACCTGGGATTTACTCTGATGGGAGAAAAAGAGGGAATCCACGTAGAGAAAACAAAAGTCGGAGACCGGTATGTTCTGGAGAACATGCGGGAACACGGATACAATATCGGAGGTGAGCAGTCCGGACACGTCATTTTTCTGGATGACAATACGACCGGAGATGGGCTTTTGAGCGCCCTGCATCTTCTGGAAGTGATGGTGGACACCGGAAAGCCGTTGTCAGAGCTGGCAGCGATCATGGAGGTTCTGCCGCAGGCGCTTGTCAATGCCAAGGTGCCGAATCACAAAAAAGAGCATTTTATGGAGTATCCGGAGATTGCAGATGCAATCGCGGAACTGGAGAAAAAGTTTAACGGTGAGGGACGCGTGCTGATCCGGCCGTCCGGTACCGAGCCGTTGGTGCGCGTTATGATTGAGGGGAAAGATCAGAAAGTCATTGACGAGGAAGCGAAGAGACTTGCGGAATTGATTACGCGCATTATGTTGTAGAGTCAGAGGATTTGTTAGGAAAATTATTCATTGGAGGGAAGAGAGCATGGTAAGTCAGAAAGTCACAGTCAAGAATCCAACGGGACTGCATCTTAGACCGGCGGGAATCCTGTGCAAGGAGGCGATGCAGTTCAAATCGCACATCACATTCCGATACCGCGAGAATACTGCAAATGCCAAGAGCGTGTTGAGTGTGCTCGGTGCATGCATCAAATCGGGCGATGAGATTGAGCTGGTATGCGAGGGGGAAGACGAACAGGAAGCGCTTGCGGCGCTTGTGCATGCCATTGAGAACGGACTTGGAGAATAGAAGAGTAAGAGAGGAAAACCGGATGAAAAAGATACTGGTTACCGGCTGTAACGGTCAGCTGGGGCGCGCAATCCGCGCAGAGTATGCAAAGGAAGACGTAACGTTTATCAACACAGATGTGGTGGAGGGCGATGGTGTCACAGCACTTGACATCGCCGATGTGGATGCCGTGCTGGCGCTTGTCCGCGCCGAGCGTCCGCAGGTTATCATCAACTGTGCGGCGCACACGAATGTGGATGCCTGTGAGACACAGTGGGATGCAGCGTACCGCATCAACGCGATCGGTCCGCGCAACCTTGCCATCGCTGCTGCGGAAGTCGACGCAAAGCTGATACATGTGTCCACGGATTATGTGTTCGCCGGAAACGGGACGAGACCGTATACGGAATTCGATGAGCCGGGCCCGGTCAGCGCATACGGGAAAACAAAGCTTGAAGGAGAGCGCTTCGTGAAGGCGTTCGCAAGAAAATATTTTATCTTCCGCACGGCATGGCTGTACGGGGACGGCAAAAATTTTGCCAAGACAATGTTAAGACTGTCGGAGAACCATGAGGAAGTGAGCGTGGTATGCGATCAGCTCGGTTCACCGACCAGCGCAGTGGAACTTGCGCGTGCGATTCATCACTATGAACCGACGGAGAATTATGGACTGTTTCATGCAACCTGCGAGGGAGATACCAACTGGGCAGCATTTGCGGAGGCGGTATTTGCGCGTGCCGGGAAGAATACCTGCGTCAGACATGTGACCAGCGAGGAGTATGCAGCGATGAATCCTGCTTCAGCGAAAAGACCGGCGTATTCCATTCTGGATAATTACATGATGCGCCTGACGGACGGCTATCGTATGGCTGACTGGGAGAGCGCGCTGGATGAATATATGCAGCATTTGGGCTGAGAGAGATACCGACAGAAAAGTGAAAGGATAACCGGAACGGATGAAAAGTGTTGTAATGCGGGATTTGCATGACTATGTGAGAAAATACTGGGGGCTGCTTGCTGCGTCAATGGCGGCAATGCTGATCTGTTTCGGTTGTCTTGTTTTTTGCGGAAATATCCGCATTGATACAGAAGAGTTAATCAATCACCCGGGAAGCAGTCTGGGATGGCTTGCGATCGGACGGTGGGAGCTGGCGTGGCTCAAGCGCCTTCTGGGGCTTGGCACACATCAGGTCATAAAAAGCGGGGTATTGTTCTTTCTGTTTTTCTGGCTGGGAGCCAATTTCCTGACGTTCGGCATTTATGAGCGTTCCGGGAAAAAGAAAAGCCGGTACTGGATTTTCCTGCTCCTTTATGCAACGTCCAACATCTGGTGTTATCAGATTTACTTTTCCCTGCAGCAGGCGGAGGTGGCGCTTGCAATGCTGCTGTTGATTGCAGCGGCGTTTCTGATGACCGGAATCGGCACCGGAACCGTAATGAATCTGCTTCGGGCATTTGCGGCGGGTGTTCTGCTGTTTATCGGACTTGGAGCGTATCAGGCGCTGGCGGTTTATTATGTCGCAGTGTGCCTGGTTTTCTTCCTGGCGGAGCTGACCGCGGAGCAAAAGAAGGACGGATACCTCAGGCAGATCCTCTGGATGATCGCACATTTCGGTGTGGTGTATCTGTGCTATCACTGGTATATGAGCACGTTTCTGGTGTCTTCGGATTATATGGACAGCCAGATGGGCTGGGGAAGGCTGCCTGTGCTCGCATGTATCAAGAATGTGCTGCGCACGCTGAAAAATCTGCTGCTCGGCCATGGACCCAGAAACTTCTCTTTTTACGGATGTGGTGTAATTCTCCTGCTTGTGCTTGCTGGGAGCGCGTTTGCCTGCCGGAAAAAGCGGAATCTTCCGTGGGAGAAGAAAAAGATCGTGTATGCATTGCTGGGGCTCGCGGGACTTGTGCTTACGCCGCTGCTTCTGACGGCATACATGGGGGAGATGATCGTGACAAGATCACAGTTTGCGCTTCCGGTGGCGGGAGCGTTCCTGGGAATGTATGTGACGGAGCGGCTTGCGGAACTCTGGAACGGCAGAGACCGCGGTACGGGTTACTGGCTGCTGCTCGTCTGCAGATTGTGCATCTGCCTTGTGATTGCGGTCCAGACCGGCTATGATCTGCGCCTTGCCGTGACCGATGAGATACGCTGCAGGGAGGATGAGCAGAAAACCCAGCAGCTGTTAGAGCGCCTCGCCGGGGCAGACGGAGGGGAACTGCTGCAGCTTCCGGTGGTGTTTGTGGGCTATCAGGAGGCAGATCTCCCGAAGTGGTGCAGGCGGACCGAGATGTATGGCTGGTCGTTCTACGGTTGGGATTACAGTATGGAGAACCCGACCGGAGCGACACACCGTATTTGCGGTTTTGTACAGGCTTATACCGGGAACGTGCTGCGGGAGGATGCGACGGAAGAGCAGAAGAGACACGCGGTGGAACTGGCGGGACAGATGAAGGATTTCCCGGAAAAGGGATCGGTTCTTGTGACGGAGGATTGTGTTGTGGTACGGCTGTCGGAGGTTAAGGAGCAGATGCCGACAGACTGGTGGTAGAGGTGAAACGGCGGTCTGTGTATACAAGCTTGTGTTGGAACGGAATCTATGATAAAATGAAGAGACTTATGGCAACAAAGTTGTGCTGGATTGAGATAGAAAGCATTGGAGATAATGGAGGTTAATATGAGAACTTATCTGGTAACAGGGGGAGCCGGTTTTATCGGTTCCAATTACATTCACTACATGTTCCGCAAATACGGAGATACGATCCGCATCATCAATGTGGACGTCCTCACGTATGCGGGAAACCTTGAGAACCTGAAGGACATTGAGAACAATCCAAATTATACGTTTATTCGGGCGGACATTACGGATAAGGAAGCCATTGCGAAGATTTTCGCGGAGAACGACATTGACCGTGTGGTTCACTTCGCTGCAGAGAGCCATGTAGACCGCAGTATCAAGAATCCGGAGGTCTTCGTGAAGACGAACGTGCTCGGAACGGCAGTGATGTTAAACTGCGCCAAGGCGGCATGGGAACTTCCGGACGGAACATTTAAGGCGGACAAGAAGTTTTTACACGTATCGACGGATGAGGTATACGGCTCCCTGGAGGATGACGGATCTTATTTTTATGAGACGACTCCGTACGCACCACACAGCCCGTATTCAGCCAGCAAGGCATCCTCAGATATGTTGGTAAAGGCATACATTGATACTTACAAGTTCCCGGCGAACATCACGAACTGTTCCAACAATTACGGACCGTATCAGTTCCCGGAGAAGCTGATCCCGCTGATTATCAACAATGCGCTGCAGGGCAAGAAGCTTCCGGTGTACGGCGACGGCAAGAATGTGCGTGACTGGCTGTATGTTGACGATCATGCGAAGGGCATCGACATGGTGCAGGAAAAAGGACGCCTCGGTGAGACTTACAACATCGGCGGACACAACGAAAAACAGAATATCCAGATTATTGAGATTATTATTGATACCTTACAGGAGATGCTTCCGGCGGACGATCCGAGAAGAAAGCTGGTAAGCAAAGATCTGATCACTTACGTGGCAGACCGCAAGGGACATGACAGACGCTATGCGATTGCGCCGGACAAGATCAAGGCGGAGGTAGGCTGGGAGCCGGAGACAAAGTTCGAGGACGGCATCCGCAAGACGATCGCGTGGTTTTTCGAGCACGAGGACTGGATGAAGAATGTTACCAGCGGTGATTATCAGAAATATTATGAGGATATGTATCAGAACAGATAGTTGATGCAGGCAGCAGTACCGCCTTTTGGGCGATACTGCTTGTTTGCGTTTTAAATTAAGAAAAAATTAAGCTGTGTCCGTTACAAATGTTAATGGACGTGGCGTATATTGGATAAAATGGGAGGATTTTCAGATGAAAGGAATAATACTTGCCGGAGGCTCCGGTACCAGACTTTATCCGCTGACTAAAGCGATTTCAAAACAGATCATGCCGGTGTATGACAAGCCGATGATCTACTATCCATTATCAACGTTGATGCTTGCGGGAATCCGCGAGGTGTTAATCATCTCCACACCGCGGGATCTGCCGGTGTTTGAGGAGCTTTTCGGAGACGGAAGCCAGCTCGGCATGAGTTTTTCCTATGCAGTGCAGGAGCAGCCGAGAGGACTGGCAGACGCATTTATCATCGGTGAAAAATTTATCGGAAACGATGCGGTGGCACTGGTGCTCGGCGATAATATTTTCTACGGACAGAGCTTTTCCAAAGTGTTAAAGAGCGCAGCGGAGCGCACGGAAAAGGAGCAGGGTGCGACGATCTTCGGCTATTATGTCAGAGATCCGAGAGAGTACGGCGTCGTGGAATTCGATGAGAACGGCAAGGCGCTGTCCATCGAGGAAAAGCCGGAGTATCCGAAGTCCAATTACGCGGTGCCGGGACTTTACTTTTACGATAACGACGTGGTGGAGATTGCGAAAAACGTCAAGCCGTCCGCACGCGGGGAGATCGAGATCACCTCTGTCAACAACGCTTATCTGGAGCGTGGAACATTGAGCGTGGAGACGCTTGGAAGAGGATTCGCATGGCTGGATACGGGAAACCACGACATGCTGCTTGCCGCGGCAGATTTTGTGTCTGCATTCCAGAAACGTCAGGGCTTATACATCTCCTGCATTGAGGAGATCGCGTATAAGCGTGGTTTTATCGACAGAGACCAGCTCATCAAGCTGGCACAGCCGCTCTTAAAGACGGATTACGGCAAATATCTGATGGAAATCGCGGAGGGATTATAGAACATGGGTAAGATCAAGGTAACAGAGAATTGCAACGGCATTGAGGGACTGAAGGTCATCGAGCCGGCAGTATTCGGTGATGCGCGCGGATATTTTATGGAGACTTACAATTATAACGATTTTGCGGAGGCGGGGATTGACTGCCAGTTCGTGCAGGACAACCAGTCAGCATCGAAAAAGGGCGTGCTCCGCGGGCTTCATTTTCAGATCAATTATCCGCAGGACAAGCTGGTCCGTGTGGTAAACGGCGAGGTGTTTGACGTTGCGGTGGATTTAAGAGAGGGATCGAAGACGTTCGGCAAATGGTACGGCGTGCTGCTTTCCGCGGAGAACAAGAAGCAGTTTTTCGTGCCGAAGAATTTTGCGCACGGATTTATCGTGCTGTCGGAGGAGGCAGAGTTCTGCTACAAGGTAACGGACTTCTACCATCCGAACGATGAGGGCGGTATTCTGTGGAATGATGCCGAGGTCGGCGTGGAATGGCCGATGCCGGAAGGAATGACAGCGGCGGATCTGATCTTATCCGACAAGGATAAAGTGCAGAAAAGCTTCGCAGAATATAAGGCGGCGCACGGCATAAAGTAAGGAAAAACATGCGCCTGCAGAGGGATAGAAAGAGATTAGGAGAACATAGATGGCAGGAAAGAAAAAGGATACATCACTGCTTCATCATCTGATCGGAAGTAGAAGCCTGGTATGGAATCTGGCAAAAAATGACATCAAGAAAAAGTTTGCAGGCTCCTACTTTGGTGTGGTCTGGGCGTTCGTCCAGCCGGTAATCACGGTGCTTTTGTACTGGTTCGTATTTGAGAAGGGACTGAATTCCAAGGCGACGGATCTTCGGACCGGAATTGAGATTCCATTCGTGCTGTGGCTGACGGCGGGACTTGTGCCGTGGTTTTATTTTCAGGAAGCGCTGAACGGCGGCACCGGTGTTCTGGTGGAGTACAGCTATCTGGTAAAAAAAGTTGTGTTCCAGATCGATATGCTCCCAGTGGTAAAAATGATATCGGCGCTGTTTACGCATCTGTTTTTTGTGGCGTTTACGATTGTGCTTTTCATCTGTATGGGATATATGCCGGACTGGTATGCACTTCAGGTCGTATATTATTCTTTCTGTATGATTCTGTTTGCGACAGGGCTTGTGTATGCGACGAGTGCGGTGACGGTATTTTTTCGCGACATGAAAGAAGTGGTGGGAATCCTGTTGCAGATCGGCATGTGGGTGACGCCGATTATGTGGAACTTTGAGACGATGGTGCAGATACCGGGGTGGGCGATTGCCGTGTTAAAGCTCAATCCGATGTACTACATTGTTTCGGGATACCGGAACGCACTGATCAATCACATCGGATTCTGGGAGAATATGGGAATTACCGTATATTTCTGGGTTGTGACGGCAGTGATACTGTTTCTCGGAACAACCGTGTTCAAGAGGCTGCGACCGCATTTCGCGGATGTATTATAGAGAGGAATTTGTAACTGAATGGATGAGTTAGCAATCAGGGTAGAAGATGTCAGCAAGGTATACCGGCTATACAACAGACCCTCGGAACGGCTGTTTGACGCGCTGGGACTTGCGGGAAAAGGCAGATTCAAGGAACATCGGGCACTCGACCATGTCACGTTCGATGTGAAAAAAGGTGAGACGGTCGGAATCATCGGAACGAACGGCTCCGGCAAATCTACCATCTTAAAAATTATCACAGGCGTGCTCTCACCCACAAGCGGTGAGGTCGAGATCGACGGGAGAATCTCGGCGCTGCTGGAGCTTGGCGCGGGCTTTAACATGGAATACACCGGCATCGAAAACGTATATCTCAACGGCATGATGATGGGATTCTCCAGGGAGGAGATGGATGCAAGACTGGACGATATTTTGAAATTTGCGGATATCGGCGAATTTGTAAACCAGCCGTGCAAGACGTATTCCAGCGGCATGTTTGTGCGTCTGGCGTTTGCGGTGGCGATCAACATTGATCCGGAGATCCTCATCGTCGATGAGGCGCTGTCGGTCGGAGACGTGTTTTTCCAGGCAAAATGTTATAAAAAGTTTGAGGATTTCAAGGCGGAGGGCAAGACGATTATTTTTGTCAGCCACGACATCAGCAGTGTGGCAAAATACTGTGACCGCGTGATCCTCCTAAACAAGGGCGTCAAGCTGTCGGAGGGAAATCCCAAGGACACGATCAACCTGTACAAGAAAGTGCTGTTAAATCAGTCGCAGAATATTGCGAGCGGACAGGTGCTTGCGGACGCGAAAGAAGACGGGACAAAGAAGCTGTGGAAGTCCAACTACGAGCTGAATCCGCAGGTGAATGAATACGGAACCGGGGAAGCGGAAATCATTGATTTTGCGGTGATTGACGAGTACGGAAGCTATACGAGCTGTATCCAGAAGGGGACGTCTTTTACTATCCGCTCAAAGGTGCAGTTTCACACCGATATTCAGGATCCGATTTTTACCTATACGTTTAAGACTGTGCAGGGAACCGCTGTCACGGGAACGAACACCATGTACGAGAAGGTCGGCGTCGGGCTGGCGCGGGCAGGAGAGATCTATGTGGCTTCCTTCAAACAGAATATGGATCTGCAGGGCGGCGAGTATCTGCTGTCCATCAGCTGTACCGGTTACGTGGGCGGCGAGTTCCGTGCGTACCACCGGCTGTATGATGTGGTGGGCGTTACGGTCATATCGGACAAGAATACGGTTGGTTTCTATGATATGAATTCGGAGACGACCGTGGAGCGTGTGGAGGAATAAAAGAGCAGGGAACACCGACAGCATGTCAGACAGCAGTGGGATGCGGAGGAACAGTATGGAGGATGCAGAAGTTCTGAAGGAACTGTATGAGACCATAAAACAGAATAGTAAGGCAGATTATGCGGGCATCATCGAACAGCGGGCATCTTACCCGTATCTGTATCATTTGTCGCAGATCCGGGAGAATCTGGTGAGCTTTTTGCCGTTTGATAAGGATATGCGGGTTCTGGAATGTAATCCGGAGTGCGGGGCACTGACCGGAAAGCTGCTCGCAATGACGGGCGGCGTGACGGTGCTTGCGGAGAGTGAACTGCAGGAGAAGATTTTAAGAGAGCGATTTATGGAACCGCAGGAGAGGGAGAAGCTTGACATAAGAAGACTGCTTCCGGAGCACGGGCGGTTCGATGCGATCCTGATCGCCGGTCATTTTTACCGCTGGGAAAAACAGCTTCCAGTGTTAAGAGAGCTGCTTGCGCCGGGAGGAAAGCTTTACGTGGCGGACGCCAACCGGATCGGGCTGAAATATCTTGCGGGATGTCAGGAAGAATACTGTGGCGGATATTTTACCGGAATTGACGGTTATCCGGATGCGGCGGCGGTCGGACGCTCTGGCAGAAGCTACAGTCGGGCAGAGTACACCGGGCTGCTGCAGGCTGCGGGATTTGGGGGACTGACGTTTTACTATCCCTATCCCGACCATAAGTTCCCGTCCGTGATCTACTCGGACGAGTGGCTGCCGCAGAAAGGCGAACTCGCCGAGGGGCGCAGCAATTATGACCGTGACAGGGTGGCATGCTTCAACGAGCGTGTGATGTTTGATTCCCTGTTGGAGGAGGGCGTATTTCAGACGTTCTCCAATTCCTTTTTGATCGAAGCCGTGCAGGAGGGATAGCGCGTTTGGAACGAACGATTTATTCAAAATATTCCAATGAGCGGGCGGAACGGTTCCGTATCCGGACGGATATAGTAACCGATGAAGCCGGAGAGAAAAAAGTATATAAGTACGCCTGTACCATACAGGCGGGAGACCATATCCGCAGGCAGGAAGAACTCGGAAAGCAGCTGGACGCGGCATACGCGGGCAGCCGCATCACCTTCTGCCCCTGTACGACAGAGGATGTGCCGGGGGGATGCAGAAGCGTGTCGCCGTTTGTGCAGGGGGACAATCTGCAGCATCTCATGGAACAGGCGGTGGAAGCCGGCGACTGGGAGAACGTGGAACAGATGGTCGCGGCGTATGCAGACCGTGTGTCCGGCAGCGGAGGAGAGATCCCCTTTGACAGGACGCCGGAGTTTGCGGAGGTATTCGGGGAGGGAAAGCTTCCGGAGGGAATACCCTGCGCCACAGTCAGCGATGTGGATATGATATTTTCCAATATTTTCGTGGAGAGCGGGAAAGCCGCCGCGGACAGCGCGTGGACCGTCATCGATTACGAGTGGACGTTCCCGTTTCCGGTGCCGAAGAAATATCTGATCTACCGTGCAGTCTATTATGCCTATTACCAGATTTTTAAGGCAGAGGGAAAAAGTCTTGCGGACTGGCTGAAGTCTGCCGGTCTCACGGAGGAAGAGACAGAATGCTTTGCGCGGATGGAAGTGCATTTTCAGGAGTATTTAAGAGCTGGGGCGTTTCCGGTGCGCAGCATGCAGCGGCGGATGGGAACCAGAATCATTTCGTTTGCGGCGCTGCTTGAGGGAGCGGGAGCCGGGGACGGCAGCGAGATTGTGAGAGAGTCGGCGTATCTGCGCGTGAGAAAGCTGCTCTACCATATCGACCGGGCGGAGAGCCAGGACGGCAGCAGAGTCTGTTCCGGATGGGCGTTTGCAAAGACCTGGGACGGGAGATGCCTTCCAGTCAATATCCGGGTGGCGGCGCCGGGCGGAGAGCAGTTTGCGGCGGAGATTACAAGAAGAGCACGGGCGGATGTGGCAGAGATGTTTAAGCTCCGCCGGGTGGAAAATCCGGAGTTCGGTTTTGACTGTGTGTGGCAGGCGGCGCCGGAGCAGCGCTTTTGCATATACTTTTCCCTGGGCAACCGGGAAAGCATCTATGAGGGATAAAAGAGAGGGTTTATTATGTACCAATCAAAAGAAAAGATTCAGACAGTCGTGCTGCTTCTGGCGGATCTGATCTGCTTTGTCATCAGTTATTTCGGCGGGGGGTATCTGTGGCTGGTTCTATACCGGAACGTGTCCGTACAGAACATGAAGTCCGAGCTGATGGACAGCTTTGGCATTGTGCTTGTGATCTACATGCTGATCCTGCTGTTCTCGGATCTGGAGAAGAATTTTATCCGGCGCAACCTTGCCAGGGATTTCTGGGCGGCGCTTGAGGCGAGCGTCATCATGATTTTTGTGACAGCGCTGACGATCTTTTTGCAGCATAACAATGCGGATGCCTCCCGAGGCGTATATTTCTGTATCGCAGGGATGAACCTGGTGCTGTTCTTCGTGGCGCACGCGGCGATCAAGTATTATCTGCTGCACATCTACCGCAACAAGCGGGGGACGAACCAGCTGTTTCTTGTCACCACGACGGACCGCGTGAAGGATACGCTTGCAGAGATCGAGAATGCAAAAGACTGGGAGCACCGTCTGACCGGCATTGCGATCATCGACGACAACCAGATCGGAACCTGGTATGAGGGAATTCCGGTCGTGGCGACCTACGACACCATGTTCCAGTATGCGAAGGAACAGATTGTGGACGAAGTGTTCTTAAACGTTCCGTACGATACCGGGGAATCCCTGGCAAAAGTGGTGGAAGCGTTCGAGGATATGGGAGCAACCGTGCATATCACGATCGAGCTGCTGAAACGGTTTGACGATTATCACAAGAATTTTAATATGATGGGAAATGTTCCGGTTGTGACGTTTTCCAACCAGTATTATGACTGGAAGATGCTGTTTGTGAAGCGGCTGATGGATATCGCGGGAGCGATCGTCGGTCTGGCGATCACTGCGGTTGTTACGGTATTTTTAGCGCCGCCGCTTCTGATCGAATCGCCGGGACCGCTGTTTTTCGCACAGAAGCGTGTGGGAAAGAACGGCCGCTTCTTCAAGATCTATAAGTTCCGCTCCATGTACAAGGATGCGGAGGAGCGCAAGAAGGAGCTGGAGAGCCAGAACGAGATGAACGGCTTCATGTTCAAGATGAAAGACGATCCGCGCATCACAAAGGTGGGCAAATTTATCCGCAAGACCAGCATCGATGAACTTCCGCAGTTCTACAATGTGTTAAAGGGAGATATGAGCCTCGTTGGAACAAGACCGCCGACAGTGGATGAGTTCCGGCAGTATGAATCCCATCAGAAGCGCCGCTTAAGCGCGAAGCCGGGTATTACAGGACTCTGGCAGGTGAGCGGAAGAAATGAAATCAAGGACTTTGAGGATGTGGTAAAGCTGGATGTACAGTATATTGATAACTGGAGCATCGGTCTTGACATAAAAATTATCTTAAAAACGATCAAGGTTGTTTTTGAGAAGGGCGGAGAATAAGGAAGGAGAATCATATGAATCAGGAATATCGCTTAGACAGGGAATACAGTATTGCGGAAATCATCCAGTGCAATCTGCGCAAATGGTGGCTGGCGCTGATCTGTGCCGCAGTGTGCGCAGCGGTGCTTGGCGGCTACAAGTACAAATCTCTGAAGCCTTTTATCGAGCAGAGTGTATATGAAAATGTAAAACAGGTGACAGCTACACTGTATGTGGCAGACTACAGCACCAGTGCCTCCACGGAGCGCGCGAACAATGTCATTAAGATGGCGCAGAGCTACCGCGCGTATGAACTCGTGCAGCAGAAGACGGGATGCGATCTGGACTATAAGACGTATCAGGGAATCTTCGACGTGCTGCAGGGCGAAGCGGGAGATATGGTTACGATCTATCTGCAGTATCCGATTGATACCGGAACGTTCAGCATCGCCGATGAGGACGGCGCCATTGCATTTACACAGGAGATCATTGATGCAACACTTCAGGTGGGCAGTGAGCTCACGGGCGGGGAGACCTGCTTTACCGTGCTGGACGCACCGTATCCGAACAGCGAGACCAGAAAAGCGGAGAATTACTTTATCTCTGAGGACGATTTCAAGGGCGGCGTGAAAAAAGGAATCGCGGCGGGTGCACTGCTTGGAATCATTGCGGAGGTAGCGCTGTATACCTTCTGGCTGATTCTCTACCGGAAGCCGAAGAGCGCAGAGGAAGTGCGCGCATGTCTGGATATTCCGGTCATCGATGACGTGAAGACCAGAAAAGCGAACGAAGAGGAAGTATATAAGAAATTAGCGCTGTTTTTAAAGGAGAAACAGGACGAAGCGGATCACAAGGGCGTGAGTGTGAACTGTATGCCGGTCGGCTATTTCAAAAAGGATGCCGGATTAAAGCTTGCCATGAGCTTTGCAAATGAGAAAAAGAAGACCCTGCTCATCGATCTGGTCAAGGAACCGGAGGGCAAGGAAGCAGGCAATTCCATCAGCCGCTATGTTCTGGGTGACGAGAACCGCCCGGTACCGACGACGCAGAACAGCTATCTGGACGTACTGTGCAGAGATGTGGCTGAGGAGAAGAATTTTGACGTGATCATGAACGAGCGTTTTGCTTCCTATGTGAAGGAAATGCAGGATACTTATGAATACATTGTCATCAACAGCCCGAATGTCGCAGAGAGCGCAGATGCCTTTGCGGCAGGAAAGCTCTGTGACAAGAATTTTGTTGTGTGTGCAAGAGGCGGAGTGAATAACGAGACACTGTATCGTCTTAAGAATGAGGCGGCAGTACAGGGAATCGTGCTTGAAGGAGTTCTGGTGTATGAGCTGTAAGAGCCTGCTCTATATGGTTGGAATGTTCGTGTTCGTGCCGGTCTGGATCGGCCTTCTGTGGACGGACTTTTTGAAAATAAGAGAGTGCGCGAGTCAGCTTCTGCACGCCTGGGTGCTCGGCTTTGCAACAATGCTTGCCACGGCACAGCTCGTGCTGGTGCCGTTTGTGATGATGCAGAAGACACTGACGCAGGCACTTCTGCTGTGGCGCATCCTTCTGCAGATCCTTGCGGTGTTGTCGTTTGTCATCTGGCTGGGACGCCGGGCGGGGGCCGCGGAGACGGTTGCGGACGCGGCTGCTGGGACGGAGGATGGCGCAGGCGTGCAAAAAAAAGAGCGTGGAAAAGCCGGAACGTGGACGATTGTCTTTGGGATTCTTGCGGCGGTTCTGATTCTGCTGCAGGCATATATCCCCGCGCGTTACGAGCATAGCGACGATGACGACTCACGCTTTGTGGCGGAGGAAGTATCGGCGGTCGTACATGACACCATGTACCGGGAGGATCCGATCACGGCAGACTACATGTACTGGGATACAGGGGAGGTACGCAAAGATCTGACCTCGCCGTGGGCGATGTTTGTCGCAATGCATGCCAAAGAGGGAAATATGGCACCGGCGGCGTTGTCGCATGCGTATCTGCCGTTTTTCCTGATTCTGATCTGCTATGCCTTGTATCTGCTGATCGGGCAGGTGCTGTTTGGCGGAGACTGGGAGAAGACATTTCTCTTCGGAATCGTGATCTCCGTGCTTCACCTTGCGGGTTACACGTCGACGCACACGCTGGCGTCCATGCTGCTACTGCGCATCTGGCAGGGAAAGGCAGTCTGCGCAAGCTTCGCGCTTCCGCTGTTTTTCTATCTGTTTTACCAGATCATGAAGAAAGAGGCGTGGAAGCGCTGGATTCCGCTTCTCTATGTGGCGGGTGTGGGCACATGCATGCTTTCCGGAATTGGTATCGTGACAGCGTCGGTTCTGCTTGCCGTCTATGGCGTGCTGGATTTTTGCTATTACAGGAACTGGAGAAAGACGCTTGCCATCTGGCTGGCAGCCGTTCCGTGTGTGATCTTTTTAGGATATTACCTGATGTAGGAGTAAAAGAATGGGCTATGTACTGGCTTTGTGGGGAGAATTTGTAAAATTTATCGGCGGACGTGCCGGGCTCGTCCATCTGCTGTTGTTTGCGGCGGCGCTGGTCTGTTGCTTCTTCCTGGGGAAGGAGGAGCGGCACAGATTGTTCTGGCCGTCGGTGCTGGTGGGAATTTTCTTTTTCAACCCGGTGTTCTACAAATATGTGGGAACCCGCTTCTTAAGCGGGGTGTACTGGCGGCTGCTGTGGATGCTTCCGTGGACGTTCGTGATCGCCTATGCGGTGGTAAGGATGGCGTACCGGCTTGGAAAGCAGGCACTGCGCATTGTCGTGGTGGCGGTGGCATGTGTCTGTATCTTCGTGACCGGGAAGCCGGTTTTATCGGCGGAGACTTACGGGGAGCGGTCGAATGTGTACGAACTGCCGCAGGCGGCGGTTGAGATTGCGGATCTGGTGCAGAGCCGGCTGGTTGACTGGCAGGAGACGCTTATCGTGCCGAACGAGCTTTTATGCAGTGTCAGACAATATTCCGCAGCCGCATGTCTGCTGTACGGAAGAAATGCGGAGGGCTTTATCTCCAACATCGGGGAGGAAGAACAGCAGGTCTACGAGGAAATGAGCAGCGAGCATCCGGATGTGGCGCGTGTCACGGAGATTGCGAAAAATAAGAACTGCAGATATATAGTGTTTAATACTTCTTTTCACCAGATCCCCGAGGATCTGACGGAATACGGATATGAAAAGATTGCTGTGATCGAAGACGTATATGCGGTGTATTCCAGAATCGGATCATAGCGCGGTAGCAGGAAGGCAGAAAGGACGGTATGGATAGAATCAAGACATTTTTTCGGACAAGTGATTGGGAGAGCGTGGGAGTTGCGGCGTTTTACGGGTATTTTGCGATCAATATCCTGATGAAAGCGCTGGCGTACGATCACGGCGATAATATATACAAATTTTTCTTTATCTTTGCCATGAGCTTCTGGGCGATCAAGATTGTGACCACGCGCTACACGCTCCGTGAGATTGCGTGGATTGCGGTGTTGCTGGCTCTTGGACTCGGGCTCTCCGTGATTACGAAGCAAAATACGTGGCTGCTGCTTTTCATGACGATCATTGCCATGAAGAACTGCAGGTTCGAGCTGATGATTCAGATGGCGGTGTACATCCGGGTCTTCTGTCTGGCTATGCTGGTGATCGGGTCAACGTTCGGGGTCTTTGATATTGGTTACAAAACGACGCCGGACAGCAGCTACGTAGAGATACCGGTGTACAGCTTTGCCATGAATGAACCGAACACGGCGTTTCTTGCGGTCTTTTTGACATTGCTGCTTCTGCTATATTATAATTATAAAAAACTGAATGTCTGGTGGTTCGCCGGAACATCGGCAACCGCGCTTTTGTTCTACAAATTTACCTACTGCAGAACGGGAATCGCAGTCTTTTTCTTTGTCTGGGCACTGATTATTTTTGAAAAGATTGCAAAGGACCGGTGGAAGGTTGTTCTCGCGCTGTCAGTTCCGGTCGGTGCGGTATTCAGTCTGTGCACGATGCTGTTCTACGATGGCGGCAATTCCGTGATGCGTCTTTTAAACCATCTGGTGTCGGGAAGAATCTATATCATGAGCAGCTATTATAAGACACAGGGAGTCTCACTGATCCCGCGGGCGCAGGAGCTGTTTTACGGACAGTATTACGGGCTGATTGACAACACGTACATGTTTGTGTTCCTGTACTGCGGTGCGATTGTGGCGCTGTTTTTCCTGTGGTGTGCGACGAAAACGCTGTTTCGGCTTTACCGCGGCGGCTATTACAAAGAACTGGTCATGATCGCGGCGTTTGCGCTTTACGGTGTGCTGGAACAGTTCATCATGAATGGTTTTATGAATCCGTTTGTGCTGCTGTGCGGAATTCTGCTCTATCCGGATCTGCTGGAGAAGAAGCGGGATGATGTATGTGCGGCGGAATGAGGAAGTCTATGAAGAATTATCGCATTTTACAGATACACAATTTTTATCAGATCCCGGGCGGGGAAGATGTGGTGGTGCGCAATGAAAAGCGCCTGCTCGAGGAACACGGACACAAGGTCTACACGTACTACCGCTCCAACAGCGAGCTGGCGAAGAAGGGCATTGTGGGAAAGCTGTTCCTGCCGTTTACCGCGGTGTTCTCGCTTAAGACTTACCGCGAGGTAAAAAAGCTGATCCGGGAGAACCAGATCGACATCGTGCATGTACACAACACGCTGACGATGGTCAGCCCGTCCGTCTTTTACGCGGCATTCCGCTGCAAGGTGCCGGTGGTGCAGACGCTGCATAATTTCCGCATGCTCTGTCCGGCGGGATCTTTTTTCCGGGACAATGTGATCTGCGAGGAGTGTGTGCAGCACGGAATGGGCTGCGCCATCCGGCACAAGTGCTACCGGAACAGCAAGTTGCAGTCTTTTGTCAGCGCCGCCATCCTGCAGATTCACCGGTTTGTGGGGACATACCGCAGGGTGAATTTTATCTGTCTGACCGAGTTCAACCGGAAGAAGTTGTTGGAATCGCTGGATACAAAGAAAGAGATCGTGAATCCGGAACGGGTTTACATCAAGCCGAATTTTACTTTCGCGGAGGAGATCGTGCCGAACGAGGTGCGCTCGGACGAAGAATATTTCCTGTTTGCCGGGCGTGTGGAAGCCTTAAAGGGAATCGATATTGCAGTCAGAGCCTTTGAAAAACTGCCGGACAAGAAGCTGTATGTGGCGGGAAACGGGCCGATGATGGAAGAGATGCAGCGCTATGTCAGGGAACATCATATGGAGAATGTAAAGTTTCTGGGCTATCTGCAGAAGGACGAGATGTCGGAGAAGTTCTATCAGGCGAAGGCGGTCATCATGACATCGCAGTGCTACGAGGCGTTTGCGATGACGATCGCGGAGGCGTACTCCTACGGCGTGCCGGTGATTGCGGGAAGAGTCGGAAACATGGACGGCATGGTGCAGGACGGCATTACCGGTGTGAAGTTTACCTACAATTCCGCGGAGGATCTCGCAGACAAGATCAGCGCGTTTGATGCGATGGATCTGTCGGTGCTCAAAAAGAACGCCAGAGCCTTTTATGCCGAGCGTCTTCGCCCGGAGGACAATTACCAGAAACTGATCAGGATTTATGAGGATATATCAAAATGATAAAAGCTGTATTTATCACGAACATTCCGTCGCCGTACCGGGTGGACTTTTTTGCATATCTGCAGAAGCATTATCCGGAGTATGAATTTCATATCATTTTTTCCGGGGCGGGCATGGAGAATCGGAAATGGAGTGTGGAACTGGCGGAACTGAGCCATTACCATTTCTTAAAATCAAAGACACTGATTATCCGCAAGCGTTTTGATGACCGGTATGTGTTCCTTCCGGTCGGCGTGGAGAAGCTGCTGGCAGAAATAAAGCCGGATCTTGTATTTGCCATGGAATACAACCCGACGATCCTTAGAGCGGTACATTGGTGCAGAAAGAAGAGGATTCCATTTATCAGCTGGACGGATGGAACCTTGAATTCAGAAAAAAATATCGGGAAGGTGCAGCGGCTTTCCCGGAGTTACATCATAAAGCGTGCGGCGGCGTTCGTGGCGAGCAGCACCGCATCGAAGCAGGCGCAGATTGCATACGGGGCGGATGAGAAGAAATGTTTTCTCTCCTATCTGACGGTCGACATTCAGAAATATCTGCGCGAAAAGGAAGACTACAGCGGAAGGGAACTTCTGTATGTGGGAAGCCTGATCCAGAGAAAGGGGCTGGACCTTCTGCTTCCGGCGCTGGCAGAGACGAGTGAGGACATTCACCTTACGATTGTTGGTGAGGGACAGGAGCGGGAGCTTCTTACGGAACAGGCGGGAAAGCTTGGAATTACCGACCGTATCCGCTTTTTAGGATATGTGGAGGGGGAGCCGCTGCGCGAACTGTACCACAACGCGGATGTCTTCATCCTGCCGACCAGAGAGGATTGTTTCGGACTCGTGATCTTAGAGGCGATGTGTGCGTCGCTTCCGGTGATCTCCTCAAAGTACGCCGACGGTGCGTTTGACCTGGTGGCGGAGGGGGAGAACGGCTACATCGTCGACCCGGAGGATACACATGCGTTTGCAGAGAAGATCGATCAGATTTTTGCGGACGAAAACCGTCTTAAGGAGATGGGAACGCGCAGCTACGAGCGCGCGCATGCATTTGCATTTGAAGAGGTGGCAAAGGGCTGTATCGATGCTCTCTGCTATGTGATGGGAAAGGCTGTCAGATGAAAAAAATATTGTTCAACGGACTTGGAAACCGCGGATGGATCGGCGGTTTGTACTACTTAAAAAATATCATATTCAGCTGTCTGGAGAGTGAGAAGATAAAAAAGGAATACCGCATTGTGGTATTGATCGACTCCGCACATGCGGATATTTTTACCTGCTTCGGAAACCGCATCGACCTGCATATCTACGACGGGACGAACAAGGCAAAGCTGGCGCTCTACGAGATGAACCTGATCTGGCTGCACGGCGTGAAATACTGCTATGCGCTGGAACTCAACAAGATCGGCAGCCTGTTTGCCTCACGCGGCATTTTCTGGATTCCGGATTTCCAGCACAAGACGCTGCCGGAATTCTTCCAGCCGGAGGAACTGGCGCGCAAGGACGTCACGGATCGGAAGATGACAGAACTTCCGAATACGCTGGTATTAAGCAGTGAGGATGCACGCCATGATCTGGAGCGTTTTTATCCGGAACACAAATGCAGGACGCAGGTGGTGCATTTTGTCTCCTATATAGAGCCGGAACTGCGCACGATCACGCCGGAGTTAGAGCGCGGGGTGGCGGACAAATTCGGACTGCATAAAAAGTACGTCTATCTGCCGAACCAGTTCTGGAAGCACAAGAATCATGTGGTCGCGGTGCGCGCGATCGAGCGCATCAAAAAGCGGGGACTTCTCGCGGATTATGATTTTGTGTTTACCGGCAATCTGGAAGACTACCGCAACCCGGAATACATCAATGAGCTAAAAGCGATCATGGAGACTGAACCGGTGGCGGGAAGCATCCGGCTTTTGGGCTTTGTGGAGCGCACGGAGCAGCTTTGTATTATGAAAAATGCCGCCTTTATCGTGCAGCCGTCCCTCTGCGAAGGCTGGGGAACGGTGCTGGAGGACGCCAAGGTGTTAGATAAGGCAGTGCTGTTGTCGGACATTCCGGTACACAGAGAGCAGAAGAATGAAAAATGCACACTCTTTGATCCGCACGATCCGGATGCATTGGCAGATCTGATCGTGGCGACGGCAGAGAGGGCAGATCGGCCGGAAGAAGCTGCATATTTTGCGGGAGATATGATGGCGGGAATGGCAAACATGTACCGCGAGGCGGGAGAGTACGCGAAGGCATTGGAGAAGATTTTCGTGTAATGGAAGATGGCCTTGTGCCGGAGGATGAATATGAAGAAAATGGTGATAACCGGTGTCAACGGATTTATCGGGAGACACGCAAAGGAATATTTTGAAAAAGAATACGAGATCACAGGACTGGATCTGGCGGCAAATTACTGTGGAGACAGGCAGCCGGGCGACACCATGACCTACTATCAGTGCAACATGTCGCAGGAGTCCGCGGAGATGGCGGCGATCTTTACCGGCGTGCAGCCGGATGTGATTCTGCACTGCGCGGGAAGCGCCAATGTTGGGGCTTCGGTGGTCAACCCGATGGCGGATCTCGACGGCAATCTGCACAGTCTCTATCAGCTGCTTCTGGCATTGAAGTCATTTGAAAAAAGACCGCAGATCATTTTCCTCTCGAGTGCCGGAATCTACGGCAATCCGAGACAGCTTCCGGTGCGTGAGTCAGACGCTGCGGCGCCGATGTCTCCCTACGGGCTGCACAAGCACATGGCGGAGGAACTTTGTGAGTATTACAACCGGATTCATGGCTACCGCATCCGCAGCATCCGTATTTTTTCCGCTTACGGCAACGGACTGCGCAAGCAGCTGCTGTGGGACATCTATCAGAAATATCAGAATACCGGAAGAATCGAGCTGTTCGGAACCGGGGATGAGACGAGAGACTTCATTCATGTCTCCGATATTGTACGTGCGATCGAGCTGATCCTTGCCTATGACGGACCGGAGAATATCATCAACGTCGCAAACGGGGAGGAAGTGTCGATCCGCGAGCTGGCGGAGATCTATGCCGGGAAGCTCGGCGCGGATGCGGACGTCGTATCCTTTAACGGCATGGTCAAGGAGGGCGATCCGCGCAACTGGAGAGCGGATATTTCCCTGTTGAAAAGGCTGGGATATGAGAAACACATGGCACTATCCGACGGCATAGAAGCTTATGTGGAATGGGCGAGAAAACAGGAGTAGCCGCAGACTGGCAGGAGGAGAGACATGGCAGAGAAAAAAACGGCGCCGGTGATTTTGTTTACCTACAACAGACCGGAGCACACCAGACGCACCATAGAAGCGCTGGCGAAAAATGAACTGGCGCAGGACACGGAACTGTTCGTGTTCTCCGACGCGGCAAAAAAAGAGGCGGATCGGGGCAAAGTACAGGAAATCCGCGACTACGTGGCACAGGCGGGCGGCTTCTTCAAAGTGACGCTGATTGCGCGGGAGGAAAATTACGGGCTTGCCAGAAACGTGATCGAGGGTGTGACGGAGATCATAGAGCGCTATGGTACCGTGATCGTTCTGGAGGATGATCTTGTGACGAACCGCTATTTCCTGCGGTTTATGAATGATGCGCTCTCGCGCTACGAGAAGAATCCCAAGGTGACCGGCGTGACCGGTTTTTCCCATTTTGCGGATACGGTCACACTGCCGTGTGAGTCCTATTTTCACACGCTGACCGGGACAAGCTGGTCATGGGCGACCTGGGCAGACCGTTGGCAGCATTTTGATGAGACGTGCAGCGACTGGACGCAGATGAAAGAGGATGCAAAGCTGCGCCGCCGCTTTAATTACGATAACACTTACAATTTCTATAAGATTATGAAGAACCAGCAGACGGATGCGGGGACGAATTCCTGGGCGATCCGCTGGTACTGGACGAATTTTAAACGGGACGGCTACATCCTCTCGCCGCTGCACTCGCTGGTGAGCAACGAGGGATGGGACGGAAGCGGCGTTCACTGTGGAGAGAGCAGGGAACCGGTCTTTGACCACCATCTGGCGACGGATCACGCGGTCACGGAATTCCCGGATGAGGTGGCGGAACGCCCCGAGGTACACCGGCTGATGAAGCGGGCGCTGCTGCATGAATCGGAGCCGAACCTGTTAAAACATATCTATCACATTGTGTTCCGCAGAAACTATATCGGTCAAATATAGGATTGCGCAGCAAGACACAGAGTGCAGAACGTGGAGAGAATCAGATGAAAGTATTAGCGATATTTACCTGTTATAACCGAAGAGAGCTGACCAGGCAGAGTATGGAACTGCTCGGGCAGAACAAAAACGTCACCTTTGATTATGTGATTGTTAATGACGGCAGCACGGACGGCACGGATGAGATGCTGGCCGCGATGCCGTATGAGATCGATTTAATCAACGGCGACGGTGGACTGTTCTGGAACCGCGGCATGTATGAGGCGATCGAGCATGCGAAAAAGGCGCATCCCGATTACGAGTATTATATGCTGATGAACGACGACACGAAGTTTGTGCCGGGCATTTTCGACGAAATGCTCCCGCTGTTTGCACCGGATAAGGTCATGGTCGGGGCAATGTGCGGGGATGACGGCAGGATGAGCTACGGCGGCATCAAGTACGTCAAGGGCATCAAGTACAAAAAGTACGGTCCGGAGGCACAGGACATCTGCTTTGACACGTTTAACGCGAACTGTGCGATCATTCCGCATGACATTTTCATGAAAGTGTCGATTGATCCATTTTATCAGCACAGCATCGGCGATTTTGATTACGGACTTGCCATCAGCCGGATGGGATACGAGATCCGCATTTTCCCGAAGTTCATCGGGCAGTGCAACGACGGCAGCTTAAAGGGAACCTGGCAGGACGAGTCGCTGCCAAGGATGCAGCGCATGAAACTCAAGGAGAGCAGAAAGGGACTGCCGTTTCGGGACTGGTTCCATTTCCTGCACAAGTATTTTGGACTCGGAACGGCTATTGTGCGTTCCATCACCCCGTATGTCCGCATTATCCTTGGCACGAAGACCAGATACTCGGGCGCATAAGAATTCAGGGAGACAGTGCCGATGAGAACGATTTGCTATGTCATCTTAAATTACAAAACATACGAGGAAGCCGCCGCATGTGCAGAGTCGATCCTTTCGACGCAGACCTGGAAAAACATGCACATTGTCATTGTGGACAACGGTTCCGGAAACGGGAGCGAGGAGTGGCTTGCAGAGCATTTTATCGATGAAAAACGGGTGCGCGTGACTGCGTCGGGAGAGAATCTCGGATTTGCCAGAGGGAACAATCTCGGCATCCGCTATGCGAGAGAGCACTATGATCCGGATCTGATCGTCGCGGCAAACAGCGACATCCTGTTTGAACAGCCGGATTTTTGTGAGCGCCTGTTTGAAATCTACGACAGAAAGCCGTATGCGATACTGGGCGCGGATGTTGTGGACGCGACCCGCACGCAGCACTTTAACCCAGTGGCGGAGAAGCGCAGCTATACCTTAAACTATATGCGAAAGCAGATCGTATCGTCCTGGATCCGGGCGATGAGTTACCGGATGTCCAAGCTGCTCTTGGGGAAGAAGAACGGAGGCGATCTGTCGCGGAGCACCGGAGCAACCCGCGAGGTGGACGGCGAGGCGGTAGCGGCGGACAGCAGAGTCGGCGAGGAGCGCGAGGGAGTGCTGCTCCACGGATGCTGTCTTGTATTTTCAAGGGATTTCTTCAAAGTGTATGACGGCTTCTGGGAAGGCACCTTTTTGTATGCGGAGGAGGAGATTCTCTACTACCTGGCGGCAAAGAGCGGACTGCGGATGCTGTATTCGCCGGAGGTTACCTGTATTCATAAAGAGGCTGTGACGACAAGGAAGCTATACGGCGATGTATGCGATGCCAAGATTTTTTACTATACACAGATCACCAAATCGTACCGGGCGTTTCTCGGTCTGATGAAAAAATATGAAAAATAAGATAACGATCGTCTGCTGCTACAACGACAGGAAACAATACGAGAGGCTGCAGGCATCCCTTGCAAAACAGAATACCGGGTATGAGCTGATCGGCATGGACAACTGCCACGGGCAGTATGCATCGTGCAGCCTTGCACTGAATGCCGCGACGGCGCGCGTGGAGACGGAGTATGTGATCTACGCCCATCAGGACGTCGAACTTCCAAAGGAGGATACGCTCGCGCGGTTTGCCGGATACCTGGCGCAGACCGGGGAGGCGGATCTGCTGGGTGTTGCCGGGATTGTGCGGGGGGCGATTCCGGGAAGGAAGAAGCGGTTTGGCGAGGCCGAGGGAATCGTTTTATCCGGAGTACAGCACGGCGAAGGAGAGCTTGCCGCAGCCGGCGAGCAGACATTTTCCGGGATGAGGGCGTGCGATTCGCTGGATGAATGTTTTTTCGGCGGGCACACGGCACATTTCAAAAAGAATCCGTTCGATGAAAAGCTGTGTGATAACTGGCATCTGTACGGCGTGGAGCGCTGTCTGCATACCAGATGGCACGGCGGGAACGTCTATGTCTGTGACGTGGCGCTGATCCATCACTCGACGGGGCATATCAATCACGCATACAACGAGAATTTCCGCCGGCTGGCAAAGCGCTACGCCGGAATGCAATGTATCAGAACCGTGTGCGGCAGCAGTAAAACCGGGGTCTGGCACCGGAATGTGTTTTATTGGAAGAGGGAACTTCTGATCCGCCTCGGGCGGCTGGGATAGACAGAATCATAGAGGAAGAACGTATGGCAGAGAAGAAATCACTGGTAAAAAACTCTATATTTAATATGATCTATAAGGGCTTTACGGCCCTTTTTCCGCTTATTACCACTTCCTATATCTCGAGAGTTCTTCTTCCGGCGGGCGTGGGACGCGTCGGGTATGCCAACACGATTGTGGCATATTTTGTGCTGATTGCGTCGCTCGGGATTCCGACCTACGGCGTAAAGGCGATCGCGCAGAGCGGTGAGACAAAGGAGGGGCGAAGCCGCACCTTCTGGGAACTGTTTTTCATCAATCTTGCCGCGACACTGATGTGCATTGTGGCGTACTATGTGTTTGTGGACAATTTTCCGCATTTTGCGGACCGGAAGCTGCTGTTTCAGATCATGGGTCTGATGCTGATTTTAAATATTTTTAACATTGACTGGTTCTATCAGGGAATGGAGGAGTACAGTTATATTGCGACCAGAAGCATCATCGTGAAAATTCTTTCGTTTGTGGCGATGCTTCTGTTTGTAAAGAAGGCAAAAGATTATGTGATCTACGCTTTTATCCTCTGCGTGGCGACGGCGGGAAACAACCTGCTAAATGCGTGGAATCTGCGGAAATATATCGGAAAACCGGACGCGGGTCTGCATCCGGGCAGGCATTTAAAGCCGGTGCTGATCCTGCTGGCGTCCACGATCGCGACGGAGATCTACACGATGTTGGATACCATCATGCTGGAATATTATCACGGGGAGACGTGCGTGGGATATTATTCCAATCCGGTGAAGATCGTGCGCATGACCTACACGGTGGTGATCGCGCTTGTGGCGGTTTTTTATCCGCGCATCAGCTATCACTACAAGCAGAAAGAATATGACAGATGCAACGAGCTGCTTAGCCGGGGCTTTAAGATTATGCTTCTTCTGGCGCTTCCGTGTACCGTCGGAATTGGCATTACGGCAGAGTATATCGTGCCGTTTCTGTTCGGGGAGGCATTTCTGCCGTCGATCGGAACACTGCGGATCTTAAGCGTGCTGGTGCTGGTGTTCTCGGTGGCGTATTTCCTGGGACACATCGTGCTGATTGCAACCGGGCAGGAACGGAAAATTCTCCACGCAACGATTGCGGGAGCGGTAATCAATGCAGCAGTCAACTTCCTGCTGATTCCGTCCATGCAGCAGAGCGGTGCCGCGATTGCATCCGTCCTGTCGGAGATCGCCGTGACCACAGTGCTGGTGTGGCATGCAAGACACAGCTATCACCTTGCGATCGGCAGGAATTATGTCATCAGTCTGGGCGCGGCGCTGGCAGCGATGACGGCTGTGGGGTTTTTGCTGAAACGTCTGCCATGGACGGTGCCGGTGATGTTGTTTGTGCTGATTGCTGCGGCGGTAGCGGTCTATTTCGGCTGTCTGCTCCTTTTCCGGAACGACACCGTGATGGAGCTGCTGCACAAAGGGCTTGAACGGTTACAAAAGCACGGGAAAGGAAGAAACATATGAATTCTGCTTTGGGGATCGTCATTGGACTGGCGGTGTTAAGTTGCATATTCTGGATATTGGGGGCGGGTGTCTGCCGTCTTATGGGGCGGAAGGAAGATCCGGGCTTTTTGTGGCTGTTCGGCATGGCGCTTTTCCTCGGGATTTTCTCCGTTGTGGATATTTTCACCGAGGCGGGCGGTGCGGCGTTCCATGTGCTTTTCTACATGGCGCTTGCGGTGCTTGTCATTGCCGTGGCACTGTGCGTGGTGTGTCTGGTCAGAGCCGGAAGAAAAGAGGATGGATTCTGGATGTGGTATCCCGCGCGCGATGTGTGGCTGCTGCTATTTCTCGTGCTGCTGGTGGTTCAGATCTGGTATGGGATGGGAAACCAGTTGTATGTGAGCCGCTATGATACCAGCTACTATAACGGGAATGCAATCAATGCGCTCTACACGGACACCATGTACCAGTACGATGCGTATACCGGCGTCTATGTGGGAAAAGCGGTGGCGTGGCACGACAGTTATTCCATGCTGATCGCGTTTTTAGCGAAGCTGTTTTTCATGCATCCGCTGGTGGTGGTCAACCGGATCATGGGCGTGATCGAGATCGTGGCAGCCAATCTGGCGGTCTATGAGATTGCCCTGCGTCTCTCCAAAGGAAACCGTGCGGTTGCGGTGTGGACGGCAATCATCCGTGCGCTCATTAGTGTGCTGTGCTGGAATCTCGGCGAGGTTCCGGGCTATTATCTGTGGACGCGCATGGCAGAGTCGAAATCCATGCTGGCGAATGTATATCTTCCGCTTGCGCTGCTTGCCATTGTGCTGGCGGCGGAGGAGACGGAGAAAAAGCAGTGCTGGATCATGCTCGGTGTCTTTGCGTTCGCCGGGGCGACGATGTCGATGAGCGGCGTGTTCATGATACCGATGCTTTTGGGTGTCGGACTCCTCCCAGTGCTGCTTCGCAGGAAGAAGTTAAAATACTGGGGGTATGCGGTGCTGTCGGTGCTGCCGTGTCTGGCTGCCGGTGTGCTGAGTTTTCTGTAGGTTGAGGGAAAAGAATGGCGGAAATAGATTTCTTTTATCAGAATTTTTGGAAATATTGGAACGGAGCGCTGTATCTGGTGCCGTACCTGGGCTGCCTGGTGTATCTTGTATACAAAAAGGATAAGAAACTGATGGAACTGTTTGTCTGGCCGTTTCTGATTCTGCTGGCAACGGTATATAATCCGTTCCTGATGCGTCCGATCATCGAGAAGATGGGATGGGAGGATCGCTATATGCGTTTTTACTGGCTGCTTCCGGCGGAATTTCTGTGTGCCTATCTGCTGGCGCGTCTTGTGAATCGCAAAGCAAAGAGAGAAGTGCAGTTCGCCGTCGGGGTGGTGGTGCTTGGCATCGTGTTCTTGTGCGGGAGCAGTCTGGTAAAGTACATTCCGGATGAAAACGTGTACAAAATAGATTCCTGGGTGCTCGAGACGTCGGAACTGATTGCGGAGGCTTCCAAGAAGGAGAATCCGGTGATTCTTGTCGATCAGGAGATGTACAGCAGCATAAGGCAGTACGATCCGACCGTGATCGAGGCGGTCAACAATACGGAGATGGCGCGCTACATGTTCACAGATACGGAAGAACTTCCGGTGGACGGGCAGTATGACGATCACAGCACGGCGGTTTCCCTGTTCGTGAAGGGTGTCGAGGTTGACGCATCGATTATGAACGAGATTTTTGCAGAGCGCCAGGTGGATTTTTTTGTACGCAACACCCGGTATTACTCCGCGGAATACCTGCAGCAGCTGGATCTCACCTATGTCGGCGCGGTGGAAGGATATGAAGTATACCGGTGTGCGAAAGAGTAAGGAGGGACGGGGAAGATGCTTACAATTCTGAAAACAGTGATACTCGCTTTTGTGTGGCTGGTTCTTCCGATACTGACCGGGTGTCTGTTCGGACTGTTCCCGCAGAGGGAGTATCGAAAACGCCGGTCGGCGTATCTGATCGGGAGTCTTACGATCTGGGCGCTGTTTTACGGGCTGGCGCGGATTGCACTCGACGGAAAATGGACGTTGACGAAGCTGACGAAGGTCTTTTGCGTCCTGCTCGCTGTTTTGACAATCCTGTCGACAGGCGTTATAATTTATAGATGGCATATGCGCGAGCTGATCCGGATCAAAAGCAGGACAAGCTTGCTTTTCACAGCAGTTGCAGCAGTGCTTATCCTTGCGGTCGCGGGCGGATTTGCGGCGAACCGGACGGACGAGCATACGGTGGAGCAGGTCATGACCATGTACATGACGGATTCGCTGTATGAGTATGACGCCATGACAGGGAAAAGCCGTGACGCCATGATGGATTATGAGAAAGAGATGCTCGATGCGCAGCAGGCGGCGCCGGTTGCGGCTTACTATGCCGTGTATGTCAGAATGAGCAATCTGCACCCGGCAAAGTTCGTCCGGATTCTGCTGCCGGTGTTTTTACTTCCGTTTTATATGGCGGTGTATGCCGCGTGGGCGGAATATTTATTTAAACATGACACGAAGAAAAAATGGTGCTTTCAGATCGTGGTGTGGCTTTTATATGCGGTTTCGCTGATCGCAGACTGGTCTGTGGCATTTGGATTATATCAGAACTGCTGGAACGGGGAGACGCTTTTCTTCCTGGGAGAACTCCCGCTTACGGTGCTCCTTGCTCTGGGTGAGAAGAAGCAGCTGCGGGAGATCGAGGCGTTCGGACAGCCGTATGTGATTCTGTATTATGTGGTGAGTGCGGCTGCGGGACAGCTGTTGTATGAAAAAGGATTCTTTTTTGTGACATTTGTGTGGGGAGTGGCTCTGGCTGCGGCACTGATAAAGAGGTGGAGAGATGGAGGCAGTCTATCAACTGTTAAAAAGTGAATTCCGGCAGTTCGGGACCGGGGGCATCAGTCTGGTACTGGCTCTCACAGCGCTTCTCTTTCTGATGGCAGAGTGGAAGCGGCTTAGCCGCGGGTGCCGCATGTATACGGCCTACGCCGCGTGTATGCTGGTACTTGTGGGGAATCCGTTTGGATACAATGACATCAGCACCTTCTGGATGGAGACGTCTTACTGGAAAATGTTTTTCCTGCTGCTTCCGGCGGTCGCGGCTGCAATCCCGGTGACGGAGCTTGCGGTCGGGACAAAGCATGTGTGGACGGGAGCGCTCGGCGTGCTGGTGTGTGCGGCGCTCGTGGCGGTTAGTATGAGTTTTCAGTTTACGGCGCCAAAGCTTGCCGTGCCGGAGAATGCATACCATGTGGAGCATGAGATTGCAGAACTCGACGATGCGCTGCGGGAGTCTGGCAGAAACATACAGAATATGATCGCGCCGCGTGCGGTCTGCGCACAGATCCGCGAGCTGGACGCCTCGGTGAATCTGCTCTACGGAGAGGATCTGATCGAGCGGATGATCGCACAGGATACTGTGACCGAAGATGAGACAGAGAAGCAGTTCATCAGTGACTGTGCAAGCATTGTGGCGGTGCCGGCGGCAGTCGACAACCAGATTGCCATGGCGGAAAAGTATAACAGCAACTGCGTGATCCTGGAAGCGGATTATGACGATCAGACGCTGATGGAGAGCGCCGGGTACGACTGCTATGGCACAGCCGGTTCATATGTGATATACTTTAGGGAATAATAGCAAAGGAATCGAACTGAATGAGATTAAGAGAGCAATATAAGCATCTATTAAATTACGGAGCGAATCTGATCACTCTGCTGGTGGAGGGATTCTGCTTTGGCTACATCTGGTACACTGTTTACGAGGAGCAGTTTGGTTTCTGGCGCCGTGGAAACTGGGCGGTCGTCGGACTGTATGTGCTGGTGATCTTCTTTTTTACGAAGGTATTTGGCGGGTATAATATCGGCTATATGCGGATGACGGATATTGCATTGTCCCATATTTTATCCATTTTACTGAGCGGGATCGTCGGTTATCTGGAGCTCTGCCTGATCTGCCGTGATTATGTGGAGCCCGCACCTATGCTCGGCGTTATGGCAGTTGAGATAGTCTTCATCCTGCCGTGGATCTACATCATAAGAAAACTCTATGCCAAGCTGTACCCGCCGCGGCAGATGCTTGTCATCTACGGACATTATGCGCCGGACGAGTTGATCGCGAAGATCAATACGCGCCGTGACAAGTACAATATCTGCGGATCGGTCAGCTATGAGATCGGTCATGAGAAGCTTTACCCGATGATCCGCGAATACAATGCGGTGGTGCTCTGCGATCTGCCGGCACAGGCGAGGAACCAGATCATGAAGTTCTGTTACCAGGAGTCGATCCGGACCTATGTCACACCGAAGATCTCAGACATTATTTTCCGCGGAGCGGACGACATCCATCTGTTCGACACGCCGCTGCTGTTATCGCGCAATCAGGGACTGTCGATCGATCAGCGCATCATTAAGAGAACCTGCGATATTGTGCTGTCACTGATCGGTATTGTGATCGCGTCGCCGTTCATGTTAATCATTGCACTGGCGGTCAAGCTGTACGACGGAGGTCCGGTGTTCTACAAGCAGGAGCGCCTGACCAGGGATGAGAAGCCTTTTATGATCTACAAGTTCCGCAGCATGAGCATGGATTCCGAGAAAAACGGCGCCAGACTTGCAGCAAAGGGCGACAAGCGCGTGACGCCGGTCGGAAAGATCATCCGCAATATTCATTTTGATGAGCTGCCGCAGCTGTTTAATATCTTAAAGGGCGATATGTCCATGGTAGGACCGAGACCGGAGCGCCAGGTCATCGCGGACCAGTATGCCGAGGAGATTCCGGAGTTCGTGTTCCGCACCAAGGTGAAGGCCGGACTGACCGGATACGCGCAGGTGTATGGAAAATACAATACCACGCCGTACGACAAGCTGAAGTTCGACATCACATACATTGAGAACTATTCCCTGTGGCTCGACGTCAAGATTATGCTGCTGACGTTCAAGATTCTCTTCCAGAAGGAGAATACCGAGGGAGTGGATGAAACGCAGCAGACGGCACTGAAAGATTAGGAGATTTCAATGATACAGGTGACGGCAATCACCGCAGCTTATAATGCTGCATCCTATATTGAAAATTGTATACAGTCCGTGCTGGCACAGACCGTGCCGTGCCGGATGGTTATTGTGGACGATGCATCCTTGGATGACACGTATGCCATTGCCATGCGCTATGCAGAAGAGTATCCCGACCGGATCACGGTGCTAAAAAACGAGCAGAATGCCGGGGCGGCGGCATCGCGCAACCGTGCGGTTGCCTGTGCCACGACGCCCTATGTGGCGATATTGGATGCGGATGACTGGTGGCAGGAGGACAAGACGGAGCGTCAGCTAAAGCGGCTTGCGGAGACAAAGGCAGACGCCTGCTATGCGGGCAGGGAACTGATGCACGCCGACGGGATCTCTACCACGAAGATCGTGCAGGTTCCGGAGACGGTCACGTATCACGGACTTCTCAAGGGGAACGTCATCCCGTGTTCTTCCGTGCTGATGCGCAGGGAGGACGCCCTGCAGTATCCGATGACACACGATGAGCTGCACGAAGACTACATTGTGTGGCTGTCCATGTTAAGGGACGGGAAAACCTTTGCCGGTGTAAACGAGCCTTTATTAAAATCCAGGCTGGGCGAGACCGGCAAGTCCAGAAAGAAGGGCAAATCAGCGCGGATGACCTACGGCGTATACCGCTATATGGGGATTCCCGTATGGAAGGCAGTCTACTATTTCTGCTGTTATGCGGCAGCCGGATGTAAGAAATATGCAGGAGCAAGAGGGAAAAAGTGAAGATTCTGATAGATGCGAGAACGCTCGGGAAGCGCCCGAGCGGCGTGGGAATGTACCTGTACAATTTTATCTGTGGCTTAATGCAGTATGATACCATGAAAATGGAATTACTTACGGATGTGGTTGAAAGTGCGGCGATGAAAGAGCTGGATGAGGCACATATTCCGATACATCGATATGGGACACCTGTCGAAAAAAGTATCGGGGTATATGCCTATTTTCGTTTTGTGCAGAACAAAATAAATGAGGTAAAACCGGATCTGTTCTGGGAAGTAAACAATCTGACGCCGGTGGTCATCCGCAACCCGTACGGAAAGACGGCAGTGACCGTGCATGATGTTTTTCCGATCACGGCACCGTACGGATACGGGAGACTTTATCCATACTATTTCAAGTGGAATCTGGGGAAAACGCTTCGCCACATGGACGCGGTGATCTACAATTCCCTGGATACGAAGACGCAGGTGGAACAGTATTATCCGGCGGCAAAGGCGCTTCCGTCCTGTATTTCTTATATCATTACCGAGGAGAGGCCTTCTCTGCCGGTCTGCGACGAGGGATATTTTCTGTATATCGGCAATCTGGAAGAGCGGAAGGGAACCGATCTTCTGCTGAAAGCGTATGTGCGCTACCGGAAGGACGGCGGCACAAAGAAGCTGTACCTTGCAGGAAAGATCCGGTCGGATGCGATCGAGACGCTACTCGGGGAGTGCCAGAAGAAGACAGACGGCATCTGCTATCAAGGTTATCTTGAGCCTGAGGAAAAATATCGGTTGTATGCCGCATGCAGCGCCTTTTTATTCCCGAGCAGGGCGGAGGGCTTCGGCATGCCGGTGATCGAGGCGCTGACCTACCGTAAGCCGGTTCTGGTGAGTGATCTTCCGATTTTTCATGAGATTGCGGGCGATGCGGTGTGCTACTGTAAGCTGGACACAGAGGATGCGGTGCCGCAGCTTGCCGCTGCGATGCGGCAGATCGGGGAAGCCGGAAAAGAGAGCGTACCGGATAGTCTGTGTGAAGCGGTCGTCGGACGCTACAAAAAGGAGCGCCTGGCGGGCGGATTAAAAGAATTCTTGGAGACGATAGGGAAAAAATAGCATGAAACAAAAAATGGTGCGTTTTATCGCAGATCATAAGCAGAAATTAAAAAAGCTGCTTCCGAAGAAGCTGCTGCGGGCGGCAAAGCTTGCCTACTTAAAGCGGCTGATGGCAAAGTACCAGAAAGAGCCGATTCATCCGGCGGAGTATCAGAAAAAAGAAGCGGGCGTGAATCTGATTGGCGACATCCGGGCGGAGATCGGTCTGGGGCAGAGCATGCGTCTGCTGGCGAATGAACTGGAATTATCAAAGATCCCGTTTGGAATTTATAATTTTCAGCTTGACGGCAATGTCCGGCGCGGGGATCACAGCTTTGAACACCGGATGCGTGAGGACTATCCTTACCGGGTGAATCTGTTCCATGTGAATCCGCAGGAGGTAGGACTGGCGTATCTGTATCTGAATAAGGACATCTGGAGAGACCGTTACAACATTGCATTCTGGCTGTGGGAGCTGGAGGAATTCCCGCAGGAATATCAGGAGGCAATCAAATTTTTCGACGAGATCTGGACGCCCTCGGAATTTGCGAGCAGCAGTATCCGCAAGGTGACGGACAAGCCCGTGTACACGCTGCCGTATTACGTGACGGCAGGAAAAGACGAAAACTGCGGCAGGGCGGATTTTGGACTTCCGGAGGACAAATTCTTATATCTGATCATGTACGATACCAACAGCACCATGGCGCGCAAGAACCCGGTGGGAGCGCTCGATGCCTATAAGAAGGCGTTTTCGGTGGAGGATGAGCATGTCGGACTGGTGATCAAGATGAACAATCCGAAGCAGGAAGACCTTGAGGTGCTGCGTGAGCAGACGAAGGGCTATCAGAACGTGTATCTGATTGCTGAGGTTTTAGACAAGCCGAAGGTCAACAGCCTGATTGCGGCGGTGGATGTGTTCGTGTCGCTGCACCGCGCGGAAGGCTTCGGGCTGGTGATGGCGGAGGCTATGCTGCTTGACACAGTCTGCGTGGCGACGAACTGGTCGTCGAACACCGAATTCATGGATGCGGACAGCGCCTGCATGGTATCATTCCAAAAAGTGGAGATACAGGAGACGTCCGGCAACTACAAAAAGGGCTGCCGGTGGGCAGAGCCGGACGTGGAGGAGGCAGCCGGCTATATGCGGCGGTTGTATGAAGATCCGGCGTATTATGACAGACTTGCAAAGAACGGAAAAACGAAAATAAACGAGGTGCTTGGGGCGCAGACGGTCACGGCGATGTTAAAGGAGCGGCTGACGCCGATCCTGCAGGCGGCATATGATGCGCAGAAGACAGTGCAATAAACAGCATACATTGTATAAAATGAGGGACAGGATGGAACAGATTAACATAGAAGAGATCATGCAGGAGATCCAGACACAGATTCAAAAGCGCGGTTACGTCAGAAGCGAATTAAAATTTGAAGATGTACAAGTAGAGACAGGGACCGGAGAAGTGCACGAGCAGATCGATGACTATTTTGAACTGGATCAGTTCGGGTTGACGGTCGATCATATGAAGCACACCAGAAAAGTGCGGTGCTGGCGGATGCTCGACGGCAGCCGGCTGTCTGTATTTTTCAAGAAAATGATCCGTAAGATGATCAAATTCTATGTGGAGCCAATCATTGACGAACAGAATCAGTTCAATTTTTACACAACCTCGGCCATGGCGCAGCTGTATGCCAAAATGCAGGATGAGCAGGCGGTCAGGATTATGGAACTGCAGCAGCAGGTGGAAGCGCTGGAAGAAAAGTGCAGAAGATTAGAAGAAAAGTGTGGAGAATAGAACATGCGGATAGTTCAGATTTTGCCGGTTCTGGCGTTTGGGGATGCGGTTGGAAACGATACCCGTGCATTGAAGGATGCACTGTCGGAAGCGGGATACGAGACAGAGATCTACGCGGCAGTGATTGATGAGCGCCTGCCGCAGGGAACGGCACAGCCGTTTGAACGGCTGGGGAAGCTGACAGCCAATGATATTGTGATCTACCATCTGTCGAATGGACACAGGTTGAATTATGAGATCGAGAAGCTGGGTGGCAAAAAGGTAATTATTTATCACAATATTACGCCGGAGCGTTATTTTGAAAAATATAACCGGGATGCATGTGCCAACTGCGTGCAGGGAATCAAGGCGGCGAAGCGCCTGGCAAAGACGGCGGACTATGCGATTGCTGTCTCGGAATACAATAAGCAGGATCTGATCCGTCTGGGATTTACGTGCGACATTGAGGTGCTGCCGATTCTAATCCCGTTTGAGGATTATGAAAAAAAGCCGAACGCCGGTGTTCTTCGCAGGTATGATGACGATTATGTCAATATTCTGTTTACGGGCCGCATTGTGCCGAACAAAAAGCAGGAAGATGTGATCGAGACTTTTTATTACTATAAAAAATACATCAATCCAAAATCCCGCCTGATTTTGGCAGGTTCCTATGTGGACGTTGGAAAATACCACGAGAAGCTGGAACTTTTTGCCCGGAAACTTGGGCTTGCGGATGTGATTTTTACCGGACAGATCCGGTTCGATGAGATACTGGCGTACTACCGTCTCGCCGATGTGTTTTTGTGCATGAGTGAGCACGAAGGGTTCTGCGTGCCGCTTGTGGAAGCCATGTATTTTGATGTCCCGATCGTGGCAAGAGATACTTCGGCGATCGGCTGGACGCTCGGTGGAAGCGGCGTTCTGCTGCCGGACAATGATCCGGTCGTGGCTGCGGAGATGGTGAACCGCGTATTGACGGATGAAGCATTAAAAGAAAAGATTCTGAAAAATCAGCGGACACGTTTGCAGGATTTTGACAATCAGAAGGTCAAAGCCCGATTTTTACAGATTATCGAGAAAATTATCCGGGAAAACTAAGCAAAGAAAACGAGACATACCGGCAATTTCCTAAGTTTATTGAAAAAGCCGGGGGAATTTGATATGATAAGGTGTAAAACTATAAAAAGGGGTCAATCATGAAACGTTTTAAAGAGATCTATGATTATAGACAGATGATATTCAGTCTGGTCAGAAAAGAACTGCGAGGAAGATACAAGGGTTCTGTTCTGGGCTTTTTTTGGACATTCTTAAATCCATTGTTACAGTTATTAGTGTATACCATGGTGTTTTCAACGATTATGAGATCGGGAATAGAGGATTACTATCTATTCCTTTTCGTGGCGCTTGTTCCCTGGATCTTCTTCAGCTCCTGCGTGACTGGCGGTGCGACGAGCATTATGAATTCCGGTGATATGATAAAGAAGATTTATTTCCCGAGAGAGGTAATGCCGATCGCTTATGTCACCAGTGCGTTTGTCAACATGATTCTCACATTTGTGGTGGTGTTTGCGGTACTCATTGTCTCGGGCTATGGAATGAACGCGCGGGCACTGTTATATCTGCCCATCATTATGATTGTGGAGTATCTGCTCGGACTTGGAATCGCGCTTCTGACGTCAGCGCTTACCGTATTTTTCCGTGATCTTGCATATATTCTTGGCATCGTTGCGATGGCGTGGCAGTTTTTGACACCGGTCATGTATTCACAGGAGATGGTGGAGGAGGCATTGCCTGCCGGCATGTTAAAAATCTGGAATATGAATCCGATGACGCCAATGATCAATGCCTATAGAGATATTCTATACTATAAGACGACGCCGCAGCTTAGCACACTGGCTGTTGCGGTTGTACTGGGAATCGTGATACTGGTGATTGGAGAAATTGTATTTGTAAAGCTGCAGAGAGGCTTTGCGGAAGAACTGTAGAGAAGATAATGGAGGTAGGCATACAATGGTAGAGCAGATGGAATTTGTGGATGTAGAAGGAATCATGAGTGAGATCCGGACACAGATCAAAGAGCGTGGATATACAAAGAAAGATTTGAAATTTGCGGATATGAACACGAGTGCGGTGCTGGGCGCTGAGGATTATTATGACTATCCTAATTTTAGGGCGACGCTTGAGCAGGTTGACGGGAAGAGATACGTTCCGTGGTGGAATCCGATTAAGGGAAATAAAGTAGTTGTCTTTATCAAGAGATTCATAAGAAAATGTGTTACATTCCTGATTGCTCCGATTGTGGATGCACAGAACGAGTTGAATCAGTATACGGCATCGGCACTGGTACAGATCGGCGCAAAGTTCGAGCAGGAACAGGACTATGATTACGACGAGATGCAGAAGAAGATCGAGATGTTGGAACAGCGCATTGCTGAATTAGAAAAAAGTGTGGAGAATAATCAATGAAAATTTTTCAGATATTACCGGTACTTGCCTTTGGCGATGCTGTTGGAAACGATACGAGAGCATTAAAAGATGCACTGTTGGACGCAGGCTATCAGACAGAGATCTACGCTGCGGTAATCGACGAGCGTTTGCCGGAGGGAACGGCGCAGTCGTTTGATATGATGGAGAAGGTGGAAGAAGATGACATTATTATTTATCATCTCTCTACCGGTCACGAATTAAATCAAAAGTTAAAGAGTCTTGGCGGAAGAAAAATTATTCTTTATCACAATATTACTCCGGAAAAATATTTTCAAAAATATAATCACGGAGCCTATCTGAACTGCCGGAACGGACTGCGGGAGGCAAGAGAACTGGCACCGGTGGCGGAATTTGCCATCGCAGATTCAGAATACAACAAGCAGGATCTGATCCGTTACGGTTATACCTGCGACATCAAAGTGCTTCCGATTCTGATCCCGTTTGAGGATTATGAGAAAAAGCCGAATCAGAAAGTCATAAATAAATACGGGGATGACGGGTATGTGAATATCCTTTTTACAGGGCGCGTTGTTCCAAACAAAAAACAGGAAGACATTATTGATGCGTTTTACTACTATAAAAAATTTATCAATCCAAAATCAAGACTGATTCTTGTCGGCTCCTATGCGGGCATTGACCGCTACCATGAGCAGCTGGAAGCCTATGTAAAGGCGCTTGATCTGGAAGATGTGCTCTTCACCGGACAGATTAAGTTTGATGAGATTTTAGCATACTACAAAGTGGCGGATGTTTTCCTGTGCATGAGCGAGCATGAGGGATTCTGTGTACCGCTGTTGGAGGCGATGTGTTTTGACGTGCCGGTCATCGCGCGCGACACTTCCGCGATTGCGGGAACACTTGGGGGAAGCGGCGTGCTCCTTCCGGATAATGACCCGATGGTGGCGGCGGAAATGATCAACCGTATCGTCACGGACGAAAAGCTTAGGGAGACGATCATACGCAATCAGAGAATCCGTCTGAAGGATTTTGATAACCGTGTGGTAAAAGAGACATTTTTAAAAATTATCAGAGAGTTTATAGGCAAGAGGGATTGATTATGAAGAAAATCGGATTTGTCATACCGTGGTTTGGATTTGATATTCCGGGCGGCGCTGAGGCAGAGCTAAAGGGGCTGACCCTGCATCTGCATGAGGCAGGCGTGCCAATCGAGATTTTATCGACATGTGTTCAGAATTTTAATGCAAACTGGAACTGCAATTATCATAAAGAGGGGACAACCACGGAAAAAGGGATTACCGTACGCAGATTTAAAGTGCGCAAGCGGGATGCGGATGCCTTCAACGAGGTGAATCTCAAGCTTATGAACAATCAGATGCCGACGGAGGCGGAAGAAGAAATTTTCAACCGTGAGATGGTGAACAGTCCGGCATTATACAGATATATCAGAGAACACAAGGATGAGTACAGCCTGTTTGTGTTCATTCCGTATATGTTTGGAACGACCTACTATGGAATACAGGAGTGCTATGAAAAGGCGGTCTTAATTCCGTGCTTCCATGATGAAAGCTATGTATACATGAAGTCTTTCAAGCGGGAATTCTCCAAAGTGGCGGGCATGATTTTCCATGCGAAGCCGGAAGGCGATCTCGCGGAGCAGGTCTATGATCTGACCAATGTGAATGCACAGGTGCTCGGAGAGGGCGTGTATACAGAGTATACCTATGATGCAGCGCGCTTCCGCGACAAATACAACATCAGGGAACCGTTTATTTTATATGCGGGAAGAAAAGACGTCGGGAAAAATATCTATACCCTGATCAATAATTTCCGCGAATATAAGTACAGAAACCAGAATGACATGAAGCTGGTATTGATCGGCGGCGGCGAGGTGAAAATCCCGGAGGATATCAAAAAAGATGTGATCGATCTGGGCTTTGTGGATGTTCAAGACAAATTCGACGCTTATGCAGCAGCAACCGTGCTGTGCCAGCCGTCGACGCATGAGAGCTTTTCCCTGGTAATCATGGAGAGCTGGATCTGTGAGAGACCGGTGCTCGTGCATGAGCAGTGCGAGGTGACAAAACACTTTGCAATCACATCGCATGGCGGACTGTATTTTGACAATTATTTTGAGTTTGAGGGGGCGGTCAATTTCTACCTGGAAAACCCCGAGAAGGCAAAAGCAATGGGACTGGCAGGAAGAAAGTTTGTCCTTGATAACTTTGCCTGGGATGTGATCGTCGAGAAATATATGAATTATTTTAAGCAGGTGGCACACGAGGAGTAGAAAACGAAGTGCGCAGCCTGTATTGGAAAAGAGCAGGAAGTAAAGAGGTAGAATCATGCAGCCGGAAAATGCAATCGAAGTAAGAGATTTAACGAAGAAATTCAAGGTATTTTACGATAAGGGAAATCAGCTCAAGGAAAAAATCCTTTTTCACAACAGAAACCGTTACGAGAACCGCTGGGTGTTAAACGGGATCAGCTTTAATGTCCGCCGGGGAGAGGCGGTCGGTCTGATTGGACATAACGGATGTGGCAAGAGTACCACCTTAAAACTGCTGACAAAGATTATCTATCCGGACAGCGGTACGATCGAGATGCGGGGAAGAGTATCCAGTCTCATCGAGCTTGGTGCGGGATTTCACCCGGATATGAGCGGGCGTGAGAATATATATACGAATGCATCCATTTTCGGACTCAGCAAAAAGGAAATCGATGCGCGTGTGGCGCAGATCATCGAATTCTCCGAGCTGGAGGAATTTATTGACAACCCAGTGCGCACCTATTCCTCGGGTATGTATATGCGTCTGGCGTTCTCGGTGGCGATCAATGTGGATGCGGATATTCTGCTGATTGACGAGATTCTCGGTGTCGGAGATGCGCATTTTCAGGAAAAATGTTTTGAAAAACTGCAGAGCATCAAGAAAAACGGAACCACGATCGTGATTGTGTCCCACAGCATGGGACAGATCGAAGACATCTGCGACCGCAGCATCTGGATCGACAAGGGAAAGATCCGCATGGAAGGAAAGCCGGAGGAAGTTGACGCGAAGTATCTGGAGTATATGGGTGTCAAGTCGAATGAGGAAAAGAAAAAGACGCTCTTAGAGGAACAGCAGAAGCAACAGGATAAGTTAAGAAAAGAAGAAGAGAAAAAGGAACAGATCGAAAAATCCGAGTTTAAGATAAAGAATGTCAGCTTGAATGAAAAAGAGCTTACCATTCACTATTCCGTGGGCGGAATCTGTGAGGATGCCATCTTAAAATTCGAGACGAAAGACGGGGAGTGGATCGCATGCACCGGAACGGATCTTAAGAAAGAACCGATCGGAAGCTTCGAGACCGAATTAAAACAGTCCCAGCTGCTAACCTATCTGGCGGGCGTGAACGATACCCATGAAAATTATCTGCCGCGGATGCAGACAAGCGGAGCGTGCGAGCGTGTCGAGGACTATCTGGTGATTCATCCGGAAGGCGTCATGTATGGACCGTATATTACGCTTCCGACGATGCACTATAAGCTTCAGATTGAAGTGTCCTATGAGGGAGAAAACCGGCCGGTGATTGCCATCACAAAAGATGGAGGCAATGTAAGAGTGACGGAAGCGCAGCTTTCCAATGGCAAAAACTTTTTGAATTTTACATTGGATTCGCGAGCGGAAAATATAGAATTTGTATTGTCGAACGGCACCGGAGCGGATGTCGTTGTAAAAAATATTGAAGTAAAATAGGGAGATGTATGATGCGGAAACCGGAACAAATCCGGTTTGATTTACAGTCAAACCAGAACCTGTCGAGAAGAAATATCCAAAAAGCATATGGATTGGGAAACATCAGTGAGACGACCCTGGGACCAAACCATACCCTGCGCGAAAAGTTTTTGCATGTCTATAAATATGTTACAGGAAAGCTTGTGCGCTGGTTTGTAGAGCCGTATTTTGTCCAGCAGAGGGAATGCAATCACACCATCACGAACGTGCTGGAAGATTATGACCGCATGCATACGATTCTTATGGAAGAAAACGACGCACTCCGCAGGACTGTAGAGCAACTGCAGGTGGAAATGTCGGAAGTTCATAGAAAGATAGGTATGAGCACGCTGTTTGACGTGTATCAGAAAACCCCAAGAATTATTCAGATTGTAGCCTCCCTGAACTTTGGAGATGCGGTAGGAAATGATGTGCGGGCGATTGCCAGAGCTTTAAATGAGGCCGGCTACATAACCGGAATTTTTACACTGGCGATTCATCCAAAGATCAAGGACGAAGGCGTCTATCTGATCAATATGCTGCCGGAATTAAATGAAAATGATCTGATTATCTATCACTATGCGACGGCAGATGAACTCGCCGACATCATCAAAGAGGCGCCCTGTAAAGTGGTGCTGCGGTATCACAACGTAACTCCGCCGGCGTTCTTTCGCGGATATGATGAGGGCGCGGAGAAGGTGACGAGAGAGGGACTGGACGAGATCGCGGATCTGAAGGATGCGATCGATTACGGAATCGTTGTCTCGGATTTCAATAAAAAGGATCTGATCGACATGGGGTATCAGTGCCCGATCGCAGTGGCACCGATTCTGATTCCGTTCAAAGATTACGAGCAGGAGCCGGATAAGGATGTGGTAACCCGCTATTCCGACGGGAAAACGAATATTGTGTTTGTCGGAAGGATCGTGCCGAACAAGAAGTTTGAGGACGTGATTGCCTGCTTTGCGGCATACAAGGAGAAATACGATCCGACCGCAAGACTTTTTCTGGTCGGCAATTATCAGGAGACAGATCTCTATTATCAGTATTTACAGGATGTTATTAAAAAATGCGGGGCAGAGGACGTGATCTTCCCGGGGCATATTGCATTTAACGCGATTTTAGCTTATTATAAAGTATCGGATCTTTTTTTGTGCATGAGTGAGCACGAGGGATTCTGCGTACCTCTGGTGGAGGCGATGTACTTTGAGACGCCGATCGTTGCGTACGCTTCCACGGCCATTCCGGGAACGCTCGACGGCAGCGGCGTGCTGGTGGAGACCAAGGAGCCGGAGAAGGTGGCGGAGACGATGAACCGAATCATACGGGATGAACAGTACCGGCATGAGATTGTGGTGGGGCAGAAGCAGAGACTTAAGGATTTCTCGTACGAGAATATAAAAGAGCAGATACTGGATGAGATTGAGAAAGTACAGCAGTCTAAAACAGATAAAGTGAGGAAACAAATGGCACAATTTAATGTACAAGAAAAGTAAAGTAAAAGCCACCCAAAAGAGAAAAGGAATGTTAAAATGAGTATATATGAAAAGAAACTGTCCATTGTCATACCCGCCTATAATGAAGGAGAGCGAATTTACGAAAATTTACTGGAAATGAGTAAATTATTAAGTTCCTTTGTTACTGATTATGAAATGATTGTGGTAAATGATGGCAGCAAGGATAACACAGAGGTTGAGATCAGACGTGCCTCTGAGACTGTGAAAAATATCGTACCTGCAGGATATCAGATGAACAGAGGGAAGGGCGGTGCTATCAAGGAAGGCGTTAAATGTGCCACAGGGGACTATATCGCATTTCTGGATGCGGATATGGACTTGTCTCCTATGCATCTGAAAGATTTCTTGGCGAAAATGGAAGAGACATCGGCAACCGCGGTGATAGGATCAAAAATGCATAAGGATTCGAAAGTAAACTATCCGTTACCGAGGAAAATTATGAGTCTTGGATACTTTTTACTGTTAAAGATGTTGTTTCGATTAAATATCAAAGATACGCAAACAGGAGTGAAGTTGTTTGAAGCCGATGCGCTAAAGAAAGTAATGCGACAGGTTTCGACAGATGGCTTTGCATATGATATCGAGATCCTCGCGTTGATATGTGCCAGTGGGGGAACAATTGTTGAGATGCCGATTGAACTGATATTCCAACGAACGAATGGCTGGGGACGAATTAGACTGTCAGATGTTATGGAAGTCGCGCAGGATACCATGAAGATATATCACAATGTACATAGAATAAAGAAAAAAGGAAATGGGTATGAAGGCATTTAATAAAAATAGTCTGGAAGCCAATAGTACGCTTCTGTTTATTTTGATGATGGGGGCAAATGTTTTAAACTATTTCTTTCAGATTATTGTAGGTCGAATGCTGACGGTAGAAGAGTATGCGGTTGTGAATACATTACTTTCAATTATAACCGTATTTTCAGTTCCGTGCGCAGCAATTACAATCGTGGCTGCAAAATATATTGCAGTATACAGGGCGACAGGAAAACGTGAGCAGGAGAAAATATTTCTCAGAACGATCGCAAAATATATATTGATACTAGGAGTTTTGACCATTGCGGTTGGCATTTTGGGGTGTGGAGTAATCAGTGATATTTTAAATCTGGAGTCGAAAATGTATGTAATACTCTCACTTATTGTGTCAGGTCTGACACTTATTGTTGCACCGCTTAGAGGAATTCAACAGGGAGTGCAGGACTTTTGGGGCTATGGAGTGCAGAATTTTGTAACTATTTTTATTAAATTAATAGGAAGTGTGACACTGATATGGCTGGGGTGGAAAATTTATGGTGTCATGGTGGCAATGCTGATAGGAACAATTCTTACAATTTTGTATTGCCTGTGTAATCTGAAAAGCTTTTTCCGTGAGTTAAAAAAAACTAAAATTTCTGAGAATGTATTTGTGGATTGTAAGGCGCTTTTAAAATTGATGATAAGCACGGTTGTTGTACAATTATGCATTAACTTTATGACGAATGGAGACATACTTCTGGTAAAGAGTTTGTTTGATGATACACAGACTGGATTATATTCGTCTGCGATGGTAATTGGAAAGATTGCAATGTATGTATCAGGGGCAGTTGTGGCAGCGATGTTCCCGATGGTAGCGGAACAATATTCACAGGGGAAATCTACAAGAGCACTATTTGTGAAGTCCAATTTATACGGCGGTGGTATGGCAATTCTGTGCGCTGTGGGGATGATTTTGCTAGGAAAACCAATTATCGGAATTTTCTTCGGAACGAGATATATGGAGGCGATTGATTTGCTGCCTGCAGTCTGTGCATTTGTGATACCAGTAACATTTCTTACGGTTATCTCAAATTATGCGGTGGCGGTAGAACAGGTATGGATGGTTACTGTGACACTTGCACTCGGACTTCTTGGATGTATTGTAAGCGCGATGCTGTTCCACGATACCATTATGCAGATGTTTGCTGGAATAGGCATTATACTTTCAATGATTACAGTAATAGATATTATTTATTTGATAAAATGTGATAAAGGATGTAAAGCAGATGAACGAGAAGATTAAGATACTGGCGTTGTCATGGCGAGATATCAAGGCACCTAAGGCAGGAGGAGCGGAAGTACATACGCATATGATGCTGAGCGGGCTTGATCGTGAGCAATATGAGGTTGTTCATATTTCACCGGAATACGAGGGATGCACGAAGAAAGAGGTAATAGACGGAGTTACATATATCCGCATGGGAAATATTTTTACCGTGATATGGAAGGCATTTCGCTATTATAGAAGACACAGGAATGAGTATAGATGGGTCATTGATCAGTGTAATACGCATCGTTTTTTTACGTGGATGTATGTTCCGCAGGAGAAGAGAGTGTTCTATATTCATCAGCTTACCCGGGAGATATGGAAATACAATATGAAATGGCCTTGGTATAAGGTGGGACAGGCATTGGAGACATGGATGCTGAAACGTAATCGCAAGGATAAGGTGATTACTGTTTCAAAATCGACAAAGCAGGAACTTGTGGAATTAGGATATAATCCAGAGAAAATTGTTATTGTATACAATGGCATCAACTTTGAACCTTGGAGCTGGGATGAGATGTATGAAAAAGAGCCGGTACCAACGTTCATATATGCCGGTCGGTATGTACCATATAAGGGAATCGATGTAGCGATTCAGGCATTTGTTAACATCAAAAAAGAATATCCGGATGCAAAATTATGGATACTTGGCAAGAAGAATCAAGAATACGTAGATACGAAACTACTACCAATCTGTAAGGAGAATCATATCAGCTGGGGTGATGATGGTGATGAGAGCGGAGACGTTGTAAGCTGGGGATATGTGTCAGAAGAAAAGAAATTGGAACTCTTAAGTAGGGCGACAGCATTGCTGTTCCCGTCTGTCAGAGAGGGATGGGGTATCCCTATTACGGAGGCTGGGGTGGTAGGAACACCAAGTATTGTGTTTGACTCAACGGGAATTCGAGATGCGATAGACAATGGAAAAGCGGGGTACCTATGTGAAACGAATGATGTCGAGGGTTTGGTGGAACAGATAAAAAAAGCAATTTCAGACGATGAGAGATATGCGGAAATGCGACGAAAAGCATATGAATTTTCTTCACAATTTAGGACTGATCGAGTGAAGGAATATCTGATAGATTTTTTTGATAAAGGATAACTTACATTTAAACGAGAGGAATGATTATGAAAAAGAAAATATTAAACAAAGAAGGTATCTTTTTTATTGTAAATATTTTCAGTACGATAATTGTATTAACATTGGTATATAGACTTTGGGAAAAAGATTTTCATGTTCCAATTGTATATAACGGAGGGGATGGGGTCGGTGGTTTAGTGACGATACAAAAAGCGATTCAAAACGAAAAATTTTGGAAATTTGAATTTTGGTCCGCGCCATACGGAGAAAATGTTTATTCTCAAGAGTATTTTTTTCAGTATCTAGTGGTTAAGATGCTTACTTTTTTTTCTAAAGATGTAGGCGTTATTTCCAATGCTTTTTGGATTATAACATACATTCTCACATCAATAACCTCATTTTTCTTTTTTAAGAAAATGAAAGTACAATCGGGTGCTATAATAGTGGGGAGTCTTTTGTACAATTTTTTGCCATATCATTATTTAAGATTGAATCATTTTTGGCTGATGGGATGCTATATCATTCCTATTGCAGGTTGTATACTATTAGATCTTTTGGATTATGATTCGGCGGAGAATTCTGAAAAAAAAGACCAGATAAGAAATTTCTGTAAAACTTTCTTGCTAGGCATTTTTGTTGGATTAAACGGTTTTTATTATGCCGTGTTTTCAATAATGATACTTACAATTGGCGCTTTTTTGGCTATGCTTTACAAGAAAAAGTATGGTAGTATTAAATTATATATATCAAGTGTTGTAGGAATTGTTTTACCGCTTTTTAGTCTATATATAATTCCCCTTGCTCTTTGGGGTGGAAATGAATGGTCAAGTGTCGCTTCAGGAAGAGATATTTCACAAATTAATGTATATGGTTTGAATCTTGCATTGCTCTTTTTGCCCATACCTGGACATAGAATAAAATTGCTCAGTGATTTTACCACATATTGTTATCAACAAATGAACATTTATACGGAAAATTTTACTCAATCATTAGGATTGATTATGTCATTGGGGTTGGTAATATCAGTATTATTTTGTTTTCGAGCACAATGCAAAGAGTCATGGCAGGAAAAGATAAAAGAATTTGGTATAATAAATGTAATCGTTTTAATTATTGCTACTGTTGGAGGTATTGATAACTTTATTGCCATTTTTATTTCTCCTAGTATTCGCTGTTACAATAGGCTCTCTGTATTTATCGCTTTATTTTCAGTAGGCACAGTTGTGCTACTTTTAGAAAATATCATTATAAAAAAATTAGGTAAGCGTAAATATTTAAGTATTATAATATGTCTTTTAGTTACTGTGATAGGAATACTTGATATTACCTCAGAAAAATTCAGACAATATGAAATATATGATATTTCAACCAAAGAGTTCACACAGGATTATGATACTGTTAAAACTGATTATTATAATGATATTGCCTTTTTTAATGAGGTGTATGATAAATTAGATGATGAAAAAATGCTTTTTATTGCACCGGTCAATGCTGGTACAGTAAATGCAATAAACCAATTTCACAAATTGAAAATATATGTTGCAAATCCCAATATTAGAACGTCATACAATCACATTGATGGCTCTTATAGTTTGTGGTGGAAATTTACAGCAAAAGAAAATATTGAAACCCAAATAAAGGTTATGTCAATCATGGGATTCTCGGGAATTGTGATAGATAAAAACGGTTTTGATAGTATTTCGGAGTATGATGAATATATACAATCGTTGAGACCATATGTACGGTCGGACTCCATTGTGACTAGGGAGGGAGAGAATTTAGTGTTTTTCTCTTTTGGCGAGTGGAAAAATAATTATTTGAAAAAGTATTCAGAATCTCAAATAAAACACTTACAGGCAGCTATAGAAAGTGATATTTATAATAGTTATAAATCAATAGATGTAACGGAACTACGTGGTATCTCAGATAATAATACTGTTCTGAAAGATGATATACAGTATGGTCCGTATTATGAATTGGATGCAGGGGAATATCAGGTTTTAATTGAGGGTCAACATCTCGCAGGGTCTAAAGTGAGAGCCACTATAGATAATGGGGCAACGGAAATTGGCATTTACAATTTGCATGTTGAAGAAAATTATATTCAATATGACATCAAATTGGATAAAGATTGCGAAAATGTAGAGTTTTTACTGAGTAACAGTAATCATGATGTGAAAGTTACGAAGTACTATTATCAACAAAAAAGAAGTGTTGGAAATAGCATTAAGAAAACTGTTGATTTGCATAAGGATTTGATCATGGAAACTGGAATTGGTTACTATATGATGGATATGCCATTAGAAAGCTTTAGTATAAAAGGCGCGGGGTATGTATCAAAAAATCAACTCATACTCGAACAAGGTGATTTACAATATGGACCTTATATGGAATTGGCTGCGGGAACATACCGAATTCATATTGAGGGAAAAAATTTAAGGAATGCTGAGGTAAATGTAACATATGATTGCGGAAATCAAAAGATACCATTTGAAGTAGTTGCGCAGAACGGCAATCAGCTTATTTATCAATTCTACATACCACAAAATCTCTCCTCAATAGAATTCTTACTCAAAAATAATAGGGAGAATATGCTTGTTAATCACTATACAATTGAGTATAGCGAAAGTGGAATATTTAAAAAATCATTTAATAATACTTATGATGATGGAAAGGTAGGGGTTACTTATGAGTAAAATATTAACGGTTAAGGTCGCTGCATATAATGTCGAAAAGTATATTGAGAAATGTTTGGATTCATTTACCGATGAAAGGTATAGAGATGAATTGCAGGTAATCGTGGTAAATAATCAGTGTCCAGATAATACACTGATGATTCTACGCAAATACGAGGAAAAATACCCAGATTTATTTATGGTCGTAGCCCAGGAAAATCAGGGATATGCATCTACTTTTAATGTAGGCTTTGAACACGCGAATGGGAAATACTTTATGTATGTAGACGGTGATGATTGGCTTACTCCAGAGGAATTATATCAACATATTAATATTTTAAAAAAGTGCGATAGTGACTTAGTTGTATCAAATCTTGTTGGCGTCTATGAAAAAAATGGAAAAGAAAAAAAGTGTACATATAGTGGGAAAAATGCAATTGGACAGATATATGAATTTGACAAAGCATTCTTTCCTGAAAAGATAATTCCTGGCGCGCATCCATTAACTGTTAAGACGGCTCTTTTGAAAGAGGGGGATCTAAAAGTACATATAGAAAATAATATTCCAGAAGTAGAATATGAGTTATGGGCTATTTTACATGCAAAAACTGTGTTATATACAGGTTTATTTTTGTATCACTATAGAACAGGAATCGATACACAGGCAAGCAATGCTAAAAATTTGGTAAGAGTTGAAAATAGAATGTACTCGGCTGCTCTAATGTTTGCGGACTGGTTAGAGCAAGAAGAAAATTTATCACAAGGTCAATATGAGTATTTTGCAATAAGGGTGGGTGGAGTCTTTGCTGTACTCACACGCATAGAACTTTTGTATCCATTAAGCTTTGAACGCTGGAAAAAAATAAGAGCTTTGTTAAAAGAGGTGAAAAACAAAAATATAAAAATTTATGAAAAAATTCATTTTTCTTCAAAAATGTTATATTGGGGAACTCCGATTTACTATGTAGTTATAGCAGTGATGTATAGAATATACAAAAAATATCATAAGTGGGCCATGTTATAAAGTATAGAAAAAATTTAATAATAGATATATAACGTTACCAACAAATGCAAAAAAGTTTATAGAAAGGAAAGTATGAACAGTAGTATTAAATGTAGCATACGGTGAAACAAATGAAAGTAGTAATATTAGCAGGAGGATTCGGAACCAGAATTAGTGAAGAAAGCCATTTAAAACCAAAGCCAATGATTGAAATCGGAGGAATGCCAATTATTTGGCATATTATGAAACATTATTCCTATTATGGTTTCAATGATTTTGTTATCTGCGCGGGCTATAAGCAATATGTGATTAAGGAATATTTCGCAAATTATTTTTTACATAAGAGTGATATTACATATGATTTTACCACAGGAAATCACGATATAATTATACACAACAATATGGCAGAACCTTGGAAAGTTACTGTTGTTGATACCGGATTGGAGACGATGACAGGTGGGCGCGTGAAGAGGGTTAAGGAATATCTTGGAAATGAGCCATTCATGGTAACCTATGGCGACGGAGTGGCCGATGTAGACATCAAAAAACTGGTCGCATTTCATCAAAATCATGGTAAAGCGATGACGTTGACCGGAGTACAGCCTGAGGGAAGATTTGGCGTCATTGACTTTGGCTCGGATAACGAGGTTTTGTCATTCCGCGAAAAGAGCAAGGAAGATAGTGGTTGGATTAATGGTGGATTTCTGGTATGTAATCCGGAAGTGCTGGATTATATCAAAGATGATACTATTATGCTCGAAAGAGAACCGATGGAACAGCTCGCGCGGGAGAAGCAGTTGATGTGTTATAAGCATGATGGATTCTGGCAGTGCATGGATACTTTGCGTGATAAGGAGAAACTGGAAAGACTTTGGGCTGCAAATCAGGCACCTTGGAAAGTTTGGCAAAATAATAATATTTAAAAGGAGACGGAAACATGTTCGAGAATAAGACAGAGGCAGAAACCAAAAAAAAAATTTTGGATTTAGTGAAAGAGTATTGTGATACCTATCATAATAAAAAGAAAAATTTTGAACCGGGTGACCGGATTTCATATGCGACCCGTGTGTATGACAGTGAGGAAATGTGCAATTTGGTTGACAGTGCGCTTGAATTCTGGCTGACCACAGGTCGGTATACGAATGAATTTGAAAAGAAATTTGCAGAATATCTGGGAGTACGATACTGTTCTTTGGTTAACTCAGGATCATCAGCAAATTTATGCGCGTTTATGGCATTGACCTCTCCATTATTAGGAGAGCGTCAGGTAAAACCGGGAGATGAGATGATTACAGTTGCGGCTGGATTTCCGACAACGGTTACGCCTGCAATTCAGTATGGTGTGGTTCCGGTGTTTATTGATGTGACGATTCCACAGTATAATATGGATGTCGCAATGCTGGAAGAAGCACTGTCTGAAAAGACAAAGGTGGTTATGGCGGCACATACACTTGGTAATCCGTTTGATCTGACGGCGGTGAAGGAGTTCTGTGATAAACACAATCTGTGGCTGATCGAAGATAACTGCGATGCTCTTGGGACGAAGTATACAATAAACGGAGAAGAAAGGTTTACGGGAACAATCGGAGATATCGGAACATCAAGTTTTTATCCGCCGCATCATATGACGATGGGAGAGGGCGGAGCGGTATATACGAACAGTCCGTTATTGAATAAGTGCATCCGGTCTATGAGAGATTGGGGACGCGACTGTGTATGTGGCTCTGGTCAGGATAACCTTTGTGGACATCGATTTGATCGCCAGTATGGGGAACTTCCATTAGGATATGATCATAAGTATGTATATTCTCATTTTGGATACAACTTAAAGGCAACGGATATGCAGGCTGCAATTGGATGTGCACAGATTGAGAAGTTCCCGGCTTTTGTAGAGAGAAGAAGAGCAAACTTTGATCGTTTAAAGGCAGCTTTGGCAGGAACGGAGGACAAACTGATTCTTCCAGTACCGTGTGAAAATGCAAAACCCAGTTGGTTTGGATTTTTAATTACCTGCAAGGAAGGCGTAGACCGCAATAAGGTTGTCCAGTATGTAGAAGAACATGGCGTTCAGACGAGAATGTTGTTTGCTGGAAACCTGACAAAGCACCCATGCTTTGATCAGATGAGAGCAAGCGGAAAGGGATACCGTATTGTCGGAGAACTTAACAATACAGATCGTATTATGAATGATACATTTTGGGTAGGCGTATATCCCGGAATGACAGATGAGATGATTGATTATATGGCTCAGGTAATTAAGGAAGCAGTGGGGTATGATGAATAAAGAAGAGATGCCAATCACTGTATTGGTTACAGGGGCAAACGGGTTTGTAGGTCATCATTTGGTACATTTATTATCCAGTAAAGGATATAAAATCTATGCTATAATTCGAAATGAGCAGGAAGATATTTCAAACATCTCTAACTTGGAGAATATTTCGATTGTATATTGCGATATGAAAAATATTGATGAGCTTCCAGAACTTATTAAGGATAAAAATATTGACTACGTTTATCATCTTGCGTGGGCTGGTTCATCTGGAGATTTGAGAATGAATTATGAATTGCAGCTTAAAAATACGTTGTGGACATGCAAATTGATCGAAGTACTTGCCAGTATGGACATAAAGAGAGTGATTATATCCGGCAGTGTGACACAATTGATGTATCGTGATTATTTGACGCAGGATGGTATTGAACCCGAGATGATTACGTGTTATGCGGTCGGGAAAATTAGTACAGAGTATATGTGCAAATGCTTGTGCACTAAATTTGATATAGACTTATGCTGGGCATATATATCGAATTTCTATGGTGCAAATGATCCGACAAATAATTTTATTAATTTTCTTATTAAAAAGTATTCGCAAAATGAGGTTCCTGATCTTACACCTGCAAATCAATTGGCAGATTTTACATATGTAACTGATATTGCAAAGGGATTGATGTATGCATGTGAAAAGGGAAAAAGAAATACTTCTTACTATATTGGATATGGAAGCCCTAAAGCATTAAAGGACTATATACTTAAGGTGAGAGATATTGTAAATCCGGAAATTGAGAGCGGAATTGGTAGAAAGAATTTTAATGGCATTAATGTAGACTTCGCAAAAATTGATGTGAATAAGTTGTCAAAGGATACGGGATATATGGCAGATGTTGATTTCGAGAGGGGAATTGACTATATGTTGAGAAAAGGAACTGACTGATGAAAAATAATGTGATACTGGGAGCTGGAATTGCAGGACTGTCTGCGAACTATGAGTTGGAAAAGGCGGGAGTTTTTTCTAAATGTTATGAGATGGATCAACAGTATGGAGGGTTATGTGCAAGTTTTTCCATAGGTGAATTTGTATTTGATAAATTTGTACATTTATCTTTCACGAATGATGAGGAGGTAAAGTCTGTTTTTACAGCAGGTTCAGATTTTTACACGCATTACCCGGAAGCAATGAACTATGCGGACGGGACATGGATTCGGCATCCGGTTCAAAACAATTTGTATACACTGCCAACACAGGAGAAAATTGAAATTATAAAAAGTTTTGTGAAAAAGCCATCAAAAAATGATGTGAATAATTATGAAGAGTGGCTTAAAGCGCAGTATGGTGAATACTTTGCAGAAAAGTATCCGATGCGCTATACAAGAAAGTATTGGGGCGTAGATGCCCATGAGATGGGAACCGAATGGACTGGTGGAAGACTGTTTATCCCTGATTTGGATGAAATCTTATATAGTGCCTTTGAGCAGAAAACGAGGAATGTGTATTATGCAAAAGAAATGCGATATCCGGTAAGGGGAGGATATCAAGCCTTTTTATCGGCATTTGTAAATAATGCCCGAATTGCATATGGGAAAAAAGTCATTCGGATCGATGAAAAGGAGAGGAAGGTCTGCTTTGAGGATGGTGACTGTGTAGAATATGATAATCTGATATCTACACTGCCATTGCCGGAACTCGTAGAAAACTTGTCTTATGCGAATGAATCGGTAAGAGAAGCTGCTAAAAATTTGTTATACACATCTGGATATATTGTTTCAATTGGTCTAAATAAGGTAAAAGAGTTCCCTTCTCTTTGGTTTTATATATATGATGAGGATATATTACCGGCAAGGATACATTCTCCAAGTATGAAGTCAAAAAATAATGTGCCGGAAGGAAAATCATCATTGCAGGCGGAAATTTATTTCTCAAATAAAAAGCCTATGCATCAATCACAGGCAGAGATTCTGGAGGATACAATTGCAAAATTAGTATCAATGGGATTATTTTCGGAAGAAGATGTAGAAGTAAAAGATATACGATTAATAAAGTATGCGAATGTGATTTGTGATCAAAAAATTGATCAGAATAGAAATATTATAAAAGATTATCTGGACAGTAATGGAATTATCATGGCAGGCAGATTTGGTGAATGGAAGTATTTCTGGAGCGATCAAAGTTTTTTGAGTGGTAAACATGCAGCGGATATGTTGATAGAAGCTGGAAATATGTAAATATTAGAGAAAAAAGAATAATGATTAATACAATTGGGAAATAAAAGTGTTAATATAGTTAAAATATTGGCTTATTGTAATTGTTCTATTATAGCTTGTTTAGAAATAAAGGAGAGCACAGTTAATGGATATGTCGTTTTACAATGGAAAGAAAGTATTGATTACCGGTCATACCGGTTTTAAAGGGTCGTGGATGTGCAAACTGCTCATTATGGCGGGAGCAAAGGTGACGGGCTATGCGTTAGAGGCACCTACCGATCCGAGTCTGTTTGAGATGTGCAGAATTGCGGATGGGATGAATTCGGTCGTCGGGGATATTCGCGATCTGGAACATTTGAAAAAGGTATTTGCAGAAGTACAGCCTGAAATTGTAATTCATATGGCGGCGCAGCCACTGGTGCGGGAATCGTACCAGAATCCGGTATATACATATGAGACAAATGTGATGGGAACGGTTCATATTCTGGAATGTGTGCGTATAAATCCATGCGTGAAGTCTTTTGTGAATGTGACGACAGATAAGGTGTACCTTAATAAAGAGTGGGAGTGGGGATATCGTGAGAACGAGGAATTAAACGGTTATGATCCGTACTCTAACTCCAAATCCTGCTCGGAGCTTGTGACAAGCAGTTATTTGAAATCATTTTTCCGGGACAGCGATACGGCAATTACGACCTGCAGAGCTGGAAATGTGATCGGCGGAGGCGATTTTGCGGCTGACCGCATTATTCCGGATTGCATCAGAGCAGTTGAAAAGGGCGAAAAGATTACTGTGCGGAATCCTTTTTCAACAAGACCATACCAGCATGTGTTAGAACCGGTTGCAGCCTATCTGATGATTGCAAAGGCGCAGTATGAGGATAAGAAGTTTGCCGGAAATTATAACGTGGGACCGGATGAGACAGACTGCTGGACGACTGGGAATCTGGTTGATTTATTCTGTAGGGAGTGGCAGAAGCAGACAGGGACGGCGGTGGAATGGGTAAACCGGTATGATGGCGGACCGCATGAGGCAAATTTCCTGAAGCTGGATTGCTCTAAGATTAAGAAAACATTTGGCTGGAAACCGGTATGGAATGTAGAGAAGACTATGGAAAAGATTGTGGAGTGGTCAGACTGCTATTTGAAGCATGGGGATATTGTGGAATGTATGGAAAGGCAGATTGAGGAATTCTGTGGATAGAAGGAAGGGGTAGCCGGGAGGCAAACGCCATTTAGATAGGAATGATGCAAAGAACAGTGTATATAGAAATATGTACCCTGTTCTTTTTTTATAATTTTATAAATTACTTGACAGGATAAACCAAATCAGAGCCCATTCTGTCTATCTAAAAAAGAAAGTTAGTCAGAGTGGTTCTTGTAAAATGGAAACTTCTTTTGTAAGATGAAAGAAGAATATAATGATCAGGAGGACAATATGGATAATTGCAGTAAAAAAGGAATAGACAAAGAATCCATAATATTATTGATTGCAGGAATTATTTTGCTCATTTTATTGGAAATATTAGTCATTATAAACACTCAAACTTCGATTGTAATGATGTTGGGCATTGGTATGTTGCTCTGCACATATGAATTTACCGAGACATTTTTTGATAACTCAGGAATAAAAAAGATGAAGGCATTCAGATGGGTGCTTATGATATTGGCAATGAATATTATGATAGATGCAGTATATGATAACGTGACCAGGTTTGAGGCTATGCTTTTTTGTGGGCTTATGATTATAGGAATCATTGTGTTTTTCATACACTATTTTAAATGTAAAGAATGGGTAGAGGAACTTTTCCTGGCAGTAGGGTTCGTTTGTTTTGCGTTTCTATTTGCAGTAATGTTATATGAAAGCTGCTTTTTTTTCTGGTTGTTTAAAATATTGGCACTGTTTATGATATGTACTTTTATCAATATAGGAAAGAAAACGAATAGACTGGCAGGAATGATAATTATAATCGGAGCATATGTAGGACTGGTGGTATTTAACGGATTATTAAACATTGAATTATTGGAAGGCAGAGTGGAAGACGGTTGGAGAAATTATTACACTGCAGTTTATAATATGTATTCTTTACCGGAGTTAGAGAGTATAAATGGTGGAAAGAATCAGATTGTGGAAACGTTGGCAAATTACATATTATGCAGACTTATGGATGCAGTGCTGATTGGTGGACTGGTGAATATGATTTCTGAAAAAAAGAAAGAGGATGATAAATGTAATGCCCATTAAAACGTTGAGGAGCGGTGTATATTTTGCGCATGAAAATATTATTCTACAATTGTTTCTGAATCATTGACAAAAGTAGAAGAAAAGGGTAATGTGAATATTAGCAACATATGACGAATGACGGATATTGAACTAGGAGGTTATGATGGAATTACAGAAAGCGATAAAAGCGGCAATGGATGGGGAAGCAGTTTTATTTCTGGGGGCTGGATTTTCTAGCGGAGGAATGAATATCCTCGGGGAAAATATAAAGGTTGGAAAAGATTTGTCGTATGCAATATGTGATGATCTGGGGATTACTCGGTCAGATAATCTAACGATTTCTGCATCACGGTATATCGAGGATGAAAAGTGCAAAAAAGGGTTAGACGAATTTATTGACTTTTTAAAAAAGGAGTTGACATGTGTTGAGACCACTGCGGATCAGAATGAGATATGTTCTCTTCCATGGACACGTATTTATACTACGAATTATGACAACATTGTAGAACTGTCAAGCGAGAAGATGGGATTTGCAAGAGAGGCAATCACTATTACAAATGCAAGATATTCTTCAGCGCGTAATATGGAGCAGGCAATTATACATATTAATGGCTATGTCAAAAAGTTAAATAAAAGAACTTTTTTTGACGAGTTTAAAATTACAGATGACAATTATAATAGAGATGGTTTGCTTCAGAGTGCATGGAGAAATCTGTTTGAGGCGGATTTGAAGAAGGCGAGGGCAATCATCTTTATCGGATATTCGTTAAAATATGATCAAGAATTAGTCAGGTTTATTGCAAATTTAAATGTAAAAGAAAAATGCGTGTTTATAGATAGACCGCAGCTTACCGGTGACGACGAGTTTAAAATGAAACGTTATGGCACCGTCTATAAAATAGAAGCGAATGGATTAGCAGAAGAGATTGCAGAGATCAAAAAGTGCTATCAGCCTAATTTAAAGTGTATTCAGCTGCAAGGGTTTGAGAAGAGAGAAAGGGAAGATTATTATTCGGATGAACATTATTCTGCAAAAGATGTGTTGGAACTTTTGGTAAAGGGGGAATTGAAAATTACATTCCTTAATCAGCCAGGGTATTGTGTTCACCGTAATGATAGCATTGAAAGTGTGTATGAGCAATTAGAAGAGAAGGATGTTGTAATTTTACAATCAAAATTGGGAAATGGAAAGACTATATTTCTGGAATGTCTGGCAAATAATCTTTTGGAGAATTACAACGTATATTTTTTAAGGAACCTGGAAAATTATGTTGATGATCTACAATTAATACTGAGTAACGAGAACCGTTGTAGCGTTATTATGATTGATGATTACGGAAATTATGTTCAGTTTGTAAAAGAATTAGGGAAAGACTTTCCGGATCATTTAAAACTTGTCATGACTTGCAGAACTGCCATTAATATTAACCTGTACTATGATCTTACAGAAAAATATGGTTATCCAGAAGAGAAAATTGGATTGTGTGATCTTGATACCATGTCGGATGGAGATATAACGGATTTGGTAAAAGTGTTTGATATGAACCGATTATGGGGAAAACTCGATACAATGAACCCATCCCAGAAAAAAAAGAAAATACGAAAAGAGTATGGTGCTAATTTATCAAAGGTGTTCTATTTGCTGCTTGAATCGAAAATCATTGAAGAACAGCTTCAGAAGGTTGTTAATGTATTGAATGAAAAGATGGCATTAAGAGATTTTGTGATTGTGCAGGCGATCAATTCATTATGTCGTTTACAGTTTTCTTATGCGGATATTTGCAGATTTGTCAATATATCGGATAGTTTGTTACAAAGCTACGCGATGGATGAGGATGTGCGTGAGATTTTAGACAATGACAGGCAGCGGTTTGTCATTTCATCTGCAATTTATACCCAGTATCTGGTGAGACAGAGTAATATGAAAAAAGAAATGATAGAGGCGCTTACCAGACTTTATGAGGAATGTGCAGAAAATGATGCCTGGACCAAAAAGTATGCTCAACAGAGAAAATTTTTGGTGTCAAGATCCAATATAAAATTTGTCTTTTCCACGCAAAAGAAACTGAATGAAACGGAAGAAAATGAAATTTTTGGCTATTATGATTCGATAAAGAACCTTCCGACGGCTACAGATAATCCGTTTTTTTGGTTGCAATTCGGTATTACGGCGCTAAATCTGGAAGAATATTCTTTCACGAGAATTTGCTTTGACAACGCTTATGCAAATGCAGAAAAAATGAACGATTTTGATTCTTATCAGATCGATACACATTATGCAAGATTGCTACTGTGCAGTGAAATGAGTAATAATCATAATAATAAAGAACATGCACTTGAAAATTTTTATGTAGCGCATAAGCTGTTATGGGAGAATAGCAATTCTGGAACAAAGCTTAGTTATGTATTGCGACAGACAAGCTTATATATGGAGTATTATCAGACATATCAAAAGTATATGAGTGAGGAGGAAAAAAATACTTACCTTTCTGCTGCCTTCAAGATGGTAGAAAAATATATGAGTTATTTTAAGATAAAAGATTTGTTTAAAATTCCAATGGATGTTGCGACGGCATATAGGAAGTACCGTAGACTTTTTGTTGGAACACCATATCAGATCAAACTCAAAGAGTGCGACGCCATTTACAATCTAAAGACACCGCAGATTGATTTGAGAGTGAGATAAAGTGGTATTATATTGATGATGCTGTTTTACTGTATGTGGAAATACTACAATATGATTATGCGAGGGATAAATTGTGATACTTGGTATGTGATGACGAAAGCGTTACAATCTGAATGGGAGGGATTCCTTTTTCTGTAACGTTACCCAAGATACCTGGCGAGATGGATGCTGATCTTATGACAAAAGAAGAATTGCATGCTAAATTGCAAAAAGGATATGAGGATTTGCAGGTGGGGAGAACGCAAAACGCAGGCGACGCATTTGCAAAATTTAGGGAGAGCCATTAAAAAATATACAATAGTATAAAGTAGAAATTATAGTGGAAAATCCTCCCAGCCCATTCCCCGTTGTAATCCCTGACGAAAAAGATTATACTAAGGTGAAACCATAATCAGGAAGAACAGAGGGGGAATGAATTTTGAAAAAGAAAAAATTACTACAACTGTTATCGGGAGCCCTGACAGCGGCGATCCTGATCTCGGGGAATGGTGTGGCTGTTGCCGCACAGGAACTGAACGGGACAGCGGGAGAGTATGCACAGGCAGAGCAGACTGAGGAAGCTGCCGTACAGACGGAAGAGACGGAACAGACCGAGGAGATGACGGAACAATCGGACGGGACAAAACAGTCAGAAGAGATTGCCGTGCAGTCGGAGGCGACAGAAGCGGTTGAGGAGACAACAGAGCAGACCGAGGAGACGCAGACAAAAACAGATGAACTGCGTCAGGAATTACTGCAGCTTCTGGAGCAAAAGACAGTCATGGCGACAGTCTATCTCGCAGATCTCTATGAGGTGCGCGAGGAGCCGGATGCAGACAGCGCCGTAGAGGGAAGCCTGCCGTCCGGTAGTCAGGTGCTGCTTAAGGATGTAGCGATTGATGGCGGCAGCGTCTGGTACTATGTCATGTTTGCAGTGGACGGGCAGGAGCGGTACGGCTATATTGAAGCAGCACATCTTGTCACGAGTGATACGGATTTCAGAGCATGGGAGGAGAAGCTTGGCGCTGCGGATGAAGTGGCGGGTGAGAAGCTCAAAAAGAGCGGCAACCAGGACATTCTTGCGTTCCCGGAGTCCTACCGGGCAGCACTCACACAGCTTAAAGCATCCCATCCGAACTGGACGTTTGTACCGATGCAGACGAATCTGGAGTGGAGCAGTGTTGTGAGCGCAGAGATGCAGAACAACAGAAGCTGGGTGCATCAGAGCAAAGGGGACAACTGGAAGGCGGAGGCTGCCTCCCAGAGCGGCTGGTACATTGCGTCGCAGTCGGCAGTGGAATACTGTCTGGATCCGCGTAATTTTACTAACGATTCCTACATATTTATGTTTGAGCAGCTGACATATAATGCGCAGTACCACACGGTGGATGCGGTTTCCAATATTGTGTCCGGCTCTTTTATGCAGGGAGAAGTGCCGGGAGCGGGGACAACCTATGCGCAGGCATTTTATGACATCGGAAACAGTCTCGGAGTCAGCCCGTTTTTCCTGGCATGCAGAGTATATCAGGAGCAGGGAAGCGCGGGAACATCGCCGCTGATTTCCGGAAACTATCCTGGGTATGAGGGATATTACAACTACTACAACATCGGAGCAACCGGAACGACAACGACGGACGTCTATGTCAATGGTTTGAAAACTGCCCAGAATAAAGGCTGGGATACCAGAATGAAAGCCTTGACCGGTGGTGCACAGTATATCTCGCAAAATTATATCTTAAAAGGACAGGACACCCTTTATCTGCAGAAATTTGATGTGGATGCTTCCTATAACGGATTGTATTCCCACCAGTATCAGCAGAATATCACAGCACCGATGACGGAAGGCGGAAAGATCCGGAGGGCGTACAGCCAGACCAACGCGTTGGAGAATCCGTTTGTGTTCAAGATCCCAGTATACAACAATATGCCGGCAACAGCATGTCCTTCGCCGGACGATCAGGATAACACCGCCACAGCTGCGGCGCTGCGTGCGTTTGTAGTGCGTCTGTATGAGGATGCGCTGGGACGTACCTCCTATCAGGATTCGGAGATCGACTACTGGTATCAGGCGCTGCGCAACGGAGAGAAAACGGGAGCGGAAGTCGCGCAGGGATTTTTCTTCAGCGATGAATTCAAAAATAAGAATCTCTCCAATGAGGCGTATGTAAACCTTCTGTATCAGGTAATGTTTGACAGACAGGCGGATGACAGCGGAAAGGCAGACTGGCTTGCAAAGCTCTCCAACGGAATGAGCAGGGAGTATGTATACCGCGGATTTGCAAATTCACAGGAGTTTGCAAATGTGTGCAGCCAGTACAGCGTGATCCAGGGAACGGTGACACTGGGAAGCTACCGGGATCAGAATGAGGGGGTAACGTCGTTTGTAAACCGGCTTTATGTGAAGCTTCTGGATCGTCAGGGAGAGGATGAAGGAATTGAAAACTGGTGCAGAACGATCCTGACAAAAGCGGATACGACGGAAAATGTAGCGCATGGATTCGTATTCTCACAGGAATTTTTGAACAAAAATACATCCAATGAGGAGTTTGTCAAGATCATGTATCGTACATTTTTAGACCGTGAATACGACCAGGCAGGGCTCAACGACTGGGTTGGCCAGCTGAATTCCGGAGTTGGAAGAGAGCAGGTATTCCATGGATTCGCGGGAAGCACGGAATTCCATAACCTGATGGCTGAGTACGGCGTGGACTAGAATCGAGCTTTGGAAAATAAAGGAAAAATTAAGAATTTTTTTTGGCCTTTTGATTGTCAAGTGCAGACAATAAAAGTTATAATGAAAGCACAATAGCTATGCTGTGACATAGAGAAGGAGGAAATGTAGTGAAATTTAACAAGTGGGTGAAAAGTGTAACGGCTGCCGTTGTCTTAAGTCTGGCACTTTCCGTGACGGCATTCGGTGCGGAGACAGATGCGGACGAGCTTACGATGGTGACAAGCGAGCAGACGGAGATGAAAGAGGGAATGGTTGGGGCAGGAGCGCATGCATCGATTTATCCGGATCCGACGATGTATGATGCAACATTTTCCAACAATACCAAGATCAACCTGCTCTTCAACGTCAGAACGTTCGGCAATGATATGGAGCGCTATGAGATCCGTATTTTCAAGGGCAGTACAGAGAGCTCGGCAAATCTGGTTGCAAGAAAGAATGCGGATTTTGATACGACAAAGGGAACATCCGACATTACATACAGCTGGGACACAACGGATTACAGCAAATACACGCCGGGAACCTATACGATCAGCTGTACCTCATTTTATAATTCTACAAACGGGGATGTAGTCAATCAGAAGGAAATGTTTACGGTAACACTGGAGGACTACCGCCTGATTCTGGACAGACAGTTTGTGCAGCGCCTCTACGAGAAAGTATTCCAGAGAACCGCCGATACAGCAGGCTTGAATGACTGGAGCAACAAGCTGTACAACGGAACGACGACCGGTGCGACGACTGCATGGAATTTTTTCTTCAGCCCGGAGTTCGGCAATAAAAATACAACAAACGAGCAGTATGTGAACATTCTGTATCAGGCGCTGTTTGACCGCAATGCAGATACGGATGGCAAGGCAAACTGGGTGAGCTTACTGGATAACGGAGTGTCCCGTGCGTATGTGCTGAAAGGATTTACCGATTCGTCAGAGTTCAACAATCTCTGCAGCGTGTATGGAATTCAGCAGGGAACCATAACGACGTCCGAGAACCGCGATAAGAATCCGCAGGTAACGGCATTTGTGAACCGCTTATATACGATCGCAATGAACCGTGCCGCAGATGTCAACGGTCTGAATGACTGGACGGGCAAGCTGCTGGCGAAGACAAAGACACCGAAGCAGGTGGCATCCGGATTCGTATTTTCACAGGAGATGGCCAACCGGAATCTCAGTAATCAGGAGTATGTGACGATGCTTTACCGTACGATGATGGACAGAGAGCCGGATGAGGCAGGCCTGAATGACTGGGTAACCAGACTGCAGTCAGGTACCAGCCGCCAGAGCGTATTTGACGGTTTTGCCGACAGTACAGAGTTTGACAACATTGTACGTGCATACGGATTAAAGTAAATAATACGTCCCGGTAGGACATACAGTTTCATACAGAGGAAGAAAGAGCCCGCGCTGTCGATTTGACAGCGCGGGCTCTTTTGTATAAAGGAAACGTTGCTCTCACAGACAGGTCTGTCAGATTCTGGGGAAGAATGACCGGAAAAATTAAGGAAATATACATATTTTGTAAATTGACGTTGTCCACGGTACGTGTATAATTAAAATTGGTAGAAATATGTTATTTAGACAGAGGAAGGATCAAGATGAAGAAAAGAGTACTAGCGTGTATACTGGCGGCAGCGCTTCTGACAACCGGAATACCGGGAGGACAGGCAGCGATGGCACAGAGCCTTACGGAAAACGGAACGGAGATGGCGACAGAAGAAGTAAATCCGGAAAACACATCGGAGGAAACGGAAGCGGCATCTGTGACGGAAACAGAAGTGCAAACGTCGACAGAGAGAGAGACGGAGGATGTGGCAGAAGGCTCGGAGAGTCAGTTGACAGTGACAGAGGAGACCGAAGCGGCAGAGGAGACCGAAGCAGCAGAGGAGACCGAAGCGGCAGAGGGAACCGGGAAGACAGAGGAGACCGAAGAGACGGAAGCAGTAGAGAAGACAGGGCACTTAAAGGCATCCGGCACTGTGGCAGAGGAAGCGTTGGAAGAAGACCCGCAGGCGGGTACCTCCATGAGCAATGAGGAGCCGGAGAGCACATCGAATATCAAAAGCTCATCGGCGACTTACAGTGGATATACCGGAAGCTCCTATATACATAACGGGCGGTACGACAGTGGTTATAAGATTGTGAACGGAATCGACGTTTCTTATCACAATGGAGATATTAACTGGTCGGCGGTCAAGGCAGCCGGAATTGACTACGCGCTGATCCGTGTGGGATACCGCGGAATGTCGAACGGAGGATTGTTCGATGATTCCAAGTATCGAGCCAATATCCAAGGCGCATTGAATGCCGGATTAAGAGTCGGTGTCTATATTTTCTCACAGGCAACCACACAGGCGGAGGCAGCGGAAGAGGCAAATTATCTTTTAAATAGAATCTCTGGCTACAATATCACACTGCCGGTGGTCATAGATTATGAATTCGGCACAAACCATAGTGGACGTCTTGCGGATGCCAATCTGGATATTGATACGGCAACGGCAGTTGTGAATGCTTTTTGTACCACGGTGCAGTCGGCAGGATATACGCCGATGGTCTATGCGAATAAGACCATGCTGCAGTCTTACATAAGAGGTGAAATTCTGGACGACTACTATAAGATCTGGCTTGCCAATTATACGACGCAGACGACGTATGCAGGCGAGTATTACGCATGGCAGTACAGCAGCAAGGGCGGCGTGAGCGGTATAAGCGGTTACGTGGATTGCAATTTCTTCTATGTAAGAGATAATTATCAGAATGCACAGCTGTATGTGACCAGGCTGTATGAGAGCCTTCTGGAGCGTGAGCCGGATGCAAGCGGCATGAATGCATATGCCACTGCAATTTCGGAGGAGACGATGACCGCTGCCGATGTTGCGGTTGATATCATTTCCAGCAGTGAATTTAAGAATAAGAATTACACGAATGAGGTGTACGTGCGGAAGCTTTACGCGGCACTTTTTGCCAGAAGTCCGCAGGATTCGGAAGTCAGCAACTGGGTGGAGGTTCTGTCCAACGGAGTCTCACAGAAATATGTGTTAAAACAGCTGATTGAGTCGTCAGAGTTTGCGACAGTGTGCTCCTATTATATGTTTTCACCGGGAACGGTGAGCCTGACGGAGAACCGTGATCAGAACTACAATGCGACGGCGTACGTGATGCGCTGCTACCGCAAGATCCTTAGCAGGGATGCGGATGTGTCCGGTCTGAATACATGGACAGGCAAGCTGGTTGCCGGTAACGGTGGAGCTGAGATCGTAAAAGATCTGGTAATGAGCGAAGAGTTTCGTAATCTGAACAAGTCTGATGCGGAATTTGTGGACATCCTCTATGCGGCAATGCTGGATCGAAGCTCGGACGAGTCCGGAAAGAATACCTGGCTTTCAACCTTAAATGATGGTGTTTCCTATGTCTATGTTATCAACGGTTTTGCGGGGTCGACAGAATTTGGAAATATCTGTTCCGGTTATGGAATCACACCGGGACAGGCGGAGATCACAGAGGCGAGAGACAAAAATATCAAGGTGACGCAGTATGTCAACCGGTGCTATGAGAAGGCGCTTGGAAGAACCGGAGAGACGGACGGCATCAATTACTGGTGTTCCATCATTCTTTCGGGGGCACAGTCGCCGAAGGATGTGGCGTACGGATTTGTATTTTCGCAGGAATCTGAAAACCAGAACCGAAACAATGCGGATTACACAGAAATGCTTTACAACCTGTGCCTGGGCAGAGCATCTGAGGCTGCCGGAAAAGCAGACTGGGTCGGCCGGCTGGAGCAGGGAACTTCCAGAGAAGAGGTATACTGGGGATTTGCGAACTCGGAAGAGTTTGAAAATATCATCGCAAGCTACGGTCTGTAATGATCATAAAAAGGAGTATTAGGTATGAAGAAACGAATTGCAGCAATACTGCTGTTGGGATGCATGGTAATGGGAAGTGTCGGGACACCGGCACAGGTATCCGCAGCAGAAGTGGCAGAAACTGTAACGGAGGAAGAAACAGAGCAGACATCTGAAGAGACGTCTGTGGACACCGCCGCAGCAGAGAGTACGGAGACCGCAGAAAATACGGAGACTGCGGAAAATACGGAGACTGCGGAAAGCACGGAGTCTGCGGAGCCTGTGAAAGCGGCAGCTGCCGACACAACAGAGAACGAGACAGAAGCGACCGCAGAGGAGATTACACATCCGACAGGTTTGCTGGATCTTAACGTGATCAATGTCGGAACGATTGCAGAAGATGATATTTTAGACGAAACAGAGGCAAACAGCAGCAAGAGTTCCAGTGTATATGCAGCAGCGTGGGATGCTTATTCGTCCAATTACGTGTATAATATGCTTTCGACGGAAGAACGCAAATTCTGGGATGGACTGGATGCATCCTGCAGACAGGTGCTTCTTGGTACGGATAATCTGACGGATGGACATATACCGTATGTATCCTGCGGAAGCCTGAATTCAAACAGAATTACGTATGTGGCATATATGTTCCGTTACATGAATCCACAGTATTATTTTATCAATGTGTCTTTGTATCAGGGAGGCAGCAGCAGCGTATGGTATGCGGCATTCGGTGTCTATTCTGCCTTTCAGAATGGTACGGCGAGAAGCACTGCAACACAGAGTGTGAAGAATCAGGTGGATACCTGGAAAAATACGGTCAACTCACTCAGCTCTGAGGCGGAAAAAGTAAAAATGATTCACGATCTCATTGTGCAGAAAGTGGATTATAATACGGATATTTATGGCAACTCGTTTAATGAAGATACGGCATACACACAGTCGGTATACAGCGTATTCTGCATGGATAAGACCGTCTGCGCCGGATATGCGCAGGCGTTTGAGATGATGTGCAACGGCGTGGGTGTTGACTGTATTGCGGTGACAAGTGATGACCATGAGTGGAATAAGGTGCGTATCAACGACTCCTGGTACAATGTAGACTGTACCTGGGCGGATCAGAGCACCATCGACTATGAATATTTTGAGCGGAGCGACGCCGTATATGATGCGGATCTGGCAAGCTATGCAAGCTCCCACGCAGAAGAATCCTACTGGAGTGAGTATCTTCCGGCTTGTACCTTGGACAGCGGAGCGACGTACTCCGATCCGGGAACCCTGCCGACGATCACACAGCAGACCGCACAACCACAGATTTCGGTTACGGCGAACAACAATGTCAATTATGTGACGATAACGAGCAGTACGCCGAATGCGATCATCTATTACACAATCAACGGAGATACACCGACGCCGGCTTACACGAGATCGGAGAAATATTCGTCGACATTTACATTGAGCGGAAGCTGCACGGTCAAGGCGGTGGCAGTATGTGATACCTACTGGGACAGTAATGTGGCAAGCAAGAGTGTGACGGCAACGACAGGAACGACAGGAACGACAGATACATCGGATACGACGGACACAACAACGCAGCACAAGGCGGCGCCGTTTGTAAAACTGTTGTACCAGTATGTGCTGGACCGCTCTGCAACACAGTCTGAGGTCGACTACTGGGTAGGCCGGCTTGAGAACGGAAGCACCGGAGCAGAGGTTGCCTACGGTTTCCTTTTCAGCGAGGAATTCCAGAACAAGAATTACAGCGACGCAGATTACGTGGAGCATCTGTACTTAAGCCTGATGGGACGTGCATCGGATGCGGACGGAAAGGCAGACTGGGTGACACATCTGACAAATGGTGTGTCAAGACTCTATGTGTTCCGGCAGTTTACGGATTCCACAGAGTTCGGAAATCTCTGCAATACCTATGAGATTGAGAGAGGAACCGTCACATTGACCGAGGACCGGAATCAGAATTACAATGTGACGCGCTTTGTGGCAAGAAATTATACCGAGTTTCTGGGACGTACCTATGACGTGGACGGTTTAAATGACTGGAGCGGACGCATCAACAGCGGATACGGAATGGAAAATGTGGCGTATGGCTTTGTATTCTCACAGGAGTGCATCAACATGAACCTCTCAAACAGCGATTATGTTAAGATGCTCTACCGCGGTATTTTCGGACGCTTGTATGACGATGAGGGGCTGAATGACTGGGTGAACCAGCTGAACAACGGCACCTCCAGAGAGACTGTATTCTGGGGTTTTGCAAACTCACAGGAATTTGCAAATATGGTTGCCAGTTATGGATTATAAATGGACAAAACGTATATAAAATGCTATAGTAGCAGTAAGGGAAGGAATCCGGCAGGATTCCTTCTGTAGTATACGGGGAAAGTGAGGTATGGAGATTATGAAGAGACGTGTGTTAGCGGCTTTTCTGGCAATGATACTCACATGTGGTGTGGCATTTCCGGGCAATGCAGTCTATGCAGCGGAAGTGACGGAGACAACGGTGGAGAGTGACGCGGCTGTTGAAGAGACGGCGGTGCAGACAACGGATGCGGAGGCAGAAGCGAAGCCGGAGGGAAGCACAGAGCAGCCGGAAACAACAGAAGCAGCCGAAGCAGCAGTGACAGAAGCGACCGAGACGGAAGAGACGGAAGCAACAGAGGCGGCGGAGAGCAAGCCTGTGACAGAGATGAGCGCGGCAGAAGATGTGGCTGCCGTAAAAGTGACAGAGAATATGAAGTATGCAGCTTCCGGCAAGTGCGGCGACAATCTGACATGGAGCTATAATAAGGGCGTGCTTACGATCAGCGGAAGCGGTGCGATGTATGATTATCCGGTATATGATACGCCGGGATCCCCGCAGTGTATGCCGTGGTATGCCTATAAAACATCGATTACGACGGTAAATATTGCAGAGGGAGTGACATCCATCGGGGCATGTACTTTTTACGGATGCAGTTCACTGACGAGTGTGACAACACCGTCGACGATCTCAACGATCGGGTATGCGGCATTTGCAGATTGTACCCGCCTTCAACAGGCAACGATCAAGTCCGGCTTTGTGGGGGAGTCGGCGTTTATCCGCTGTACAGCACTTAATACCGTTTCGGTGGGAAGCGGTGTGACCGGATTTGGAATCAGTGCTTTTGAGAACTGTACCGGACTGACCGGCGTGTATATCAGCGATCTCGCTGCATGGTGCAGGATTGATTTTGGCGGCTATCTGGCAAACCCGCTTCAGTTTGCAAAACATTTGTATCTGAATGATTCGGAAGTGACAAATCTGCAGATTCCGGACGGTGTGACTGCGATCAGCGATTACGCATTTGAATACGGACAGAATATTACAAGCGTAACGGTTCCTTCCAGTGTGACTACAATCGGTGATTACGCATTTTATCTTTGCAATGGCATCCGGACGGTGAATCTGCCGGCTGGCGGACTGACCCGCATCGGGGCAAGTGCATTTGACAGCTGCTCGGGAATTACCAGTATTGCAATCCCAAATAGTGTGTCCTACATTGGAACGTTCGCGTTTGCGTGGGCGCCGATTGAATCCGCCAATATCTATCAGGGCGTGATTGAGAGCCATGCATTTGAGGGATGCGGATGTATCTCGAATGTTACGATTGGAAGCGGTGTTACATATATCGGCGATAACGCATTTAACCGGTGTGCCGGATTGCGCACAGTGCAGTACGGCGGTTCCAGAGCGCAGTGGAGAGCGTTGGAGATCGGAGCAAATAATGAGGCACTGACCGGCGCGAGTGTTACCTGCAGCGGAAGCGGAAGTGCCAGCACCGACGGCGTGGACCGGACGAAGATTCATGTCGGCGGAACTGTAAAATACGGTTCTTACGAGCAGGATAACAATGCTTCCAACGGCGCTGAGACCATTGAGTGGACGGTACTGGATATTCAGGGTGATAAGGCGCTGGTGATCAGCAAGAAGGTCCTGGATTTCCAGCGGTATTATCCGAACCTGCAGACAACGGTTACATGGGCGAACAGCAGTATCCGTACCTGGCTGAATGATTCCTTCTATAATGCGGCGTTTAGCGATGGACAGAAGTCCGGGATTTACACAACATCGGTATCCGGTGAGTCGAATACCGTATTCGGAACATCCGGCGGATCGGCGACCGGTGATAAGATCTTTTTGCTCAGTGCATCGGAGGCTGCCAACTATCTGAATACGGACGGCAAGCGAATGGCGAACTGCACAGAGTATGCTCTTAGCAGAAACGGCGACCCGGCGCTTCGCAATACAAATACACAGAGCTCTTACTGGTGGCTGCGGACTCCGGGCATCTATACATATGATGCCATGTATGTACATTACACAGGTTCGCTCCGCTACGACGGTATGGCAGTGGCGAATGTGATCGGCGGTGTCCGTCCGGCAATGTGGGTAAATAAGAATGTGGTCGAGGTCGTGCCGGAAAGCAACCGGGTGATTACGGAAGATCCGATTGAACAGTTTGTAACCCGGCTGTATCAGGTCTGCTTAAACCGTGAACCGGATGATGCGGGCTTAAATGACTGGGTGAACAGATTGTCATCCGGACAGGCATCCGGTGTGGAGGTGTCATACGGATTCGTGTTTAGCCAGGAATTCCAGAATTACAATTACTGCAACACCGACTATGTAAAGCAGCTCTATCGCGCGTTCATGGGACGTGAATATGACCAGGGCGGTCTGGATGACTGGGTCGGCAGACTTGAGACAGGAACGACCAGGGAGGAAGTATTCAACGGATTTTCGCAGAGCGAAGAGTTTAACAATCTGTGTACCCAGTACGGTATTACGAGGGGAGACGGTATTGCGGTTCCACAGTACGGAACAGTTCCGAGAGGAGCATGTACGGTCTGCGGTGCCACAGACGGTGTGACGGCATTTGTGACCAGACTTTATAATATCTGCCTGGACCGCAATCCGGATACGGACGGATTAAACGACTGGACGAACGGACTGTGGGATCACACGAAGAGCGGCGGTTCAGTAGCGCAGGGATTTATTTTCTCCCAGGAGTTTAAGAATAAGAATCTGAATGACAATGATTATGTGGAGTATCTGTACCGTGCATTTTTTGACCGGAGTGCAGATGCGGGCGGCAAGGCAGACTGGGTAAGCCGCATGCAGACGCAGGGATACAGCAGGGAAGATGTATTTAACGGATTTGTCGGCAGTGAAGAATTCAATAATCTGTGCAAAAAGTATGGAATAACGAGAGACTAAAGTGGGATGACAGAGTTTGCAATCTGCGTCAACCAGAGATAGGGAGGAACTGAATGAAAAAGATACGAAGATCGCTGGCGGTTTTTATTGCTGCTTTCGTCATGATTACAGGAGCCGATCTTCTGACGGGAAAGACCGTTTCAGTGCAGGCGGAGGATAATGTCACCGCGTTTGTAGACCGGATGTATCAGGTATGCCTTGGTCGTGAGGCGGATGAGGAAGGCAGAGCGGACTGGGTGAACCGTCTGCAGACCGGAGAGGCGAGAGGCGCTGATGTGGCGTACGGATTTGTGTTCAGTACGGAATTCCGCAATATGAACCTCTGCAACAGCTGCTATGTGGATGCTATGTATCAGGCATTTTTCGGACGTACGGCGGATGAAGCCGGAAAGGCGGACTGGATGAATCGTCTGGCAGAAGGGCAGACCAGAGGAGCGGTCATGACCGGCTTTGTCAATTCGGAAGAATTTTCTGCGCTATGCGCTTCCTATGGTATTGAGAGTGGAAGCGGCGACTGGAGCGACATCAGTATTCCGATTCTCGGCAACTGCTCCTGGTGCGGTGCTGACAATGATACGATTACAGACTTCGTGACCAGATTGTACCGCATCTGTCTGGAGCGCGAGCCTGATGAGGCAGGGCTTGCAGACTGGAGTACACAGCTTGCTAACGGTGCCGAGGGCAGCCAGGTGGCGTATGGTTTTATATTCAGCACAGAATATAAGCAGAAGCATACGTCTAACACAGAGTTTGCAACGATGCTGTATCACACGATGATGGACCGCGAACCGGATGATGCAGGCCTTACAGACTGGGTAGACAAGCTGAACTATACCAATACCAGGGAATATGTGTTTAACGGATTTTTGTTCAGTACAGAGTTTGCAAGACGCTGTGCAGCGTCAGGAATCAATATTGGAAATGCGGTTGAGACGCCGGATGCTACAGATGCATGGCAGATGAATGTGCAGATTCTGGCGCTTTGCAACGAGCAGCGTCAGAATAATGGTCTGGAAAAGCTTATGACCAGAGAGGATCTGTGGGAGCAGGTGGCACAGGTACGTGCCGGGGAGATTGTGAACTATTTTTCGCACACACGTCCGAATGGGTCAAGCTGCTTTTCACTCTATGATGAGGCGGGGCTGGATTACCGTGCTGCTGGAGAAAATATTGCGGCAGGATACTACGGAGCATCTGCTGTGGTGGACGGCTGGATGAATTCTACGGGACACAGAGCCAATATTTTAAGTGAGTCGTATGACTATCTTGCGACCGGCTATGCGACAGGGGGAGCTTACGGTACGAATTACTGCCAGAATTTTCTTGGAGACTGGTAAACAATAAAAAAAGAAAGGGGGGAATTCCGGGCGGAATTCCCTTTTGAGGTACAAAATGAGAAAAATAAGAATGATAATTGGCACAGTATTGTGCGCTATGGTGCTGGCACTCGGAAACCGTATGCCGGTCATGGCAGAGGAAGTGGTATCTGAGGCATTAAAAGCGGCAGACACGCTGAATTTAACGGTATCTTATCCGTCGGGTATCAAGTGCGGGGAAGAGGTGACATTTAAGCTTCTGGCGACCGGCGGGAGCGGTACTTACAAATACCGGATTGCTTCGCTGACGGATGCGCAGCAGAATTTTGTCTATGATATCAGCTATGGGTCAAACAGTGTCTACGGAGATAGCGATGAGTTCAAATTCACCTTTTATGCGTCAGGTACGTATTATATCCGGTTTGGTGTCATGGATATGGGATCGACACCATACCAGACCAAGACGACAGGGCTGCTGGAGTACCCCATCGTAATTAACGATCCGAATTATCCATCGGTGGAAGAACTCGTGGCAAATGTTGCGGGCGAATGTGAGAAGAGCTGCTCGACCGATTTTGATAAGGCGGTCTGGCTGCATGACTGGATTTTAGATCACGCGGATTACGACTATACGTACAGCTATTGTGCGGCAGAGGGCGTTCTGGCGCGCGGAAAGGGAACCTGTGAGTCATATCACAGAGCCTATGTGATGCTTTTAAATAAGGTCGGTATTCCAACGGGACGGATCGCCGGAAATGGACATGTGTGGACAGCGGCGCAGCTGGATGGAAAATGGTATCAGATTGACAGCACCTGGGATGATATGGGAGCGTCCTACAAAGGAACGTTTTATGAGCATCTGTATTTTGGATTGAATGACGATATCATGAAGCTGGTACACAGTGACCATACACAGCCGGTAGAAGGATATGAGTGCAACTCTCTGGAAGAGAATTATTTTATTAAGACCGGGGAGATACATCAGTGGTCGGATCCATTTGCTGAGAAGATCCGTCAGAAAATTGCAGCAGGGGAGACCAGCTTTACACTTGCGGTGAATAGTGATCTGCCGGAGAGTGTTGTCAATGTGATCTACCGTCTCGTGGCGTATGAACTTTCCAGTGAGAGCTGGACGAATGCAACGCTGAGTGCATCTTATGACAATCAGAAACTGACCTGCAGCGTAACCGTAAAAACACCGGAAAACAACGGTGGAGACAATGGAAACAGCGGATCGAATGACAGTAACAATGGCGGAAATACAGGTGGAAACAGCGGATCGAATGACAGTAACAATGGCGGAAACACAGGTACGGACAACGGAAACAGCGGCAACACAGGAACGACGCTGACCGGCAAGCAGCGGTTTGCATCACTTTTATATGAAAATGCACTCGGCAGATCGGCAGCACAGAGCGAACTGGATTATTGGGCGCAGGAGCTGACAAATGGCAGAACGGGTGCGGAAGTGGCATACGGCTTTTTATTCAGCGAGGAGTTTCAGAATCATAATTATAACAATGCCGATTACGTGGAGCATCTGTATCTGAGCCTCATGGGACGTGCATCGGATTCGGACGGAAAAGCGGGCTGGGTCAAGACACTGGAAAACGGAACCTCCAGACTTTATGTGTTCCGCCAGTTTATCAATTCAGAGGAATTCCAGCAGCTGTGCAATATGTATGAGATTCAGAAGGGCGATGTCTCATTGACGGAAGAACGCGACCAGAACTATAATGTTACAAGTTTTGTCGCCAGAAATTATACACAGTTTTTAAGCAGGAATTATGATACGGACGGTTTGAACCACTGGTGTGAAGCGATCAACCATCACACGCAGTCCATGCAGGAGATTGCTTATGGATTTGTCTTTTCCACAGAGTGCAGTAATAAGAATTTGTCGAATACCGAATATGTAAAAATGCTGTACCGCGGATGCTTTGACAGAGAGGGAGATGATGCGGGAATAAGCGATTGGACAAATGCACTGAACTCTGGTATGATGGACAGGACACAGGTGTTCTGGGGGTTTGCAAATTCACAGGAATTTGCAAATATGGTAGAAAGTTATCATCTATAAGTAAAAGGGAATGACAATATGAGCAAAGCATTGATTGTAGGTGCGGCAGGTTTTGTTGGAAGTTATCTTGCACGTGAGGTAAAAGATCATCATGGAATGGAGGTTCATGCGACAAAGCTGGCGCATGAACAGTTGGAGATACCGGGAGTGGCGATTCATGACTTAAATATTTTGAATAAGGATGAGATCGTTGCATTGCTGTACGAGGTGCGCCCGGATTATATTTTTCATCTGGCGGCACAGAGTTCGGTCAGTGTAGCATGGAAGAATCCGGGGCTTACGATTGACATCAATGTCAAGGGAAGCGTGAATCTGATGGATGCGGTGCGGGAGCTTTTTTACAAACCGCGCGTACTTCTGATCGGATCCGGTGAAGAGTACGGGCATATCCGGGAAGGGGAGACGCCGATCAAAGAGGACAACTACCTTCGACCGGGCAATATCTATGCGGCAACGAAGGTCTGCCAGAATATGATCGCCAGCATCTATACGCAGGCGTATGATATGCAGCTGATGATGGTCCGGGCATTCAATCACATCGGACCATGTCAGTCACCGATCTTTGTCATCTCGGATTTCTGCAAGCAGGTAGCGGAGATCGAGGCGGGAAAGAAAGAACCGGTGATGTATGTCGGAAATCTGGCGGCAAAGCGGGATTTTACGGATGTACGAGATGTTGTGCGTGCATATGCGCTTCTGGTACAGAGCGGAACTGCAGGTGAGACTTACAATGTCGGCAGCGGACACGCTCACGAGATCCGGGAGATTCTGGATCTGATTATCTCGCTTTCAACAAAGGAGATCCGGGTGGAGATTGACCCGAACAAGATCCGGCCGGTCGACGTTCCGATCATTGAGGCGGATATTACCAAATTAAACGCGGCGACCGGATGGAAACCGCAGATTCCGCTGGAGCAGACGATTCAGGAAATTCTGGATTACTGGCGGGAGAGAGTATAGCGTGATGGAGGAGATTGAGCGGATGGAAAAGATGTTTTCTTCGGAAGGGGTTACAAAGTCAGACCGTATGCTTCACACACCTGGAATGTTTGCCAAAAATCATTTGCTCTATGTGCAGGAGGTAGGAAGACTGGAAAGCCTCGTACCGCATGTGTGCAGGAGGGAGAATCTGGATTCTTATCTGATTTTTGAAGTGGTAGCGGGAAAGGGAAGCATTTCCACGGAAGGACAGACGATTGAACTGCATAAGGATGAGTGCGTGTGGATCGATTGTCACAAGGCTTTTGAACATGTCAGCAGCGAGGATGAGCCGTGGAAGCTGGCGTGGGTTCATTTTAATGGGAACTGTGCAGCGGAGTTCTATGAGCTGTTTCATAAAAAAAATGCGGTGCCTGTTTTTAAGACGAGTGAGAAAGAGGATGTTGCAGATCTGATCGGGAAGATTCTTGAAGGCGTAAAGGAAAATGCGTCGGAACTGGCGATTCACAGTATGTTGACGCAGCTGGTTACGGGATGTTTGCAGGAGACGACCGGCAAAGATACCATGGAGGAGGTTCGTGAGTTTATTAATGCAAATTTTGCAGAGGCAGGTATCTATACATTGCTGACAGATCGTTTTGGTATGGAGCAGAGCCTGTTAGAGCAGAAGTTCCTTGGCAGCTACGGCATCAGTGTGCGGGATTATATTTTAAACCGCAGGTTTAATGCGGCAAAAGAATTGCTTCGTTTTACGATCCAGCCAATGAGTGAGGTGATCACAGAATCCGGGATTGGCAATGAAGATTTGTTCTACCAGCTGTTCCGGGAGAATGAAAATATGACGCCGGAAGAGTACCGGAAGAACTGGGCACAATGGATTAAAGATTAAAGAAAAGAGGGAAAAAGCATGAGTTACATGGAGACTTACAAAGAGTGGTGCACAAACCCGTATTTTGATGAGA
>ERZ773193.181-NODE-181-length-100760-cov-9.517670_pt1 | contig 100760 bp, 84 predicted proteins | sample MGYA00511110_ERZ773193 | MGnify/ENA primary metagenome ERZ773193 (study PRJEB29015, sample SAMEA2737784) | human gut metagenome | biome: human gut; feature: human-associated habitat; material: faeces | place: China | collected 2012 ... | reverse complement strand
CGATAAACAAAAGCGGTAACGGCATTTTCTTCCCCTCCCATCAAAGTGTGATCAAATCCTTGACGCTGTCAAAGATCACTGCCTGGCGTTTTGTAAGCTCATTTACCCGTGCTTCGATCGTCAAATACGGACGGTCCGTCGTTTTGATCCACGCAATCTCTTTTTCAATATCCAGTATTGTCAGGATACTGCTTTCCATTTCCAGAAAAACAGCTTTGTCGATTTGCAGCTTGCGGACGATGTACTTGAGGAGTTTGCGCTCGGTTTCATCGTAGCTTTCATCACTGTATGCAATGGTCAGCAGATCCCAAACCAACAGCTTAGGCGTGATGGAGGTACCGGCCGTTTCACCGGAAGACTGAATGGCATCTTCAACGCCGTCCTGCAAAACATCGTAATAGTCCTCCGGAGCAATGACCTTTTCCAATTGTGCCTGACAGTCCTTGATGATGTCGGGCTTACTATCTGCAAAATTGGGATCAAGCTCTGCGCCTATGGCATCAAACTTTTCTTCCTCGCTGTGGTAAACCGTTCCGTCCACTGCCATCAGATAGTAGATGATTTGAAGTGCATTTCGAGTAGCAATGCACTTCACTTCTGGCGCAGTGCCCTTTTTCGATTCAGCCGCTGCAATGATTTCCTTTGCAGCGGCTGCCTTCTGAGCATCAGCCTTTTTCTTCTCCCGGCTTTGTTTTGCATCTGCCGCCATATCCTGCACGGTCAGTTTAGCCGCCTTGGCTGCATCGGCAGCTTTTTGCATGGCTCCCGCAAAACCCGCTTCGATTTTCTTCTTATCCATTTTTCGTCCCCTCATAGTACCAATGGAACATCGGACTCCATCAACACATCAAATTCTTTCTGGTTGGTAAACTGCGGCTCTCGCCCAAGAACCTTCTGAATGGTCACATTCCCCCGAATAACAAGATCAGAATCACCGGTCAACAAGCCTTGCTGCATATCCGCAAAGCCGGACATAAATCCTTCAATATCTTCGGCAAGATAATTGCTGACCTTCAGGTCCAGTTGTTCCTTGAATTCCTGAAGCTGCTTGAGGAACAGCGCTGCCTTTGCCTCCGAGAGGATCATCTTTTCGTGAATGAGCTGCGCCTCTTTCTTCTCATTGGATACCTCACACACGATGGAAAGAGCAGCACGCCCAGCCCCCACATAATTAAACCGGGTAACAAAGTGCCCGGAAAACAGCACCCAATTGCCGCCGGATTCGATGGCGGCGTGGATCGCCGCATCAGCGGTATCGGCTACGGTAAAGGTCATGCTGGCAATGGTGAGCATCCGGTCAACGGTACGATTGCGGAAAGGAATGACCTGACCCCAATTGATTGCTTCTTTTCCGGTCGCCAATTCACCCGCCAAACGCGAAAAGAAATAGCCAATTCGGATGAGTAGATCGTTCAATACGACCGGAATCACCTGCTTCCCTGCCGTTTTATACAGCGGCAGCTCGTGACGAAGATCCATCTTTTGCTTTTCATAGAGTCCATTCACAAACGCTGGTAGTCCAGAATTTTTCAATACAGGTAAACCGGAAATCTCATAAAGAAGCGAGAGAAACATGCCCGGTATCCCCATTCCGCCACCGGCTGTATTCTTGGAGCCTCCCATATCGCTGACCAAGTGTCCGAACCAATTGTCCGCACATTTGATAATCTCAATAATTACGGGAGTAGAGGCCAGCAAACGTATGATATGGTGGAGTCCTTTGGGAATTTCTATTTCATTATTGCGCAGCTTCTTTTCCGCGACAAAAGCCAGCCAATTGAGAATACCGGTAATGACAGCAGGAACCAGAATTTCCTTTATGTCCTCGGCATGCGTCTCCACAACTATAAAGTGCCATTTACCATCTTTGCTGACAAAAGTTCCGATTCGCAGAAATTGCACCACAAGTGAAGCCATCAATCCGATAGGTGTCGGATGATGAGCCAAATCGGCGAGATGGTGATTCTTGGCGGATACCCCAATTCCAGCACCCTTCCAAACATTATCCTGTGGAACTTTGAAAATATTCTCCAGTGCATGGATGGCATCTTTCAGATGAGAATTTTCAAACCCTCTGGACTTGGCATATTTCTGAATAAAATTATTCACCTGTTTGTCGGACAGCGTGATATCTTTTTCGGTGATTGTCGCTTCCCCGACAAAAAAAGCATCTATAGCACCGGAGATAATACCGCTGAACACCGCAAAAGCATAATCTGCCTTGTCGGCGTGATTGGTATAACGTTCCAACTCCTGATTGACACGAGCCAGTTCCGTATTCAGGCGATCAATGCTTGGCGCTTCGACTTTCACTTCAGCAGATACGACTTCCTCTGCTGACTCCTGTTCGGTTTCTTTTGTCTTGTCTGACAAAGTGAATGTGCCATCAATAATTCCTGAGTACTGCGCTGACTGGGACCATTCGTAGCACTCATAGGCGCGCGTGGCCAATCGTGGATGAGTTTCGTCCTGTACCAGCATCAATTCCAGTAGCTTATTGGATTTTGAATCGTTGATAAAGGCTTTTAAGTCAAGTGCCTGTTTCAGAAATTCCTTTCGATCCACATTCTTACCATAGCCATTGAGCCGGAGCAGTACATCAATGGTTTTGTCCGCTGTTCCGTCGCAGAGTGTGGCAGCTCTGTCCGCCGACAGTTCGCTGCATCGATCCCAGAACAGAAGCGCTCTTACCAAAGTCGGCGTGAGATATTTTCCAATAGCCGGGATGCGAACCAAGGGGCTCCGATCAATACCATTGACCAACTGCGCTGCAATAGAGTGGTAAAGGGAATGCTTGCAGGCAATGTGCCCGCATTCGTGTGCCAGAACGCTGGGCAGCAGCTTAAGTGGAAGGGTATTCACCAGCCCGGATGTCACATAGATATAAGGGCGGACACTACCGAATGTCGCTGCATTGGCCCGCTTGTCTTTCACATAATAAAGCTCCGGGGTGTCAATACCAAGCTGTTCACAGATAGGGGGCAATAAGCCGTATACCTCCGGCATCTGTTTCTCACCGAGGCGAATCGCAGTCGAGAGAAGGTCAATTTTCGCAGCCTTTTCATCAAAATTTGCAGAATACGATTCCAGCAGCTTTACAAACTTCGGGAATTGATTCAAAGCACCTGCGGCTTGCCTGTCCAAGTCGTGCACATAGAGTTCGGCACGGTATGCCATATCGTCACACCCTTTCTTTTTAAAATTATTTTTTATGTTCAGATTCAAACTCAACAATGTCGTCCAGTTTGCAATCAAGCGAGGTGCAGAGTTTTTCCAGCACATTTACCCGGACATCTTCGTTGCGACCCAGCTTGGCCATTGCATTGGTGCTGATTCCCGCCAAGTGCGTCAATTCGGTTTTGCTAAGATTTTTATCGATCATCAGCTTCCAGAGCTTTTTGTAGTTTACCGACATATTTCGTTCTCCCTCTGCGTTGCGGTGTATGTTGCTTTACATTTTTAGTATAGCACAGCCGCATCAAAACCTCAAGAAAATTTTGAGATTTGCAAAATTCAAACATATATAAAGCAAACAGTAGTATTTCTAGTCAAATATGCGGGTAAAAACAAAAAGCACCAAGAAAAGTCTATCATAGACCCATCTTGGTGTTTTATTCTTGCTGCGCCAGACATCACGGTTTGATTTTCACTTTGTTATCAACCCATAGTTAGCCCCTCGCCTTTTCATTTAATAATCAATATACCCTTACTCCGTCTTGCTGCTTCTGGCCAGAGAGGCAATATCCCCCACGCCATTCAAAACAACGCTGGGACGATACGCATACTTCTTGAGCGTTTCGCGGGTGGAAACGCCGGACAGCACCAACACGGTCGACATACCGCTCTCCATACCGGAGATGACATCCGTATCCATACGATCCCCCACCATAACCGCTTCGGCAGAGTGACAATTCAGCAGCCGCAGCCCCGTGCGCATCATCAGCGGGTTGGGCTTACCGCAAAAATAGGCCTGTGTGCCGGTTGCCATTTCAATCGGTGCAATGAGTGCACGGCAAGCCGGCGCAATGCCGTTTTCGATGGGGCCACACACATCCGAGTTGGCGCCAATCAGCTTGGCACCGGACAACACCAGATTGGTCGCTTTGGTGAGCGTGTCCAGCGAATAAGACCGCCCCTCCCCCACCACAACATAATCCGGGTTCACATCATTCATCGTGATACCGGCATCATACAGTGCATTCAACAGTCCTGCCTCACCAATCGCAAAAACGGAGCAGCCGGGCGCCTGACCTTTCAAAAAGGCGGCTGTCGCCAAGGCGCTGGTGTAAAAGTGTTCCTCGGGCACGTCCAATCCCATACGCGCCAGTTTTTGGTTCAGCTCGCGTGGCGTGTAGCCGCTGTTGTTGGTTAAAAACAAATACTCTTTCTTCTCATCGTGAAGCCACTGGATAAACTCCGCCACGCCGGGCAGAATCCGATTTCCGTGGTAGATCACGCCGTCCATATCGCAAATGAATCCCTTTTTCTGGTTAAAATTCAGCTTGTCGATGCTTTTGTCCATGCTCTATGCCTCCTCCGATTGTTTCTCTTTTTCTTCCTGCAGCAATTTCAGTATTGCCGATTCTTTGGTGAGAATGTGATTCATTTTGTTATGTAGATCCTCGATCATGATCTCGGTCTTCAGATTGACTTTGTAATCGTTTTCGGCGCGGCGGCGATCCTTTTCCTCCTGCCGGTTCTGGCTCATCATAATGAGCGGCGCCTGAATCGCCGCCACGCAGGACAACACCAGATTCAGCAAAATAAATGGATAGGGATCAAACGCCCGCTGCGCCAGAATGGTGTTGATCACCATCCACAGCAGCAACACCCCGGTGAAGGAGAAGATAAATGCCCAGCTGCCGGCAAATTTCGCAATTCGATCGGCCGCTCGCTGGCCAAGTGAGTATTTTTCTTTGGCGGTATTGACCGACACCTTGCTGCTGGCCAACAGCGCCAAGATTTCCTCATCGGACATATCGTGCTGAATATCATTGACGATTTCGCGAATCAATTTGTTGGTTTCCTTCATACCGAGCGCTCCTTTCATCGGTTCCCGTACTTACACGAATAGTGTACTCTGTTTTATGCGAACCGTCAAGAAAAAGCCCACCTTCTCTTCACCCACAGCGCCAAAGCAGCATATACTGCAATGACACTACGCAAGGAGGCCATATAATGCAAAAAGGTAGGCACAATGCGTTTTCCGCCGCCGATTATGGCGGGCGACCGCTGATCGTTCCTCTGGATCGGTTCACCAAAGCCAATTCCTATTTCCGCACCGCTTTATGGACGGGCAAGCATTTTCAGATGACGCTGATGTCCATTCCGGTGGGCGGCGACATTGGGCTGGAGGTGCATCCGGATGTGGATCAGTTTTTGAGCATCCAGGACGGATGCGCCGTTGTCCGGATGGGACGCAGTCAAAACGCACTGACATATCAGCAAAAGGTGACCAGTGGGTTTGCGGTTCTGGTTCCGGCCGGCACCTGGCACAATATCATCAACACCGGCAACGCCCCGCTCAAGCTATATTCGATCTATGCTCCGCCGCAGCACCCTTTCGGCACGGTACACAAAACCAAAGCCGACACCGAAAAAGCCGAGCAGCAATAACGAATATCCCGCACCGGTTTGCGCTGCGCTATGACTTCACCGATCACTATCGCTGTTGTCTGGATGCCGGCACAATAATGTCGCCGGTACGCGAAAACAGGGACTCAAAGATATTCGAGTCCCTGCTTTTGTTCTACCTGAACACCGGTTCACCTTATTTGCTTTTTCCTACTGGCACACATCACTGCATCGTGCAAATTACTCCTGCTCGTCCAGCGTGAGTGCATAGGCGGGCAGGAATTCCTCCAAAAAGCAGTCGGCAGCCGGCAGATGCATATCGCGCACCGCTTGTTCGGTGGACAGCCGCGCTTTCTCAAATTCCCGGTTGCCGTGGCGACATTCCTCCACACATTTGATGAGTGCCGACAGCTTATCCGCCGCCTTGACAAGCCGGGCTTCCTGCTCGTCGCCCGGCTGCGGCGACAGCACCAGCTGGTACGCATCGCGCAGATCCTCCGGCAGCATGGACAACAGCTTCTCGGTGGCAACATTCTCCACCTCGCGATAGGCATCGCGAATGGCAGGATTGTAATATTTTACCGGGGTGGGCAAATCGCCGGTGATGATTTCGGTGGTGTCATGATACAGCGCCAGCAGCACGCAGCGATCCTCCCGCACCTGACCGCCGAACCGGCGGTTGGTTAGCAGCGACAGCGCGTGCGCAATCACCGCCACCTCGTAGGAATGTTCGCAGATATTTTCCGGCTGGGTGTTACGCATCAGCGACCAGCGGGAGATATATTTCATACGCGACAGCATCGCATAGAACGACGACGACATTACAATCACTTTCCTTTATAGATTATTTCAATAAAACGACTAACAAATAGTTTTCCACCTCATCCGTCACGACCTACGGTTGTGCCACCTTTTTCTCCCGAAGACGGGCCCCTTTTGTCGGCTGCGCCGACATTTCCCCCGCGCACGGGGGAATTACCTCAAGGAGAAGGCTTCCGACCGCCACAGATTTGTGCGTGATTCGTGGGGCGATGTGGGCATCGTCCCCTTACGAAAATGCCGAAAAAGATTCTTCGCTTTGCTCAGAATGACAGGTTGAGCACCCTCGTTGTAGAGATTTCATCCGGCTCTTTCGTCAGAGGAAGGTTTGCGCCCGCCGCTGGCTTAGAAAAATCGTTTCCCGCCTGCGCTTTTGAAACGACAAATTCTACCGATGCGGTTTGATAGAATACCCGTAGGGCGCTGGTCGGTGATTTTTGTTCCCGATGCCGCATATAGATGGAACAAAAACGGCAGGAGGCGGCCATATGAACAAAGGCAAACGGGTGCTGGCGGCGCTGCTTTGCGGCGCGTGGCTGGGAGCGGGGATCCCCGCTCCGCTGGCGGAGGATATTCCGGCGATCATCGCCGAACAGGATTCGGGCGAAAACATTGCCGCGTTGATCGCGGAAACCGAAGCGGAGGAATGGGCGAAACCGGTCACCGCCCCCGCGACCGGCAGCTCGCTGGAAATCGGCGGCAAGGGAGCGGCACTGATGGATGTCGCCAGCGGGCAGATGCTGTACGAGCGGGATGCGCACAAACGCCTGCCCATCGCCTCGGTCACCAAGGTGATGACGCTGCTGCTGGTGATGGAGGCGATCGATCACGGGCAGATCTCGCTGAAAGACAATGTGACCTGCTCGGCTACCGCCGCGTCGATGGGCGGGTCGCAGATCTGGCTGAAGGAAAACGAAACCATGTCGGTGCACGAACTGGTGAAAGCGGCGGCGGTGGTGTCCGCCAACGATGCGTGCGCCGCGTTGGCGGAGCATATCAGCGGCTCGATTGAGGGGTTTGTGGCAGCGATGAACGCCCGCGCCAAGGAGCTGGGAATGAAAGATACCCAGTTTCTGGATTGCTGCGGGCTGGATGATAACGCCTATTCCAGCGCGTACGATGTGGCGGTGATGTCGCGCGAGCTGATTCGGCACGAGGAGATCACCGCGTATACCACTATCTGGATGGATACGCTGCGCAACGGTCAATCACAGCTGGTCAACACCAACAAACTGGTGCGGTTTTATCAGGGCGCAACCGGGTTGAAAACCGGCACCACATCGACCGCGGGACATTGTTTGTCCGCCACGGCGCAGAGGGGCGGCTTGTCGCTGGTGGCGGTGGTGCTGGGCTGCGCCACCACCCAGGAGCGATTTGGCGGCGCGCGCAAAATGCTGGACTATGGCTTTGCCAACTACGCGGTCGTGACCCCGCAGATCGAGGAAAAAGCGCTGCATCCCATTCCGGTGCGGCGCGGTGTGGCGGAGCAGGTGAAGGTGCAGGCGGATACGCCGGCGGCGATCCTGGTCAAGAAAGGGGAGGAGAAAGGGGTCACCTGCCAGGTGGCTCTCGCTGGCGATTTGGAAGCACCGGTGATGAAAGGGCAGACGGTCGGCGAGGTGACGGTGCAGCAAGGCGGTAAAGCCATTGCGACCTACCCGGTGAAAGCGGCGCAAAGCGTGGGACGGCTCACGCTGGGGGTGTCCTTTCGGCAGCTGCTGCGATCGTTGGCGGCTTAGAGGGCACAGATGGAACGAATTTGTGAAAAAAACGAAAATTTTTTGGGATAGCATTGCAATATATCCGTATATATTGTATACTTATCTCAACGAAACAAAGTTAGGAGAGAGTAAAATGGCAACGACATTGGAAACCCGTTATACCGAAGGCTTTGTTCGCACACATGAACTGACAGCGTTGCAACCGCAGGTTTCGGCAGCTCATCATCAGCTGCACGACCGCAGTGGGCTGGGCAACGATTTTCTGGGTTGGCTGGATCTGCCGGTCAACTATGATAAGGAAGAGTTTGCCCGTATCCAGGCGGCGGCCGCGCGGATCCAGCAGGATACCGATGTGTTTATCGCCATCGGCATCGGCGGTTCCTACCTTGGCGCCCGCGCAGCAATCGAGTTCTTGAAATCGCCGCTGTATAACGCGAAGAAAAAGAATACCCCGGACATCTATTTTTCCGGCAACAGCATCAGCTCCACCGCGTTGGAGGAATTGCTGGAGCTGTGCGAGGGCAAGCGGGTGTCCATCAATGTGATCTCCAAATCCGGTACCACCACCGAACCGGCGGTAGCGTTCCGCGTATGGCGCGAGTATCTGGAAAAAACCGTGGGCAAGGAGGAGGCGCGCCGGCGCATCTATGTGACCACCGACAAGGCGAAAGGCACGCTGAAAGAGCTGGCGGATCGCGAGGGCTACGAAACCTTCGTGGTGCCGGACGATGTGGGCGGCCGCTTCTCGGTGCTGACCGCGGTGGGCTTGCTGCCGATTGCGGTAGCGGGCTGCGATATCGCCGGGCTGATGGCGGGCGCTGCCAAAGCGCGCACCGAGCTGGCGGATGAGGATGTGACCAAAAACCCCTGCTACCAATATGCGGCGCTGCGCCACGCGTTTTATCGCAAGGGCCGCGCGGTGGAGCTGATGGTCAGCTACGAGCCGTGCTATGCGATGATGTCCGAATGGTGGAAACAGCTGTACGGCGAGAGCGAGGGCAAGGACGGCAAGGGCTTGTTCCCGGCGTCGGTCATTTTCTCCACCGACCTGCACTCGATGGGTCAGTTTGTACAGGATGGCTCCAACATTTTGTTTGAAACGGTGGTGCTGATCGACCAGCCGCAAAAACAGCGGGTGATCGAAGAGGATCCCGAAAACGTGGATGGGCTCAACTTTTTGACCGGCAAGACCATGGCGGAAGTGAACCAGAAAGCGTTCCAGGGCACGGTGCTGGCGCATGCTGATGGCGGCACCCCCAGTCTGGTGCTGCATGTTCCTTCGGTATGCGAGGAAGAGCTGGGCTATCTGATCTATTTCTTTGAAAAGGCCTGTGCCATTTCCGGCTATATGCTGGGGGTCAACCCCTTTGACCAGCCGGGTGTGGAAAGCTATAAACGCAATATGTTTGCGCTGCTGGGCAAACCCGGCTACGAGCAGGAGCGCGCCGCGCTGGAAGCGCGTCTGTGATCCCTGCGGGACAGTTTTTATTTCGGTTGTCAGCCGTCGTTGGCGGCTCCAATATACCATTCTAGGAGGAATTGAATATGATTACTTTGATTTTGGGACGCAAAGGATCGGGAAAAACCAAACGCTTGATCGATATGTGCAACGCCGCTACGGCCGAGTCCAAGGGCAGCGTCGTCTTTATTGAAAAGGATAGCAGCCTCACCTATGATATCAGCCGTCAGGCTCGTCTGGCGGTGGCCGAGGATTATCAGATCTCCGGCTATGACGCATTCTACGGCTTCATCGCCGGTATGTGCGCCAGCAACTACGACATCACCGACATCTTTGTGGATTCCACCATCAAGATCGGCGGCGACAACCGCGAAGAGCTCGCCACCTTTATCGAGCGGCTGGGCGCGCTGTCCAAAAAAGCCGACACCAATGTGGTGCTGTCGGTTTCGGCGGACAAAGAGGATATCCCCGAGCGGATCGCCGAATTTGCGGTCGAGATCTAAACAACAAACCGGAAGCAAACGGGCAAGCTGTTGCTGCGGCAGGGCTTGCCCGCTTGCCCTGCCCGGAGGTAACGGGAGGAAACGCTGATGTATCGCTATGAAACGCATTTTCACACCGCGCTGGTCAGCCCTTGCGGCAATGTGCCCGCCGATGAGGCGGTGCGTGCCTTTCACGAACAGGGCTATGCCGGTATCACCGTGACCGATCATTATTATGACGGCTTGTTTGAAAATCTCGCGAGCGGTTCGTCGTGGGAGGACAAGCTTTCCTGGTGGCTGTCCGGCTGGCGGCAGGCGCTGGCAGCGGGGCAGGAGATCGGCATGACAGTGATGCTGGGGATGGAGCTGCGCTTTGCGGGGCATCCTGAGGATTATCTGGTCTACGGCATTTCGGAGGCGTTCTTGCGGGAGCATCCCCGCCTGTACGCGATGACACCTGCCTCGTTTTCCGCGCTGGCGCGGGAAAACGGACTGTATTTCGGACAAGCTCATCCGTTTCGCCCGGGGCTTCACCGGTGCGACCCCACCCTGCTGGATGGGGTGGAGGGATACAACGGCAACAAGCGCCACAACAGCCACGATGCCGATGCCCGCGCGTTTGCCCGTGAGAACGGCTTGCTGATGACCTCCGGCGCGGATTTCCACGAATGGGAGGATCTGGCGCGCGGCGGTATGTGGTCGCCCGAACCGGTGCGGGACGAGGGACACTGGGTGCAGCTGCTGAAAAGCGGCGCGCTGACCCCGATTTTTGGAGACGAACAGGGCGAATAACCGGAGAAGATGCGGTTTCTCTGAAAAAAGTGTTGACAAACCGCCGGGATATCTATATAATATTTTGCGTGACACTCGAGGTGTATGATGAATTACTCGTTAAAACCCTTGTTTATGGGGGATGTGTCCGTGGTTCCGATCGAGCAGTCGCTCGACCTCTCCGACTTGGAGGTACAAGGCCAAAAGCCATTTGTGCAGCCGGTCGAAGTGACCGGAGCCGTGCAGTATGTGGAGGGTGTGGTTACCCTGCGTGCCAAGGTTCACTACTGGTTCGACGGTGTGTGCGACCGGTGTGCCGAACCGTTCCGGCATGAAGAAACACTGCCCTTGACCCACATTCTGGTAACTTCCCTGAACGATGAATCGAACGAAGATTTTGTGCTGTTGAAGGACTTTCAACTGCCGCTGGACGAATTGGTAACCACCGATCTGCTCCTGAGCTTACCGATGAAATCGCTTTGCCGGGAAGACTGCCGCGGGCTTTGCCCTCAGTGCGGGCACAACCTGAACAACGGGGAGTGCGGCTGCCGGCAGGAAACGGTTGACCCTCGCTTAGCGGCGTTAAAAGATTTGTTGAATTAGAATAAGGAGGTGCTGACGATGGCGGTACCCAAGAGAAAGCATTCCAAGGCTCGTCGTGACAAAAGACGCAACAATGTGTGGAAAATGGACGCTCCGGCGCTCATGAAATGCCCGCAGTGCGGCGAATACAAACGCGCGCACCGCGTGTGTGGCAACTGCGGCTACTACAACGGCCGGCAGGTCATCAAAAAAGAAGCCTGATGATTGCTGAGAAGGTGAAAATAGAGGGTGCAGCTTTGCAATAAGGGCTGTGCCCTCTGTTTTTTGTATTCTGACCGAAAGGAGAGATCGCATGGCGGTGACGATACAATCGGTCCAGCCGGACAGCCCTGCGGCGCGCAAAAAGCTGCGTGGGGGGATGCAGCTTTGCAGCATCAACGGACACGAGATCATGGATGTGCTGGACTACCGGTTTTATATGATGGAACCCAAGCTGGTGTTGGAAGTGGACGACAACGGCGCGCGCCGCCGTGTGAAGATCCGCAAAAAAGAGGACGAAGAGCTGGGGCTGGAATTTGAAACCTATTTGATGGACAGCCAGCATTCCTGCCGCAACAAATGCATCTTCTGCTTTATCGACCAGCTGCCGCCCGGCATGCGCGAGTCGCTGTATTTCAAGGACGACGACAGCCGCCTGTCCTTTTTGTTCGGCAACTACATCACGCTGACCAACCTGACCGAGCACGAGGTGCAGCGGATCATTGATATGCACATCAGTCCCATTTATATTTCGGTGCACACCACCAATCCGGAGCTGCGCTGCCGGATGATGGGCAACCGCTTTGCCGGGGATCGGCTGGAGGCGATGTATCGCTTTGCCGCCGCCGGTATCCGTATCGAATGTCAGCTGGTGCTTTGCCCCGAATACAACGACGGAGCGGAGCTGCAGCGAACGATGGACGATCTGGCACGGCTGGTGCCGTCGGTGGAAAGCGTGGCGGCGGTGCCGGTGGGGTTGACCCGCTATCGCGAAGGATTGGCGCCGCTGCGCTCCTTTACCCGCGAAGAATGCGGGCAGGTAATCGATGCGATGGAGGCGATGGGCGACCGGATGCTGCGCGAAACCGGCAACCGGCTGTTTTACGCTTCGGACGAATTTTATCTGAAAGCCGGGCGCCCGATTCCGGAGGCGGAGTTTTACGGCGATATGTCCCAGCTGGAAAACGGCGTGGGCATGATCGCGCTGCTCAAGCTGGAATTTGAACAGGCGCTGGAGGATGCCGAGGACACGCCGGCGGGCAGTCGACTGACCATCGCCACCGGCGAAGCAATCGCGCCTTTTTTGCGCACGCTGGTTGACGCGGCGGCTAAAAAATGGCATAATTTGGATGTGACAGTGATCGCGGTGCGCAACGAATTTTTTGGCGGCGCGATCGATGTGGCGGGGCTGGTGACCGGCGGCGATATTATCCGCCAGCTGAAAGGGCGCGTGGGCGACCGGCTGCTGATTCCGGAGGTGATGCTGCGGTATGGCGGCGTCAGCTTTTTGGACGATGTGACCCCCGCGCAGGTGGAGCAGGAGCTGGGCGTGCCGCTGACGGTGGTCGCCAGCGATGGTGCGTCGCTGTTGGACGCGATGATGCTGTAAGCTCCGTATAAAACAAGTATTTATTTAGGATGATAGAGATCAGGAGGTGAGCCGTATGGCACGGCCTGTGGTGGCGATTGTGGGGCGACCCAATGTTGGAAAGTCCACCTTGTTTAATAAATTGATCGGGCAGCGGCTGGCGATCGTAAAAGATACGCCGGGCGTGACCCGTGACCGGTTGTTTGCGCCTTGTGAATGGCGCGGACGTTCGTTTATGCTGGCGGATACCGGCGGTATCGAGCCGTATTCGGACGATGTGATCCTGTCCCAAATGCGGCGGCAGGCGCAGCTCGCGATCGAACAGGCGGATGTGATCGTGTTGGTGACCGATCTGCTGTCCGGTGTCACCGCCAACGATGCGGATGTCGCGGTGATGCTGCAAAAAAGCGGCAAGCCGGTGGTGCTGGCGGTCAACAAATGCGACAACATCGGCGGTTTGCCCGCCGACTTTTATGAGTTCTATAATCTGGGGTTGGGCGACCCGATCCCGGTATCCTCGGTGCACGGACACGGCACCGGCGATTTGCTGGATGCGGTGTTCGAGTATCTGCCGGACGAAGCGGAGGAGGAAGAGGATCCCGATGTGATCCGTGTGGCGGTGATCGGCCGCCCCAACGCGGGCAAATCCTCGCTGATTAACCGCATCGCGGGCGAAGAGCGCACCATCGTGTCCAACATCGCGGGCACTACCCGCGATTCGGTGGATACGCCGGTGCACAACCAGTATGGCGATTTCGTATTTATCGACACCGCCGGACTGCGCCGCAAAAGCAAAGTGGACGATGCGATTGAAAAATACAGCGTGCTGCGCGCCGAAATGGCGGTGGAGCGCGCGGATGTGTGCGTTATTCTGATCGATGGGGTGGAAGGCTTCACCGAACAGGACAGCAAGGTGGCGGGTATCGCCCACCAGCAGGGCAAGGCGTGTATCATCGCTGTCAACAAATGGGACGCGGTGGAAAAAGACGACAAAACTATGGACAAGATGCGCAAAAAGCTGGAAAACGACTTTTCCTTCATGTCCTATGCGCCGTTTTTGTTTATCTCTGCCAAGACCGGCCAGCGGGTGGATCGCCTGTTTGAGATGATCGATTATGTCAATCAGCAAAACGCGATGCGCATTTCCACCGGTATGCTTAACGATGTGTTGGCGCAGGCGACTGCGCGGGTGCAGCCGCCCACCGATAAGGGGCGCCGGCTGAAGATCTACTATATGACCCAGCCGTCCACCCGCCCGCCCACATTTGTGTGCTTTGTCAACCGGGCGGATCTGTTCCATTTTTCGTACCAGCGGTATCTGGAAAACCAGATTCGGGAAACATTCGGGCTGGTGGGTACGCCGGTGCGGATGATCGTGCGGGAAAAAGGCGACAACACCAGAGGATAGGAGAGAAAACCAATCATGACATGGACGCAGTTTATCGCGAGCTATTGGATGCTGCTGCTGCTCGGCGCGATCATCGCGTACCTGCTGGGCAGCTTCAACTTCGCTATTATCATTACTAAGGTGATGAAAAAGGGCGATATTCGCGATTGCGGCAGCGGCAATGCCGGAGCGACCAATGTGCTGCGATCGCAGGGCAAGGGCGCGGCGGCGCTGACCACACTGGGCGATCTCGCGAAAAGTATGCTGTCGGTATGGATCGGTGGCTGGCTGATCACCCATATCAACGCGGATCTGGTGTCCGGCGAGATGGCGCAGCAGCACATTCGCATCATCGGGGAATATGTCGCGGGGCTGTTTTGTATTCTGGGGCATCTGTATCCGCTGTATTTCGGGTTCCGCGGCGGCAAAGGTGTGCTGGCGACGCTGGGCATGATGCTGGTGCTGGACTGGCGGGTCGCGCTGCTGTGTCTGGGCGTGTTTGCGATTGTGCTGGCGATCGGGAAAATGGTGTCGCTGGGTTCCATTATGGCGGGCATCACCATGGTGATCTGCACCTTCCTGTTCCGTGCGTTTGTGGATCATTATCCCGCTTCGGTGGTGGCGATCTGCACTGCGATGGCGCTGTTTATTGTGGTGATGCTGATCTGCAAGCATATTCCCAACATCAAGCGGATCGCCAACGGCACCGAAAGCAAGATCGGGCAACACAAAACCGATGCGGCGGATAACGCCGAATAATATCGAAAATCAAACGGTTTCAGAACTGTTTTTGCGAAAGGAGATGCGCGCATGGCGAAGATCATGGTAGTGGGAGCCGGCGGCTGGGGCACCGCTTTGGGGCTGATGGCTCACCGGTACGGACACGAGGTGACGCTGTGGTCGCCGTTTTCTGAGGAGATCGAGCGGCTGCGCCGCGATCAGGAGCACAAAAAGCTGCTGCCGGGGGTGCCGATCCCCGAAACGGTGGGGCTGACCACGGATTTGAACGAGGCGGCGGGTGCCGATCTGGTCATCATGGCGGTGCCCTCGTTTGCGGTGGAAAGCACCGCCCGCAGCTTACAGCCGATTTTGACGGCGGATACGGTGATCGCGAACGCCGGCAAGGGGCTGCAGGAGGACTCTCTGCTGCGCTTTTCGCAGGTGATCAGCCGCGAGGTGCCGCAATGCTCGGTGGTGGTGCTGTCCGGCCCCTCCCATGCGGAGGAGGTCGCGCGCGGCGTTCCCACCACGGTGGTGAGCGCGTCGCAGGATATGGCGGCCGCCGAGGCGGTACAGCAGTGGCTGATGAACCCGCGGTTCCGTATTTATGTGAATCCGGATGTGATCGGCGTGGAGCTGGGCGGCGCACTCAAAAATGTGATCGCGCTGGCTGCCGGTATTGTGGACGGCATGCAGCTGGGCGATAACACCAAAGCGGCGCTGATGACCCGTGGATTGGCGGAAATGGCGCGGCTTGGTGTGGCGCTGGGGGCGAAATCCGCCACCTTTGCCGGGCTGTCCGGTATGGGCGATCTGGTGGTCACCTGCGGCAGTATGCATTCCCGCAACCGCCGCGCCGGTATTCTGATCGGCCAGGGCTTCACCGCTGAGCAGGCGGTCAAGCAGGTCGGCACGGTGGAGGGCTATCTGGCTGCCCGCGCCGCGTGGCGGCTGGCGGAGCAGGCCGGGGTGGATATGCCCATTGTGGAGCAGTGCTACCGCATCTGTTACGAGCAACGCTCGGCGCAGGAGGCGATTCAAACGCTGATGACCCGTCCGCGCCGGTTGGAATCGGATTATTCCTGGCAATAAAAACAGGCATATCCTCTGCTTTTGGTGCATATACTGCATCAAAAAGGGGATGGGTGTATGTTTGTATTCTCCGTGAAAGCCTCGAAAATGCGGCTTGTTACGATGGCGTTTTGCGCCGCCGTGTTGGTGGTGCTGGTGCTTGCGGTGACGGCGCGGTCATCGCCGACCGCCGCGACCGGAGCCTCAACGGCGGGAACGACCGCACCGGGCGGCAGCGAAACGGCGCGCGTGACGCTGCTGCGCTCGCTGGGATATCGGGTGGAGCTGCCGGTGGCGGCGGTGGAGGAAATTCTGATTCCGGATGTGTTTGACGAGGAAACCACGCGCTACAACCAGCTGCAGCAAACGGCGGGGATGGATCTGCAGCCCTACCACGGCAAGCGGCTGAAATGCTGGACCTATACGCTGCAGGGCGATGTGTCCGGCGAGGACACGGTGGCGCATTTGTACGAATATAAGGATACCATTGTGGCGGGGGATGTGTCCGCCACGCGGGCGGACGGGTTTATGCGCGCGCTGACGCGGGCAACCACGCCCTCGACGAAAGGATAGGACGATATGCTGCAGCGGCTGGACAAAATACTGGTGTCGCAGGGCAAGGGCAGCCGCAGCGAGGTGCAGCGGCTGATCCGACGGGGGTGTGTGACGGCGGACGGCGCGGTGCTGCGCGATCCCGCCGCCAAGGTGGACCCCGACCAAACGGCACTGGCGCTGAACGGTCGGCCGCTGACCTATGCCGAGCATCTGTATATCATGATGAACAAGCCGGCGGGGCTGCTGTGCGTGTCGCGCGACCCGAAGCAGCCGACTGTGCTGGACAAGCTGCCGCCGTCGCTGCAACGACCGGGATTGTTCCCGGCGGGACGGTTGGATAAGGATACGGTGGGATTCACGCTGATTACCGACGACGGCGATTTCGCCCACCGGCTGCTGGCGCCGCGGCGCCATGTGCCCAAAACCTACCAGGCGGTCATCGATGCCCCTTTGCAGGAGGGTCAGCCCGAAGCTTTTACAAAAGGTTTGCTTTTGGAGGACGGCACCCCGTGTTTACCGGCAAAATTACGATTGCTGCAGCCGGGGGAGCATCCGCTGGTGGAGGTGTGCATCACCGAAGGGAAATATCACCAAATCAAGCGGATGTTTGGCGTATTTGGCCACAAGGTGTTGTGGCTGAAACGCACCGCCATGGGCGGTCTTTGGTTGGATGACACGCTGGCAGAGGGGGAGGCACGGGCGCTATCGCCGGAGGAACTCGCCTGCATCTGGAAATAGTGGAATTTTTTTGTGCATTTTGTCGTTATGAAAAATATATAAAAGACTTTTCAAAAGTTTGTTGATAAACGGTATGGCTATCTGTTAAAAAATCTGGTATATTAAGTAGCGTAAGTCAGTTTGGGGTTGTGTACCCGCTGGCTGTGAATATGTGGGAGGTTGTACAATGGCAAGTTTGTCGCTCAAAAGCATCTATAAAAAATACCCCGGTGGGGTTACCGCTGTTTCCGACTTCAACTTGGAGATCAAGGACAAGGAGTTTATTATTCTGGTTGGCCCTTCCGGTTGCGGTAAATCCACTACCCTGCGTATGATCGCGGGTCTGGAAGAGATCTCGGACGGGGAACTGTACATCGGCGACAAGCTGGTCAACGATGTGGCACCCAAAGATCGTGATATCGCGATGGTGTTCCAGAACTATGCGCTGTATCCGCATATGACCGTGTTCGAGAACATGGCGTTCGGTTTGAAGCTGCGCAAAGTCGCGAAAGACGAGATCAAACGCCGCGTGGAAGAAGCCGCGCGGGTGCTGGATATCGCTCATCTGCTGGACAGAAAGCCGAAAGCGTTGTCCGGTGGTCAGCGTCAGCGTGTGGCGTTGGGTCGTGCTATCGTGCGTGAACCCAAGGTCTTCCTGCTGGACGAACCGCTGTCCAACTTGGACGCGAAGCTGCGTGCGCAGATGCGGACCGAGCTGTCCAAGCTGCACCAGAAACTGGGTACCACCTTTATCTATGTTACCCACGACCAGACCGAAGCTATGACCATGGGCGATCGCATCGTGGTTATGAAAGACGGTCTGATCCAGCAGGTGGATTCTCCCCAGAATCTGTATTCTTATCCCTGCAACACTTTCGTCGCCGGCTTTATCGGCAGCCCGCAGATGAACTTTGTGGATTGCCGTCTGATCAAAAAAGGCGACACCTTCTATGTGGAATTTGGTTCGGAAGACACCAAAACCAAACGCGGCGTGAAATATCATGTGCCGCTGCCGGCGTATAAAAACGAAAAAGGTGCGCTGGAAGAGTATGTGGACAAAGACGTGCTGATGGGTATCCGTCCCGAAGATGTCCACGATGAACCCCGCTATCTGGAAAAATTCGCGGATGACAAGATCAACGCGGATGTCGAAGTGACCGAAATGATGGGTGCTGAAACCTATCTGTATCTGACGGTCGAGGGTATCAGCATGACCGCGCGCGTGGAGCCGACCTCTACCGCCCGTCCCAGCGATACCATCGAAATCGTGCTGGATAACGAGCGTATCCACCTGTTCGATAAAGAGACCGAACGCGCGATCTGCCACTAATCTGTTTGTCACAACACGGCGCCTGCCCGATGGGGCGGGCGCCGTTCTTTTATACGCGATCCTGCGGCGGATTCGGGGAAACGGCGAGATAGAAGTATGTCGAAAATGTAAAATTTAGCAAAATCGCACGGAAAAGCAGTTCTTTTTTTGCCGAAATACTTGCAAAATCGTTCGGGATTGTGTACAATAATCCTTGATACGGCAACGGGCAAACGCGTATAATGCCCAATTTGATTGACCGATCCCGCCCTGCGCGGCGGGAATGAACGAAGGAAGGGGTAGCCATATGTCTAACCGACTGTTCCAAAGTATCGTCCACCAAATGAGGGAGGCCATTGACCGCACCATCGGTGTGATCGACGAAACCATGACGGTTATCGCCTGCAGCGATTTGGGGCGCATTGGGGAACCCTGCGGCCAGATCGGCGAAGAGGCCTTTTCCTCTACCGACCCGTTTGTGGTGGATGGATATACCTATAAGGCATTCGGTTCTCGCCCGGTGGGCGAGCATCTGCTGTTCGTCGAGGGCACGGACGATCAGGCGTCCAAATATGCGGCTATGCTGGCGGTGTCGCTGTCCAGCATTAAGCAGTACCATGACGAAAAATACGACCGCGGCAATTTTGTTAAGAACGTGATTCTGGACAACATTCTGCCGGGCGACATTTATCTGAAAGCGCGTGAGCTGCGCTTTAACAACGATGTCAGCCGGGTGGTGCTGCTGATTCGCATCTCCGCCCGCGCCGAAGTTTCGGCGTACGATGTCATCCAAAACCTGTTCCCCGAAAAGACAAAAGATTTTGTGGTGAACATCAACGAATCGGATATCGCGCTGGTCAAAGAGATCCGCACCGGTATCGATTCCAAGGATCTGGAAAAGCTGGCGCGCTCCATTGTGGATACGCTGAGCAGCGAATTCTACACCCAAGCCACCGTCGGTATCGGCACGGTGGTCGAGGGCATCAAGGATCTGGCGCGCTCCTTCAAGGAGGCGCAGGTCGCGCTGGAAGTCGGCAAGGTGTTCGACACCGAAAAAACCATTATCAACTATGATAATCTGGGCATTGCCCGCCTGATCTACCAGCTGCCGACCACGCTGTGCGAAGTGTTCCTGAAGGAAGTGTTCAAGCGCGGTTCCATTGATTCGCTGGATCAGGAAACGCTGTTCACCATTCAGCGCTTCTTTGAAAACAACCTGAACGTTTCCGAAACCTCTCGGAAGCTGTTTGTCCACCGCAACACGCTGGTCTATCGTTTGGAAAAGATCAAGCGGCTGACCGGTTTGGACTTGCGCGAATTTGACGATGCGATCGTCTTTAAGGTGGCACTGATGGTCAAAAAGTACCTGATGGCCAACCCGGTGAAGTATTAAAAACACGATAACGATCGCCGATCGGCCTTGGCCGGTCGGCGCTTGTCACTTTTTGAACGAACTGCCGCTGATGGCAGAAAATGGAGCCTTGTTTGTACTCAAAATCGGTGATACAATAGCCACCAAAGCCGCACGGTTGGCGGCGGGACAAGGCAACAAAAGAAGGTGCCGCGCGGCGCTTTCTTTGCAGGAGGTGTCCTTTTGATCGAGTTTAAGGGCGTACATAAAACGTACGACAACGGCACAAAAGCGCTTCGGGACGTCAATATTCATATCGACAAAGGCGAGTTTGTGTTTATCGTGGGCGCTTCGGGATCGGGCAAAAGCACGTTTCTGAAGCTGATCATGCGCGAAGAGCGCCCCAACGCGGGCGAGGTGATCGTCAACGGCTTTAAGCTGAACAAGCTGCGGCGGCGCAAGGTGCCGTATCTGCGGCGTACTATGGGTATTGTGTTCCAGGATTTCCGTTTGATCAACAATATGACGGTGTTTGATAATGTGGCGTTCGCCATGCGGGTCATCGGCGCGTCCCAGCGCGAGGTGCGCAAGCGGGTGCCGTATATTCTGGGGCTGGTCGGGCTGCAGGACAAAGCGCGGAGCTATCCGATGGAATTGTCCGGCGGCGAGCAGCAGCGGGTCGGTTTGGCGCGCGCGCTGGTGAACAACCCCTCTATGATTATTGCGGACGAGCCCACCGGTAACATCGACCCCGAAATGTCGATGGAGATCGTGGAGCTGTTAACCGAGATCAACCGTCGCGGCACCACCGTGCTGATGGTCACCCACGAGCATGAGCTGGTACACGCGTTCCCGCACCGGATCATCGAGATCCGCAACGGTACAGTGGTGTCGGACAGCTTGTATGCGGACGACAGCACCGATGCACCGGCACCGCAGGAGTCGGTGCAGCCGACAGCGGCGGGCACAGCTCAGGCGGACGTGGCTCAGACGGAGCAGCCGTCGGACGAGCCGACCATTACCGCGCAGCCGGATATCTTGCTGGCGCCGGCGGAACCCACGGAAGGAGGCGACACCGATGCGGCTGAGTAGTATGCGTTACCTTCTGCGGGAGGGCTTTCGAAACATCTGGCAAAACCGGTTTATGTCGCTGGCATCCATCTGTGTGCTGGTATCCTGCCTGCTGCTGACCGGTGGCGCGTATCTGGTGTTTGAAAACATCGACAACGCCTTCAAACAGGTGTACGAACAGAATGTGGTGGTGGTGTTCGCCAAGGAAAACACCACCAGCGACCAGCTGAAAACGCTGGAACAGCAGCTCAAACAGCTGGACAATGTCCAAAATGTGCAGTATGTGTCCAAGGACGAAACGCTGAAAACCTATAAAAACGATATTCCGGAAGCCACCTATCAGGAAATGCAGGGCAAGGAAAATCCCATGCTGGATCTGTTCGTGGTGAAGTTTAAGGATCTGGAAAAATTCGATGCTACGCTGGGGCAGATCCAAAAGCTGCAAAACATCGATGACATCAGCTCCAACAAAACCATCGCGCAAACGCTGACCAAGGTGCGCAACATTGTGTTGACCGTATCCGGCTGGATCATCGGTGTGTTGCTGCTGGTGGCGCTGTTCATCATCTCCAACACCATCAAGCTGACGGTGTACAGTCGCCGGTTGGAAATTTATATTATGAAATCGGTGGGTGCCACCAACCTGTTTATCCGCGTCCCGTTCCTGATCGAGGGTATGATCCTCGGCTTGATCGCGGGCGGCGCGGCGTATGGCATTATCTATTATCTGTACGATAAACTGGCGGGTATGTTCAGCTTTGTCGGCGTGTTCGGTATGGTCAGCTTTGCGGACGTGTGGGTCGTGCTGCTGGTCGGCTTTTTGGTGGCTGGCGTGGCGACCGGTATGCTGGGCAGCGCCATCTCGATGGGACGGTATTTGAAACGCGACGGAGGTATGGCAGATGATTAAGAAGAACTCCAAATACATCCGTTTTGTCGCCGTGCTGTGCGCGGTCGTGTTGACGGCGGTTTCGCCCGTCGGCATGGCGCGCCCGTCGGTGAAAGCGGAATCGAAATCCAGCCTGCAAAGCCAGCTGGATGATCTGGCGGCGGAAGAGGATCGCTTGAACGATCAGATCGCGGCGTACAAAGACGATCTGAATAAGCAGCAGGCGTATCTGGACAGCATCAACGAAAAGATCAGCAACGCGCAGGCGCAGATCGATGTGCTGACCGAAAAGATCAACGGCCTTGACGAGCAGATTTATGCCAAGGAGCAGGAGATCGCGGAAAAAGAACAGCAGATCAGCGACCGCGAGCAGGAGATTCAGGACGATTTCGCCAAGCTGCAGCAGCGGCTGCGGGCGATCTCCAAGTCCGGCAATATGTCGGCGCTGCAAATGCTGATGGATACTGATGAATATACCGATTATTTGATCAAGTCCAAAATGATGGAGCGCATTGCGCAAAATGATCAGCAGCTGATGGACCAGCTGGAGGCGGAGATTACCAAGATCAACCAGGAAAAGAAAAAGGTTGAGGACGAGAAAAAAGTGATCGACGACCAGAAAGCGGTCGTGGCGGCGGATAAGTCCAAAGCGGACGATAAGAAAGCCGAGCTGGACACGCTGTACAGCCAGGCGAACAGCGTCGCCAAAAAGCTGGAGGGCAGCATTTCCAACTATAAAGACCAGTTGGCTGCCAACCAGCAAAAGCAGGAAGAAACCGAACAGGCGCTGCAGGAGCTGATTCGCGAAGAGATCCGCAAACAGCAGCAGGCCAATGCTGGGAACAATTCGGGCGGTAGCTCCGGTGGTTCGTCCGGCGGCGGCAGCTATAGCTATGGCGGCGGCACCATGACCTGGCCGGTGCCGGCGGTGCGCAACATTTCGTCCGGGTATGGCTATCGCTGGGGTGCGGCGCACCGCGGCGTGGACATCTCCGAAGGGGCGGTGCCGGTGTACGGTCAAACGATCGTGGCGGCGGCTTCCGGCCGGGTGATTTATGTGAACAACAGCAACTCGTGGGGCAGCGGTGCCTCGTGGGGCTATGGCTACTGCGTGATCATCGACCACGGCACCGATGCGAACGGCAACAACGTGACCACCCTGTACGCCCACTGCTCGGCGGTGTATGCGTATGTGGGGCAGTCCGTGTCGGCGGGCGATGCCATTGCGGCAGCCGGAGCGACCGGCGATGTGACCGGTCCGCACCTGCATTTTGAGGTGCGGCTCAACGGCTCGGCGGTGGATCCGATCGCCAACGGTTATTTGCGCGGATAATGCAGAAGCGGGGATACGGCGTATCCCCGCTTTTTTCCGAAAGGAGACGGCATGAGCAAGAAAGTTTCGGTCGGCGTTTTGCTGACAGCGGTGCTTTTGAGCATTGCATTGACAGTGTCGGTCACCATGGTGATCGCGATCCGGTATTTTAACTCGACGGTCAGCGATGTGACCCAGCGGCAGGCGATGTTCGATTATGTGACCGATGTGGATAAGATCGTGCGGTACCATTATTACGGTACGATTGACGAAGAAAAGCTACGCAGTGCGCTGGGTGAGGGGTATATCGACGGCATCGGCGACCCCTATGCCGCGTATCTGAGCGCAGAGGAATATCGCGAGGCGCTGGATACGCTGGCGGGCAAACAAACCGGCTTCGGGCTGGATGTGGCGTTGTCTGACAACGGCCGTATTGTGATCACCCGCGTACACCCGCAGTCAACGGCGGACAAAGCGGGGATCCAGGCGGGCGATGTGATTACGGCGGTCAACGGCAACGATGTGTCGGCATCCGCATTTTCGCAGGTGAACCGCACGCTGGCGGATGCTTCCAAGGTGCTGCTGAGTGTGCAGCGGGGCACGACCGCGCACGCGTTTGAGATTTCGGCGAGCACCTTTGATACGGTCAGCGTGGACAGTCGGATGCTGGAAAGCAATGTGGGCTACATCCGTGTGTACGCGGTGCTGGACACCACTCCGCGCCAGTTCCAGACTGCCTATGAGGCGCTGGTGAAGCAGGGGGCGACCCGCTTTGTGTTCGATTTGCGCGATAACGCCGGTGGCTCGTCCACGGCGGTGGAGCAAATGCTGTCCTTTTTGGTACCGAGTGGTTCCTATGCCCAGCAGATCGATAACACCGGCAAAACCACCTATCTGCAATCGGAAAACGGGCACGGTATTGCCTACCCGTCGGTAACGCTGGTCAACGGCGGCACCACCGGCGAAGCGGAGTTGTTCGCCGGTGTGTTGCAGGAGCTGGGGAAAACCGCCGTTGTGGGCGAAACCACAGCGGGCAAAGGCTTGATTCAGGAGTATTTTACCAACAGCGACGGCTCGGCGGTGCGGCTGTCGGTGGCGGAACGCCAGCTGATCAAGGGCGGCGTTATCCAAGGTAAAGGCATCACGCCGGATGAGGAAGTGCATCTGCGCGGACAGCTGGCGCTGACCGAACAGGCGGACGATACACCGTTGCAGGTGGCACTCAAGCGGTTAAAGACCGCCGGTCAGGCGGACCCCTCCGCGACCGCCTCGGCCACCACCACGACCGGCACGCAACAGACCGTTACCACCGCGCCCAGTAAGGTGGTGAACGGCGGTGCCTCCACCACTGGCAAGCGCGCCACCACGCGGGCGACCACCCGGGCGCGTTGATAGACGGCGTTTTCACAAAAGCCCTCGCGGATACCCGCGAGGGCTTTTGCAGTGAGAAAGGTGGTGCGACTTTGCACCGTGCCGGATGAGGTTATACATTTCTACACAAACCAGCGGCGAGCAATTACCTCCCTTGTACAAAGGGGCGCCATGCGCCCGCTACCGGATAGCACGGAAATTTTAGTTGCGCAGGAACCTTTCAAGCCTTCCCCTCGGAGGGGAAGGTGGCGCGGCTTTATGCCGCGACGGATGAGGTGGAAAAGCAGGAAATTATATGACACTGATGATTTCTCATGACAATGAAAATATGCGCAAACATTATGTCGATAAAATTTTATAGTTTCCTGACACCTCATCCGCTTCGCTGCGCTCAGCACCTTCTCCTCAAGGAGAAGGCTTTTGCCTGCCGCAAGTGAGCGTGTTCACCTGTGGGGCGATGCGGAAGAAGATTCTTCGCTGCGCTCAGAATGACAAGAAATACGCAGAGTCCCCGCAAGCCTTCCCCTTGAAGTGATTCCCCCGCGCGTGGAGAAATTACCTCAAGGAAAAGGCTTTCTCTGATTTGTCTATAATGTTTTACATCAAAAAGCGGAGCGACCAACAGGGTCGCTCCGCTTTTCGTCTGTGAGGTTTATTGCAGGCATCCGGCGGCGAGCATACCGATAAACAGCCCGACAAGCCCGCTGCCGGCACCAAACAGCAGCCGCCGCGTCCGATTGCGGCGGCGCATCAACCGCATCCCGCCGGTGCCGCTGGCCTGCTGCATCAAGCGGCGCGCCTCTTCGCGCAGCCGCTCATCCTCGCATGCGCTGCAAGCGGGACGCACCACCAGCAGCGCCCGTTCAAAATAATCGCTTCCGGTGTCGGTCACTTCAATCATTTGCCGGTTAATTCCCTTGATCATCCTGCCATCCGCTCCTTTGTTGGATTGTACAGAGGCAGTGTGCCCGGTTTGGGCGTGGCTTATGCCGCTTTTAGCCCGAAAAGGGGAAGCAAAAACGGAAAATATACTCTCTGTAAATTTCACTTTTCCCCCGGCTTGGTGGAAAACTCGGTGGAAAATGTGAATAACCCGCCTGTTTTCGGTGAAAAAACGCCGGTTGAAAGTGTGAAAACCCATTTTCGACCCGTTTTTTCACCGCTTTTCCGATACTGACGGTTTAGTATCCTTTACCGTGGCGGTCAGGATAGCTCGCGCGAGGTCAACCACCAAACGGCGCGTTCGATCGAATCCTTGGAGTTGCCCCAATCCGCTTCTTCGCCGGTGTTGCGATAGTCGTACATTTTGCAAAAATGCGACACATCCTCGCGCAGCGTGGTGAGATACCGGTGGCAAAGCGCCGACGCGGCTTCGGCAAATGCTGCCTGCCGCTTCTTGTCCATCCGTGCGGAAGCTTGCACCAACGCGGCGAAATGGGGCAGGCACAACGCCTCCTGCTCGGAAAACAGGTCGCGGAACTCCCGCCGCTCGTCCCACAGGCGGCAGACCGTTCCCAGCATTTTGTTCATGGTTTGCTCTACCTGCTCGCACACAAAGCAGCTGTCGGCGGCTTGTCCGGCGGAGCGCCCCTGGTTCACACCGCTTTTGCCGATGATCGGCAGCCCGGCAAATACCTGCTTGTCCAGCTCGTTCAAATGGCTTTCCAGCATCAGCGCCACGCTCAGCCGGTTGCGCTGCTTCAGCATCTGCTCAAAATGGTGGTGGCAAAAGCCCTGTTTGTTGGTTTGTATCCGAATATCCGGCTCCATCATCGCCGCGCCGGTGATATATTCCACCACCCGCTGCTCCAGCGTGTCGCGCAGACGGCACAGCGGGCAGCCCTCGCGCGGTTCAAACACCTCGCTTACCGGAATGGTCACAAGACTGTCGTGCATGGGACATCGCTCCTTTCATTGCCCAGTATACCACACCCGCCCCGCGCCGCAAAGGGTGAAAATGACCCGAAAGCATGGTGCCGGAAAGTTTTTTTGCTTTTCTCTTTACGCCGACGAAAAAATCGTGTATAATAACAGTAATCGCGTAGATCCATATTTTTTAGGAGGTATCGTTATGCCACTCGTAAACACAAAGGATATGTTCAAAAAAGCCTATGAAGGCGGTTATGCCATCGGCGCGTTCAACGTGAACAATATGGAGATCATGCAGGGTATTGTCGAAGCCTGCAAAGAGCTGAATTCTCCGGTGATTCTGCAGGTGTCCGGTTCGGCTCGCAAATACGCGCATCATCAGTATCTGTACAACATGGTGCAGGCGGCGGTCGAAGAAACCGGTCTGCCCATCGTTCTGCATCTGGATCACGGTTCCAGCTTTGAGCTGTGCAAAGATTGCATCGACGGCGGCTTTACCTCGGTGATGATCGACGGTTCGCACCTCGATTATGAAGAGAATGTCGCTGTGACCAAGAAAGTGGTGGATTATGCCCACGCGCGCGGTGTCACCGTCGAAGGCGAGCTGGGTCAGCTGGCCGGCGTGGAAGACGAAGTCAGCGTGGAATCCGATAAAGCCAACTACACCGATCCCGATCAGGTGCAGGATTTCGTGACCCGCACCGGTGTGGATTCGCTGGCGATCGCCATCGGCACCAGCCACGGCGCGTTCAAATTCAAACCCGGCCAGAAACCCCAGCTGCGGTTTGACATTCTGCAGGAAGTGATGGATCGCCTGCCCGGCTTCCCGATCGTGCTGCACGGTGCGTCGTCCGTGATGCCCGAGTATGTCGCGACGGTGAACAAGTTCGGCGGCCAGATGGCGGATGCGATCGGTATTCCGGAGGATATGCTGCGCAAAGCCGCTTCCATGGCGGTTTGCAAAATCAATGTGGACTCGGATCTGCGTTTGGCGATGACCGCGGGCGTGCGCAAGCACCTGGCGGAAAATCCGACCCACTTCGATCCCCGCCAGTATCTGGGCGAGGGCCGCGAGAACATCACCGCTGTTGTGAAACACAAAGTGGAGACGGTTCTGGGCAGCGCCGGCAAAGCGTAAGCTACGCCGCATAAAGCATAGCGATAACAGCCGTGATGAGCGATCGTCACGGCTGTTTTTGTGCCGTGAAACAAAATTTGGCAAAACGAAAACGGTAAACGAGAAAACGAGTAAAAACGAGAAAACGAGAGAGAAAACAAGAGAATACCGGATGTAAATTAAAAAATACGGAAAAAGGCTGTTGACAACCCGTGGGGGATGTGGTATCATCTAACAGCGTTAAAAAAAGGACTAGAAACAGGAGGTATTTGTGATGTCCACTTACATGGCTAAAGCTGGTCAGGTCGACCGCAAATGGTATGTCATTGATGCCGCCGGTAAGCCCCTTGGCCGGGTTGCGGCTCAGGCGGCTGTGCTGCTGAGAGGTAAGCACAAGCCCGAGTACACCCCCCATGTGGATTGCGGCGATCATGTTATCATCATCAACTGCGCCAAAGCGGTTCTGACGGGCAACAAACTGGAACAAAAAGTTTGGTACCATCATTCCGGCTGGATCGGCGGTCTGAAAGAAGTTAAATACAAGACCCTGATGGCCCAGCGTCCCGAAAAGGCTATGAGCCTGGCGGTCAACGGCATGATCCCCAATAACACGATCGGTCGTGCTGCCTGCACTCGTCTGCGTGTGTATGCCGGCGCTCAGCATGAGCACGCTGCGCAGAAACCCGAGACGTTTGAACTGTAAGGAAGGAGGCTGTTCTTGATGGATTACAATACGAGACCTTATTTTTATGGAACCGGCCGTCGTAAAAAATCGGTTGCGCGCGTGCGTCTGTACGCCGGCAGCGGTAAAGTGACGATCAACGGCCGCGATATTGACGATTACTTCGGTCTGGAGACCCTGAAGCTGATCGTTCGTCAGCCTCTGGAGCTGACCGGTACGGCGGATAAATTCGATATCGAATGCCGCGTTGCCGGCGGCGGTGTGACCGGTCAGGCCGGTGCTATCCGTCACGGCATCTCCCGTGCGCTGCTGCAGTACAACAGCGACGAGTTGCGTCCGCAGCTGAAAAAAGCGGGCTTCCTGACCCGTGACCCGAGAATGAAAGAGCGTAAGAAGTACGGCCTCAAAGCCGCCCGTCGTGCGCCCCAGTTCTCCAAACGCTGATTTTTCGAAAGAAGCATTTCAAAAGGACCGAAGCCGGTTGGCTTCGGTCCTTTTTTGTCGTTATCGCGTTTTTTGTCTGCGCTTTTCGGTATATTGGATGACGAAAAATCCGCCGATGACCAGCACGATGGTGGCAACCCAGGAAAGCGGAAACGCATGATACAGCATGGGAAGCGTTGGATTTTCCCGAAACACGGTGCAAATCCAGATGATCCGGAAGGCACAGGTGCCGATCATGGTGCTGACAGCCGGGTACAGCGCGTGGCCGCTGCCGCGAAGCACGCCCGCCGGAATTTCGTACAGGTTGCAGATCGGTTCAAAAAGAAGAATACACAGGATGCGCACGGCAGCGCTGTCGATGACCGCTGGATCGGGGGTAAAGAAACCGGAGAAAGTGTTTCGGAACAGAACAATGGTGAAAATCGGAACAGAGCTGCAAACGGTGGACAGCAACAGGCACAGCCAAAGGATGCTTCGACACCGGCCTTTTTGTCCGGCGGCATGGTTCTGTCCGGTAAAGGTCGTGGCTGTTTGGCCAAAAGCCGTGATCACATAGTAGGTAAAATATTCAAAATTCATGGCAACGGTGCTCCCCGCAATGGCCGTTTCTCCAAAGCGGTTGACCGATGCCTGCACAAAAATATTGGCGAAACAGAACACCGCTCCCTGCACCGCCGAGGGGATCCCGGTTTTCAATATTTCTCCCGCATGCCGCAGAGAGAAACGCGCCGGGGAGGATTTTGGATACAGCCGATGTTCTTTGGATAGGCGGTGCAAAACGATCAGTGCCGACAGTATGTTGGATATCCCGGTGGCGATGGCGACGCCCGCCACCCCCATGCGGAACACCATGACCAAAAACAGATTAAGCCCCACATTGGCAACACCGGAAAACGCCAACACCAAAAAAGGGTATCGACTGTCGCCACGGGCACGAAGAACGGCGGACCCAAAATCATAAAGCAACAAAAACGGGTAACCGAGCATATACACGCGTAAATAGAGGACGGCCTCTCGGAAAATATGGTCCGGTGTCCGGATCAATCGCAACAGTGGTGCGGCGATGAACTGGCCCAAAGCCATTCCCAACACACCGAGTATGATGGACAGCCGCACCGTTGTTTTGATGGCGGATGGGATATCCGCGGTGTGGTTTTTGCCGATCAGACGGGCGACCAGAATATTCACCCCGATGGACAGCCCGGAGGATACCGTCACGATCAGCGCGATGATTTCCGTATTGGTTCCAACCGCCGCGAGCGCCTCTTTGTTCCCGAAATAGCCGACGACCGCGGTATCGGCGGCGTTGAACAGCTGCTGAAGAATACTGCTGAGTGCAATGGGGAGCGTAAACAGCAGCAGCTTTTTGAGTAACGGACCGTGGAGCATATCCATATCCGCTGTTTTGAATGTCATGGTCATGTCTCCTTGATGGGTTATTGCAATAGTATATACCTTGCGGTATAATACGAAAAGAGAATGTTATCGATACAACATATCGAAGAATGGAATGGATAGATAATGGAAAATCCCTTGCAAAAATATCTGGCGTTGGTAAAAACCATTGAGAAAGGCAGCTTTACCAAAGCAGCGGAAGAGCTTCACTACGCCCAATCTACCGTCAGCAAAATGATTGCCGATCTGGAAAGGGAATGGGGAATGACCTTGCTGGAGCGGAGCAAAAGCGGCGTGCGGCTGACATCCGCGGGAGAACAGCTTTTGCCGTTTTTGCGCAAGGCGTTGAACGGGTATAACGAGTTGGAAGGGCAGATTGGGCGGATGAGAGGGCTGGAGACCGGCATTGTCCGCATCGGAACCTTTTCCAGTGTGGCGATCAACTGGCTGCCCCCCATTTTTTCGAAGCTGCAAAACGATTATCCCGGTATTGAATATGAAATGCTTTTGGGCGATTACGATGAGGTGGAACATTGGATCAACGAGGGGCGTGTGGATTGCGGCTTTTTGCGGCTGCCAACGGCGGCGGAGCTGGATACGATACCGCTGGAACAGGACGAATACAAGGTCGTTCTGCCGGTGGGGCATCCTCTTGCGGAGAAAGAAACGGTATCCATCCACGACTTGAACGATCAGCTTTTTCTGCTGCTGGAACACGGGGGCAAAACCGAAGTGTCGGATCTGCTGGAACGCCACAATGTCCGCCCCCGCATCCGGTTTACCACATGGGAAGATTTCGCAATTATGGCGATGGTGGAAAAAGACATGGGGATCAGCATCCTGCCGGATCTGATCCTAAAGCGTGTTCCGTACCGCATTGAAATCCGGCCTTTGGCGGAACCGTATTACCGTTCGATCGGACTCGCGATGAAAAGCCGGAAGCATGTGACGCCGGCGGTCGAGAAGTTTATGGAATATCTGCCGTTTCGGAATGCGACGGAATAGAGGGCTCTTGCACCCCTTTTGGGTTATCGAAAAAAGTTTACAATTTATTCGGCAGATTTCGCTTGACGAATCATCTGGTATCGATTACTATATAATAGTGTTTTGGAAAACTAAGGAGGTCGAGTCATGTCCGTGCCTTTTCAAATTATCAGCGACAGCTCCTGCGACTTGTCGCCGGAGGTCGTGCGCGAAAACAATATCCATGTGGTGCCGTTTTATGTGTCGCCCGACGGGGGACAATATTATAAAGAGGGCGTAGAGATCGGGGTGCGCGAGTTTTACCAGCAGCTGGTGGATCACCCGGGGGTATTCCCTAAATCCTCCATGCCGTCGGTACAGGATTATATCAACGCGTTTACCCCCTATGTCGAGCAGGGGATCCCGGTGGTGTGCGTATGTATCACCACCAAATTCAGCGGCTCGTACAATTCGGCGACCAATGCTGCCGAGCTGGTGAAGGAGGATCATCCCGACGCGAAGATCGCGGTCATCAACTCGATGGTCAACACGGTGCTGCAAGGGTTGTTTACGCTGGAGCTGGTGCGGATGCGGGACGCGGGGGTATCGTTTGAAAAAGCGATCCGGCTGGTCAAGCTGATCCGCCCCAGCGCGCGCATTTTCTTCACCATCGCCAGCATGGATTATCTGCTGAGCGGCGGCCGCGTGGGCAAGCTGGCGGGCAGCGCCGCCACGGCGCTCAAGCTGAAGCCCATGATCGTGCTGAAAGAGGGCGAGATTTTCCCGACCGGCATCACCCGCAACCGGGAAAAATCGATGGAAAAGCTGGTATCGCAAATTCGCAACCATTTTGAAAAAGCCGGCGAATCGCCGGACGATTATTCGCTATGTGTCGGCTTCGGCTACGACCGGCAGGAGGCGGAAAGATTCCGCGACAAGCTGGTGGCGGATATGAAAAAATACAGCCATGTGACCGATATCCCGCTGTTCCAGATCGGGGCGACCATTGCGGTGCACACCGGACCGCACCCGTTGGGCGTGGGGCTTATCAAACGGTACAACGCGTAAGCGCTGTACCGTTTTTTGTCGTTTGCGGGGGTGCGGATGCCCCTTTTCTTTTGCGGCGAAAAATGCTATACTAAACGGAAACGAACCGGAAACGGCACAGCGCGGTCGGCGACCGTGTATTTGAGTAAGGAGAATCACATGAGTAAACGAAAAATAGGAGCGGTGGCGCTGCTGATGGCAGCCATCGTGGTGGTGTCGGCGGCGGTCACCGCCTTTACCGGTGTGTCGCATCGCCAGCCGGAAGGACGGCTGCAGGTGCTGGCGTCCTTTTATCCGGTGTATGTGGCGGCGTTGAATGTCACCGACGGGGTGGAGGACATCGCGCTGCAATCGCTCGCCGGACCGCAAACCGGCTGTCTGCACGACTATCAGCTGTCGCCCGATAACCAAATAGCGCTGGAAAAAGCGGATGTGCTGCTGCTGAGCGGTGCCGGAGCGGAGAGCTTTTTGGACGATGCGCTGGCGGCGCTGCCGGATCTGGCGGTGGTGGATATGGCGCAGGGGATCGATCTGCTGGAAAGTGACCACACGCACGAGGGCGCACACCAGGAGGCGCTGTACAACGAGCATATCTGGACCAGCCCCAGCCGTTACGCGCGGCAGGTGCAGAACCTGTGCGATGGGCTGTGCCGGATTGATCCGGACAACGCGGCGGCGTATCGTGCCAACACGAACCGCTATCTGCGCGAGGTGAACGAGGTGGGCGAGCAGCTGCAGCAGCTGAGCGACGGTGCCGCCCGGGTGGATGGCGTGATCTTCCACGAATCGCTGGCGTATCTGGCGCAGGATATGGGGCTGAGCGTGGTGGCGGAGATCCCGATGGGAGAGGACGAACCGGTCTCGGCAGCGACGCTGGCGGCGGCGGAACAGGCGATCCGCGCGGATCGCCCGCTGTGGCTGCTGTACGACGCGCAGTATTCCACCGATGATTACGATTATCTGGGACAAAAGAGTGCGTCCAGCCACAAGCTGACGCTGGATACCGGGGTGACCGGGCGAGAGGATAAGGACGCATGGCTGACGGCGATGCGCGCCAATCTGGCGCAGCTGCGCGCCGCACAGGAGGAAGTATCATGACCACACATTGCGGGCTGCATTGCTTGAAAATCAATCACATCAGCGTGCGGGCGGGCGAGGCCCAGCTGCTGCAGGATGTGAATCTGCACGCCCATTGCGGCGAGCTGACCGCCATCATCGGGCGCAACGGCGCGGGCAAATCCACTTTGCTGAAAGCGATTTTAGGGGAGATCCCCCACACCGGTGATATCGAATTCAGCGGGCACGACGGACAGCCGTCCGCCAAGCGCCCGCGCATGGGGTATGTGCCGCAGTCGCTGGATCTGGATCGCGGGTCGCCCACCACGGTGTACGATATGGCGGTGATCTTCACCTCCCGCTGGCCGGCGTTTTTGCCGCGCCGCCGGCGGCAATACGAGCGTATTCGGCAGCATTTTGTCCGCTTTTCGGCGGCGGAATTGCTGGATAAGCCGGTTGGGCGGTTGTCCGGCGGCGAGCTGCAGCGGGTGCTGTTGGCAATCGCCACTTATTCCAAGCCGGATCTGCTGATTTTGGATGAGCCGGTGTCCGGCGTGGACAACGCCGGGCTGCAGCAGTTTTATCAGCTGATTGAACAGCTGAAACAAACCGACGATATGGTGATCTTGCTGGTGTCGCACGATCTGGATTATGTGCGGCAGCATGCCGATCGGGTGGTGCTGCTGGATCGCACCGTGCAGGAATGCGGCACACCGGCGCAGGTGTTCGCCACGCCCGCGTTTCAGGCGGCGTTTCGCACAAAGGGGGAACAGGCATGATGCAGGAATGGTTCGGTTTTTGGGATTATAGCTTTATGCGCAGCGCACTGCTCGCCATTGTGCTGATTATGCCGCTGTTTTCCATGCTGGGCACGCTGGTGGTCAACAATGGGATGTCCTTTTTCTCGGACGCGCTGGGACATTCGGCGCTGACCGGCGTGGGCATCGGGCTGCTGCTGGGAGTGGCGAACACTTCGCTGGTAATGGTGGTGTTCGCGGTGATTTTTGCGCTGCTGATGAACCGGATCCGTCATTCGCGGATGTCATCGGCGGATACCGTGATCGGGGTGTTTTCCTCCTGCGGTATTGCGCTGGGGTTGGTGCTGCTCTCCCGCGGGGGCGAATTCAGCCGCTACCAATCGCTGCTGATCGGCGATATTCTCAGCATTTCGCGCAGCGAGCTGATTACGCTGGCCATCACGCTGGTGGTGGCGCTGGTGCTGTGGGGCAGCCAGTACAACCGGTTGTATGCGGTCAGTATCAGTCCCGCACTGGCGCGTAGCCAGGGTATCCCCGCCGGGTTGATCGACAATTTGTTTGTGGTGCTGGTCGCGGTGGTGGTGATGCTCGCCATCCAATGGGTGGGGCTGTTGATCATCAACGCGATGCTGATTCTGCCCGCGGCGGCGGCGCGCAATGTGGCGGGCAGTGTGCGCAGCTACCAAACGCTGTCGCTGATTTTCGGGCTGTTTTCCGGCGTGTTGGGGCTGTTGTTGTCCTATTACAACGCGGTGGCGACCGGTCCGATGATCGTGCTGATCGCGGCGGTGCTGTTTTTTGGCACCTTCTTTTTGCAAAAGAAAATGGATGGCTAAGGAGGCGCGGATATGGCGCAATGGAATTCGCAGCAATATTTGAAATTTGAAAAAGAGCGCACCCAACCGGCAATCGATCTGGCGGCGAGGATTCCGCTGGAACATCCACAGGCGGTGCTGGACATCGGCTGCGGCCCCGGCAACAGCACCCATGTGTTGGCGCAGCGGTTTCCGGAGGCGAACATTTTGGGGGTAGATCAGTCGCTGCCGATGCTGGAACAGGCGGCGCGGCAGTACCCCGACCTGTCGTTTCGGCAGCTGGACGCGCATACCGAGCTGCCCACGCTGGGTCAGCGATTTGATGTGGTGTTTTCCAACGCGTGTATCCAATGGGTGCCGGATCATCCCCGCCTGCTGCGGGAGATGATGGCGCTGCTGCGTCCCGGCGGGGTGCTGGCGGTGCAGGTGCCGATGAACCAGCGGGAACCGATCCACCAGATCATTGCGCAAACGGTGGCGGGTGCCGCGTGGAAGGACAAGTTTCCGCATCCGCGCATTTTCTACACCCTGACGCAGGAGGAATATTTTGACCGGCTGGCGGAGCTGACTCCTGATTTCACGGTGTGGGAAACGATATACGGTCACCGGATGCCGTCGCACGACAGCATTATGGAATGGTACAAGGGCACCGGCTTGCGGCCGTATCTCGCCGATCTGTCGGAGCAGGACGCGGCGCGGTTTGAGCGGGAGATCGCCGAACAGGTAGCGCTGGCTTATCCGTTGCAGGCGAACGGCGAGATCTTGTTCCGCTTTCCCCGGTTCTTCTTTTTGGCTGTGAAGCAGTGATGCACCTTGCGTCGCCTGCAAGGGGCCATACGCGCGAGAAGAGTTGAAACGGCAAAACTCTCGATCGTTGGCGCCGCGGCGCCAAATGAGCCGCTTTTGGCGGAATACAACGTACATATAGCCAAAGCGCCCGGCATCATGCGGATGCCGGGCGCTTTTTGGCATATTAGGAGCGGTGAGCAAAGTGGGATAGGCGGTATTTTTCCGGATCAGCGCCGTACAGGTCGGTAAACACCCGGCAAAAGGTGTCGGGATTGTCGTATCCACATTCGCGCAGAATGTCCGCCAGCGGCATGGCGACCCCTCCTGTTTGGTTGGCGGTGGGTTCTATCGGTATGGTATCATATTTTATGGCGCATTTCAAATGGAAATACCGGTGCAAAGCAGAGCAAATCGTATATTTTGTCTTGTTTTCAGGTAAATCAAAAGGGAAATGGCTTGTGTTGGCTGGCCGTAGTTCGTATACTAAAAGTGACGGTGAGAGCAACCGGATACACCAGACAGGAGGGACGGTCGATGATGCATAAGATAACCAGACGAGCGCTGTCCATGGTGGCAGCGGGGTGCTTGTTGATGGGGGCGATCCCCATGAGCGGTGCCGCCACAGAGAATTCGACAAAGGGGGCCACACCCATGCGCAAACGGCAGGGGCTATCCTATACCTATCCCACCGCGTATGCAGATTGGGAAAACGGCTTTATGACCGGCAACGGCAAAATGGGCATCATTGTCTTCGGCGATCCGTTGAACGACACGGTGGTGTATAACGATCGCGGATTTAACAAGGCGGCGAATGTCAACACCCCCACCCGCACTTTTAACGAGGTGCCGCAGGAAACGCTGACCGCCATCAAAAAAGCGTGTGCCAGCGGGGATTTCAAAACTGCCAACGATCTGGCGAATGAGGCGCACGGGTGGAAGGACGGCGGCGAAGGTAACCGTCACCCCGGCTATAAAATGCAGATCACTATCTCCGAGCAGGGCGATGTGACCGGATATTCCCGCGTGTGCGATTATACCACCGGCGAGATCAAGGTGAACTGGCGCGACGAGCGGGGCAAATGGACACGGTCGAGCTTTGTGTCCCGCGCGGACAATGTGACGGTGCAGCAGCTTACCGCCCCGACCAAGGGCAAGCTGACCTGTTCCATTGCGCTGGGAACCGATCCGGATATGAAGCTGTTTGGCGGGATGTCTTTTTCCCAAAACAACACCACCACCCATCTGAATTTCCGCGCCAAATACGGGGCGAACACCGGCGACGCGGGATACGAGGGGGTAACCAGGGTGGCGGTCACCGGCGGCAGCGTCCGGCTGGAAAACGACACGCTGGTGGTGGAAGACGCCGACCAGCTGATGATGCTGACCCAAACCGAAAAATATTACGACCACGCGGCCGAACACTTTGCCAAGGGTGAGATCGCCGCGCGGCTGGACACGTTGTCCACCGACTACGATACGCTGCTTGCCCGGCATACGGCGCTGCATACCGCTATTTACAACCGCGTGTCGGTGGATTATAACGCGAGTGCCGCCGATCGGGCGCTGTCCAACGAACAGCTGCTGGCGCTGCAAAAGACCAGCAAGCAACCGGTGAAGGCGCTGTATGAACGGGTGTTTGATGCCGGACGCTTCTATTTTTTGTGTTCCGGCTATGAAAAGGCGGTCAGCGACCTCGGCGGTGTATGGGCAGGCGATACCAACGCCGGTTGGGGTGGATTTTATCATCTGGATGCCAACTTGAATCTGCAAATTTCCGGCGGAGTGATTGGCGATATGCCGGAGGTGATGGAGGGCTATTTCCATCTGAACGAGGCGTGGGAAAAGGATTTCCAAACCAACGCGAAAAAGCTGCTGGGATGCCGTGGCTTGCTGGCGGGCGGCAACACCCCCGGCGAACGCTCGGGGCTGATCTCGTCGCTGAACTACTATTATCCCTACCAGTATGTCACCGGCGAAGAGGCGTGGCTGCTGTACCCGTTTTGGGAGTATTATCAGGTGACGGGGGATAACGACTTTTTGGAAAACCGGCTGTATCCGCTGCTGCGGCAGATGGGCGATTTTTACGAGGATTTTCTCACCGAAACCGAAGAGGACGGCACCTATATTTTTGCGGGGTCGATCTCGCCGGAAAACCAGCCCGCCGGATTGGGGCTGTCGCTGGTGAACAACTCCACCTTTGATATTTCCAGCGCGCGGTTCGCACTGGAAACGCTGATAAAAGTGTGCGGTATTCTGAACAAAGAACAGGGCGAGGATGGCGGCGTGGCGCGGTGGCGCGCGATGCTGGAACGGTTTCCTGACTATCGCATCAACGAGGACGGCGCGCTGGCCGAATGGACATGGGAAGGACTGAAAGACAACTACGGGCATCGCCATTCCAGCCATTTGGTGGGGGTGTGGCCGTATCGGGAGATCACGCCCGAGGCGGATGCCGATTTGTATACGGCGGCGGTCAAAGCGCTGGATCGGCGCACCAATCCGGTGACCGGACACGGCATTTTGCACGCGGCGCTGATCGCGGCCGGGCTGAAGGATGAACAAACTGTCGGCAAATGGCTGCACGAGCTGCTGACCACCGACTTTTACTATGATGGGTTGACGTCCTCTCACGACCGTGACCACAAGACTTTTTGCACCGACACGGTGCACGCGGTGCCGGGCATTATGATGGAGATGCTGGCCAGTTCCGACGAAGGAACGCTGGAATTTTTGCCGGCGCTGCCGGATGGTCTGGAGCAAGGCAGCATCACCGGGATGAAAGGCCGCAATCAAACCACGATGGAGCAGCTGGAGTGGGATATGGCGGCGGGAACCGTGACCGCCACCGTGCGGTCGGATATTGACCAGACGCTGACCCTGATCCAGCGGCGCGGGATCGCCCGGGTGGATACGGATGCACCGCTGAAACGGTCGCCGCTGGGACGCATCGCCCGCCAGATCACGCTGAAAGCGGGGGAGAGCACCCGCGTGACCCTCTATCTGGACAGCCAGCCGGAAGAAGAGGTCAATTTGACCACAGGAAAAACGGCAGTAGCGTCGGGGTCGGATGATCCCGCCCGCACGCCGGAGCTGGCGGTGGACGGCAACGCCTCTACCCGTTGGGCGTCCAACCATGATGACGGCGCGTGGATCTATGTGGATCTGGGCGAACAGCGCGACATCGGGCGGGTGGAGCTGGATTGGGAATCCGCCTATGCCAAGGGATATTCCTTGCAAACCTCCGACGACGCCGAGCATTGGGCCGATATCTACACCACCACCGACGGACACGGCGGCAAAGAAGTGATCGAGGTGACCGGTCGGGGACGGTATCTCCGGATGCTGGGCAGCGAGCGGGTGGAGGTCAACGGACGCAAGTGGGGCTATTCGCTGTACGAGATACGCGTGTATCCGCCCAAGCCGCAGCCGACGATATGGCAGGAGCTGGGCGATGTGGATGCGAACAGCACCGTGTCGGTGCAGGATGCGTTGCTGACGCTGCAAGCGGCGGCGGACAAGCTCACGCTGAATGTGGTGGAGGCCGATGCGGCGGATATTGACGGAAACGGACGGGTGACCGCACAGGATGCGCTGTCGATTTTGCAGTTTGTGACGCAAAAGATAGCCGGCTTTTACTAAAGCCGCACGCTTTTCCCTCTGACGCCCCTGAAACGCGAAGAAAGGGCCCGGATGCGATGGCATCCGAGCCCTTTCGTTATGTGCGCTTACAGTGCCTTCAAAGCCTTGAAATCGTCTTTGAGCGATTTGTACAGCTGCTGATATACGGTGTAGACCTTGTCCATCTGGGCGGCGTCCGCTTCGTTTGGCGAAACGGTGGTCTTGACCTCGATCATCTGGCGGCAGGCTTCCTCCACCGAGGGATACAAGCCCACGCCCACACCGGCGAGGATCGCCACGCCCAGCGCCGGGCCTTCGGACGACCGCAGCGTTTTGACATCGCGGTGGAACACATCCGCCAGCATTTGCCGCCACAGCTTGCTTTTTCCGCCGCCGCCGCAGGCGAGCATATCGTCAAAGGTGACGCCCATTTCGCCCAGCACAGTGGCGCAATCCTTCAGCGACAGCGCCACGCCCTCCATCACCGCACGGATGAGGTGCGCACGGGTGTGCATCGCAGACAGACCCACAAACGCGCCGCGGCAATCCGCGTCCAGATGCGGGGTGCGTTCGCCCATCAGATAAGGCAGATAAATCAGCCGGTCGCTGCCCGCCGGAATGGCGGCCGCTTCGTTATCCATCAAAATATAGGGATCAATGCCCTGCGCCGCGGCATCCTGCATCTCCTGCGCACAGAAGTTGTCGCGGAACCATTTCAGCGACAGCCCCGCGCCCTGGGTCACGCCCATCACATGCCACGCGCCGGGAACCGCGCAGCAGAAGGTGTGCACGCGGCCTTTGGGGTCGATCGCCAGCTTGCTGGTGTGGGCAAACACCACGCCGGAGGTGCCGATGGTGGTGAACGCTTTGCCGTCTTCCACCACACCGGTGCCGACCGCCGCCGCGGCGTTGTCGCCGGCGCCGCCCACCACGGGGGTGCCGACCGCCAGACCGGTCAGCTCGTGCGCGGCTTCGTGCACCGTGCCGGTGATCTCCGGCGATTCGTACACCTTGCCCAGCAGTGATTCGTCAATATCCAGCGCATCCAGCACCTCTTTCGACCAGCAGCGGTTCGGAATATCCAACAGCTGCATACCGGAGGCATCCGATACCTCGGTGGCGTATTCGCCGGTCAGCATAAAGCGGATGTAGTCTTTCGGCAGCAGAATGTGCCGGCAGCGGGCGTAAATGTCCGGCTGGTTGTTGCGCACCCACAGAATTTTGGAGGCGGTAAAGCCGGTCAGCGCGGGGTTGGCAGTGATTTCGATCAGCCGCTCAGCACCCACCCGCTCGGTAATCTCGTCGCATTCTTTCTGGGTGCGCTGGTCGCACCAGATGATGGAGGGACGCAGCACCTCGTTGTTTTCGTCCAGCATCACCAGTCCGTGCATCTGACCGGACAAACCAACGCCCTTGACATCGGCGGGGGCAACGCCGCTTTTTTCCAGCACACCTTTGCAGGTGGTGCACACCGCGTGCCACCAATCGTGGGGATCCTGCTCCGCCCAGCCGTTTTGCGGCTGGGACAGCGGGTATTCCTCGGTGCAGGAAGCGATCACCGCGCCGGTTTTATCGAACAATACGGTTTTGGTACCCGAAGTACCAATATCTACGCCTAAAATATACTCCATAATCGTCTGTCTCCTTTCGGGTCGAACCCTGGCTATCTTCACTTTATCATATCGCCTGCGCAAAAGCAAGCGATGCCGCGGGGCGGGTTTTGCTCAGTTTTCCAGCGTGATGCGCTCGCCGGTCAGCGTGACCGGAATGGCGGTGACCATCTGTCCGGTCAGCTCCGCGCTGCGCTCGTCGGGCTGCTGCCCGCCGACATACACGGTGTAGCGACCCGGCTCCACAAAGCGGTTGCCATCCTCGTCGATCAGCGAAAACGCCTTGGCGGGGAAGGTGAGGGTCACTTCGCGGCTTTCGTCAGCAGGAACCTCCACCGTTTCCAGCGCTTTCAGCGCCCAACGGGGAGCGGTGACCGATGCCTCATTCGCGGTGACATAGCCCTGCACATGGGTCAGCGCGGACATCCGCCCGCCGTTTTCCACCGACACCGTGACGGTGACGGTGTCGCCGGTCGCCGCTGTGATCGGGCTGGCATCCGCCGTGTAGGTGAACGGTACATACGACAGACCGTAGCCGAACGGATACAGCGCCGGGCGTGTCATATAGCGATAGGTGCGCCCGGTCATATCGTAGCTGGTGAAATCGGGCAGCTCCTCGGTGGTTTGGTAGAAGGTGATGGGCAGGCGGCCGCTGGGCGCATATTCGCCGTACAGCAGATCCGCAATCGCCAAACCGCCCTGCTCGCCGGGGTAGAAGCAATCCACCACCGCGGCGGCTTCGGCATCGGCGGTGCGCAGCGCCATGGCACTGCCGCACAGCAGCAGCACGATCACCGGCTTGCCGGTGGCAATCATCTTATCCAGCAGCTTTTGCTGCGAAGCGGGCAGCTCGATATCCGGTTTGTCGCCGCTGCCGTATTTGTTGTTGGCATCGCCGGCTTCGCCCTCCCATTTGCTGTCCAGTCCGAGGCAGCACAGCACCACATCGCTGTTTTCCGCCGCAGAAACCGCCTCGGCATAGCGATCGTCGGTTTCTTCCACAATATCGCAGCCCTCGGCGTAGATGATGGGTGCATCCTCGCCCAGATAGTGGCGCAGCCCCTCCAGCACCGTGTAGCTTTCGCTGGGGGTGCCGTTGTAGTTGCCCAGCAGCGCCAGACGGCTGTCCGCGTTGGGTCCCACCACCGCCAAACGGGTGGCTTTGCTGCGCAGCGGCAGCACACCGTCGTTTTTCAGCAGCACCAGCGAGCGGCGCGCCGCTTCGCGGGCAAGCTGTTTGTGCGCGCGGCAGGCGAGCACGTTGTACGGAATAGCGGAATACACCACATGGGCGGGATCGTCGAACATCCCCAGCTTGAACCGGGCTTTCAGCACCCGCCGCAGCGCGCGGTCGAGGTCGGCTTCTTCGATCAGCCCCTCTTTATACGAGGTGAACAGATGCTTGTATACGCCGCCGCAGTTGAGGTCGCAGCCTTTTTTGATACCCAGCGCGGCGGATTCCGCCACCGTGTTGGTGACATGATAGTTGCTGTGCAGGTCATTGATAGCGCCGCAATCCGACACCACATGACCCTTGAATCCCCAGCGGTTGCGCAAAATATCAGTCAGCAGCACATCGCTGGCGTTGCTCGGTTCCCCGTTGACGGCGTTGTACGCGCCCATCACCGACTCCACCTTTGCCTCTTTGACGCAATCTTCAAACGCGGGCAGATAGGTGTCGAACATATCGCGTTTGCTGACCACCGAGTTGAAATGGTGGCGCTCCGCTTCGGGACCGCTGTGCACAGCGAAGTGCTTGGCGCAGGCGGCGGCTTTCATATGGTGGGGATCGTCGCCCTGCAGCCCTTTGACAAATGCCACGCCCATGCGGCCGGTCAGATACGGGTCCTCGCCGTAGGTTTCGTGACCGCGTCCCCAGCGGGGATCGCGAAAGATGTTGACATTGGGACTCCAAAAGGTCAGCCCTTTATAGATGCCGCAATCCCCCTGACGCTGGAATTCGTTGTATTTGGCACGGCCTTCGGTCGAAATGGTCGCCGCTACATCGCCCAAAAAGGCGGGGTGGAAGGTGGCCGCCAGGCCGATCGCCTGCGGGAACACCGTGGCGACACCGGCACGCGCCACGCCGTGCAGCGCCTCGTTCCAATAGCAGTAAGAGCGGATGCCCAGCCGCGGAATGGACGCGGCGTCGTGAGTGAGCTGGAACACCTTTTCCTCCACCGTCAGGCGGCTGATCAGGTCGTCTACCCGCTGTTCCAGCGGCAAGCTTTCGTCGCGGAATGCAAATTTGCACATAACAATGCCTCCTTGTATCTCCAATAAAAATGCAGGGGCAGGCAACCCGCCTGCCCCTGCCCATGATCTTTATGTATGGGGAGCTTAGCTCAACAGCGTCAGATCCGAGATGACCAGCGGCTTCAGCGCGTTGGTCTTCAGCGCGATCTTGAAGCAGCGGGCGGTCACGCCCTCGCCCAGATCGACGAACACCTTGCCGCCGCCATAGGACATCCGATCCTCAAACAGCGTGCCGTACACCTTTTGCAGCGAATCCATCGAATCGCCCGCCAGCAGGTCGAAGCACTTGGGCGTGTAGTTCGCGCCCGCGATGTCGGAGGTGACGCAGGAGAAGTACAGCGCACGGCAGGTGGAGGGAGTTTCCAGCTGGATATCAAAGTCGATACCCTCGCGCTGCTCGCCGTCGCTGATCCAGAAATCTTCCTTGCCCGCGATCGCTTTGCCGGTGTTGTTCGGCTGGTTCTCGCTGTACAGCGTCGCGCCGGTCAGACCGATCAGCTGCACATCGTGACCATACAGGCTGAACCGCAGATCCAGCTTGGACAGGTCGTAGCGGGTGAATTTCAGATCCGGGATCGCGCCACCCTCGCGGCACACCAGCATCAGCGTGTTCCAACCGGAGGTCAGAGTGATGCTGTTGATCTTAATGTTTTCGCCCTCGCCGATCTTTTCACCGTTCAGAATCAGTTCGCAGTTCTTCTCGGCGGTCACAACCAGCTCCACCGTGTCGGGGTTGAGCAGCAGGTCGGTGCGGTCGGACGGCGAATACACGAACACGGTCAGCGCGTATTTGCCCGGCAGGTTATCCTCGCGCGAGACAGCTTTCCACGCTTCGCCGTTTTCCACCCGGTTGAAGCCGGGGGTCAGCGCCAGCACATCTTCGTCCGCTTTGATGGATTTGCACAGCGCACGGTTGAGGGTGGCACCGTAGATGCCGCTGGTCAGCAGATCTTCCAGCGCGGCATTCTTGGCGAATTCAATGTTGGTATGCAGCGCCGACAGCATCCGCACCAACAGGTGTTTGATCTTTTTGTTCTGCAGCTGCAGCGACAGCTGGCAGAAGTAGATGGCGCTGCCCGCGTAATCGTGGCGGGACAGAGCCGCAAAACGGCTGCGGTCTTCCAGCTCGCTTTTATACACCGAAACGGTCTTGAGGTATTCGGCGTTCTGGTTCCACATCCGCCAGTCGACGGTGGGCAGCCCCAGCAGAATGTTGTCGTTTTCGTGCTTGTACTCCAGCAGATTGACGCCCACCTGCGCTTGGTTGCCCTCGCTCAGTCCGTACAGGTTGTTGGAATACATACCCGCGATCACCGCGTCGTTGCCGTGCGGCGACAGGTGGCAGGAGGTGTTCTTGGTGACCTTGAAGTCATACGCGAAGATCTCCGGTGTTTTGGTGAGGTTCATCACCAGCACATTTTTGAAGTTGTTCGCGCTGACACCCTTCAGCCAGCCGAGATTTTCCGAACCGTCCACGATCAGCAGCGCATCCTGCTTTTCGGTCAGCAGTTTTTCCAGTGCGGCGCGATCCACCGTTTTGTAGGAGCAGCGGATCTCGCTGAGCATCGCGGCGACAGCGCCGCTGTTGTTGCCGAAGAAGTACGCTTCCACCGGCGCTTTGGGCGCGTGGGCAGCGAGGTATTTCGCCATACGGATCATCATGCACAGCGCCAGCGGCTCTTCGTCGGCATACGCCGGCAGATCCACCGAGCAGGCGATGCGGGGCTGGCCGGCCACGGTCAGATCCAGCGCCAGCGGCATGCCCACACCGTTGAAGTAGAGGGGCGCCGCGTTAAAGTTGAGGTATTCCTCGAAATAACGCGCGTCGCGGGCAGTGTTGAACAGAATGTCCTGACCGTCGAAACGCAGCTCGTCCGCCAGGCTGTCCGAAGTGAAGATCGCCTGAACCGCGCGATGGCGGGTGAAGGTGCCGTAGGGGGAGTTGGCTTTCTGGCGGAAGTCCAGCGCCGCGACATCGTCCGCGATCTGATCCTCGCCGCGCAGGCAAGTGACTTTCACCGCATCCCATTCAGCGTTCAGCGCCGCTTTATCGAAGATGTTCAGGTTGGCGGTATCGGTGTAGTAGTCGGTGGAGGCGTCGCTCAGCGACACAGACAGCACCGCGCGGGTGTGATCTGCCACCGCCGGCATGGTCAGCGTGACCGCCGTGTCCTGATAGGTGCAGGCATCCATATACAGCGCCTGCGAGGTGGTGGCAACCACTTTGCCGTCCACCGTCAGTGTGCCGGTCAGCGTCAGATTCAGCGGATCGCGATGATCGTTGAACACGCACACCGGGAAGGTGACCTCGCTGCCGCCCCACACGCTGGTGGGAGTGCGCTCCAGGAACGGGCGCACCGGCGTAAAGGCGCTTTGGGTGTATTTCCACACCGGGTTGGGAATAAACGCCGGCAGATCGTCCTGGGCACCTGCGTTCAGGGTGCGCAGATAGGGGGTGATGCGGGACGGTTTGATGCCGGGGGTTTCGTAGGTGTCGTAGCTCAGCAGCCGATCTTCAAACGGCAGCGGCTCCAAGCCGTACCAGATCAGGTTGAACACGCACACCTGATCCGCCCATTTGCGCTGACCGATCAGGTTGTGGTAGCATTCCGACGCGACCGCATCCAGACGGCCGTTGAAGGATTGCAGCACCTTTTCGCCGTCCAGCAGGCAGACATTGTCGGGGGTGGAATAGTACATGCTGCCGTTTTCACCGATGGTGATGGGTTTTTCCTGATGGGTCGGGCAATCGTAGCCCGGATAGTGCAGCGAGTTGATATCCAACCGACCGCCCAGATCGTGGCTGCCGTCGCAGCTGTACAGACGGGAGGGATCCAGCTTCGGGATCTCCTGGGTCAGATCGTACAGCTTTTCGGACAGATCCTCGATATCTTTGATGTATTTGGAACCGCACACCTTAAACGCCGGAATACACTCGTTTTCGGGGCTCCACATCACCACCGAGGGGTGGTTGCGGTCGCGCACGATCAGGCGGCGCAGGTGCTTTTTGCTGTTCTCGAAGAAGGTGGGGTTGTAGCTGAACCGGCAATGCGATGCCCAAACCGCCGATTCGGACACCATCATCATGCCCATTTCATCCGCGATGTCGAAGAAGAACGCCGGGTAGGGCATCGCGTGCAGACGGATGATGTTGACATTCGCCTCTTTCGCCATGCGGAAGTACGCGCGCGCATATTCCTCGGTCTGGATGGCGTAGCCCATGTAGTGCCAGGAATCGTTTTTCAGCCGGATGGGACGGCCGTTCAGCACAAAGTGTTTGTCCTTGATGTGGAAGGTGCGGAAACCGATGCGGGTGACCTGGGTGTCCACCGCGGTGTCGCCATCCAGAATCTCCGCTTTCAGATCATACAGATTAGGGGATTCCGGCTCCCACAGCTCGATGTTCCAGCCTTCGTAGTTCCAATCCACCGGCTGATCGTCGCACGCGACGGTGAACATTTCTTTGTAATCCTCCGCGCCGTGGCGGGACAGCGAAAAACGAATCTTCTTGCCCGCCGCGTCCACGGTTTTGTATTCGATATGCAGGTTGTTCTTGTACACATCGGCATAGGCGAACACATCGTCCACATAGGACTGGGCGCGTTCCACCAGCCAGCAATCCTGCCAGATACCGCCGATGTGACCGCCCCAGAAGGAGCCTTCCGGCAGATCGGTACGATCGCGATCGTTTTCGTCTTTATACGCCGAGGCGCGGGCAGTCTGGCAACCGACCAGCAGCTCGTTTTCCTCGCCGAATTTCACCACATCGGTGATCTCCATCTCGATGGGGAGGAACGCTTCGCCTTCTTCGGCGATCTTTTTGCCGTTGACATAGTACACGCTCTTGTATGCCACGGCATCAAAATGCAGGAAAATGCGGTTGCCTTCGCTGGCCTTGTCCACCACGAACTTGCGGCGGTAGAAGCCGATCTTGGCGTTGTCCCATTCCAGCGGGTATTCCGGATACAGGCGGAAGTCTGCACCGCTGACGTAAAACTCTTCGCCGGCGGTCTTTTTGGGATAACCATGCGAGAACGAGTTCACATTAAACGGAGAGGGAACTTTGATGGATACCGCATCCCACTCGGTGGGCAGCGTATCCAGCGAATCGGTTTTGCAGGAAAAGTCCCACAGACCATTCAGACAGGTTTTCGTTAACATACGCGTATCTCCTTTTTCACTATGAAATCCATGGACACACCATGGTCATAATCAATGTCATCATACCCGATAACCACCCGATAGTCAATAAGGGGAGGGGATTTCGATGATAGAAAATCCCGCGCAAAATATGGGGAAATTGCCCTTATGATCCGAGGGGAAACCGTGGCGCTGTCGTGCGATGTGCCCATAATGGGGCAGCGAATGGGTACCATCGACCGGTTTGCCGGAGAGGCAACGGCTGTTTTGGATCGGTATACACCCATCTGATGTTAGTATAGTGCCAAGAGAACAACAAAAAAATAAGGATAGTGCCAAAAAATGGTACTATCCTGTCTGCTTTGGACTTTTATGCGTGTTGGTGCTTGCGATACTCCAACGGTGTCATTCCGGTGGCGCGCCGAAACACCTTGCCGAAGTAGCTGCTGGAGTGAAAACCGGTGTTCATAGCGATCTCGGTGATGGAGCAGTTGGAGTTGAGCAGCAACGCCTGCGCGTGGCGCAGCCGGTATTGCTGCAAAAAGGCGATGGGGGAGATATCCATCTGGGTTTGGAACAGCCGGTAACACTCCCGGTCACTCACATTGATCACCGCCGCGAGGTCGGCTACCTGCAAATCCTCGGCGTAATGCTGCTGGATATACAGCAGGATGGCCTTTAGATCCGCGTCATTGGTGCCAGAAGGCGTTTTGGAGTGCTGCAGCTGTTGCTGCACCTGTGTGTAGATCCACTCCCAAATGGTGGATAATACGCGCCGCAGACGCAACTCGAAGAACGGCTCCTGCTGTTCGCACAAGGTGTCCGCCTGCTGCAGCAGCGCCAGCACCGGGCGGGCGGCGGCATCGGTGTGGTAGAGGGGCAGCGCCTCCACCTGCTTTTGGGTCAGCACAGGGGTGAGATATCGAATGTCGATGGAGTTGCCTACCGTTCCCGACAGCAGCGTGCGGCCAAACAAATGCGCGTGGGAGATGGTCCCTGCTTCCAACGGACGCAGCAGGTGCAAAAATCCGGTATTTAAGAATATGGCATCCCCGGCATGCAGGATATATTCCTGCCGCCCGGTTTTGTACAACGCCGAGCCCGCCACGATGGAGATCAGCTCGATCTCATCGTGCCAGTGCCACGGCACCTCTCCCGGGAAATAGGTGTCGTATTCTACGCAATAGAAGCTGTGATTGAACAGCGGATCCTCATAGAGGACGGTTTCTTTCATATCACCGTTTAATCGGATGTCGGAAATCTGCATAGGTGCTCTCCTTTGTCGAATATGCGAAACGGCCCGCCGAATCGGCGGGCCGTTTGTACAATCGCGTGAGGCGTATCGTTAACCCACGATACCGCTGCGCTCGATGCCTTCCACCAGATAGCGCTGGCAGAAGAGGTACATGATGATCAGGGGGGCGATAGCCACCATGACCGCCGTGTTGGTGATAACACTGGACATATACGAGGTGCCGCCGCCAACCGTGGCGCTGCTACCGACGGTCACCACTTCATTAGCGAGAATCGGGATCTCGTTGTACAAGGTGGTGGAGTAGAAGGTATCGGTCCACTGCCAGCAGAAGGACAGCAGGAACACCGTCACCAGAATGGTGGTGGACAGCGGCACGATGACGCTGAAGAAGGTCTTGCTCGTGCTGGCACCGTCCACATCCGCCGCTTCCAGCAGCTCATCCGGCACGCCGCGCATAAACTGCCAAACGATCAGGATGAACAGTCCGGCGCGGAAGCTGAAGCCGGTGATGCTCAGCCCGATGACCGGCCAGTAGGTATCGGTCAGCTGCAGCGAATGTCCCAGCGTCGCTTTGAACAATCCGAAGATGTCAAAGAACTGGAAGTAGGAGTACATCGGGATCATGATGCTCTGGGGCGGCACCAGCAGAGTGAACACCACCAGAATGATGACCACATTGGCGCCTTTCAAGCGGAACTTCGCCAAGCCGTAGCCCACGCAGCACGCCATCGCCGTCGTCAGCGAAGCGCTGATGAACGAGATCAGGAAGGTGTGCAGGAACGCGCGGCCAAAGTCGGCGTTTTGGAAGATGTAGGTAATGTTGTCAAAGGTGGGGTGGCGGGGAATGTACCGCACCGTGGGGTCCGTCAGGTCCGCCGAGGACATAAACATGGTGGAGATACGGGCGATAAACGGATAAATGATAATGAAGCTCAAACCAATCAACAGCACATAGCGGAAAAAAGCACCGACAAACTTATTGGCCTTATGCTTCATCGCCAGCGAATTCGACTGGCTGAAAAAACGGGGTTTTGTCATCTTTTTTCCCTCCTTTAATCGCGTTGTTGATAGAATATGAACCGACCCACGATCAACGCCGTGACCGCCAGAATGGCGGCGATACAGCCGAAGTAGATCCACGACATGGCCGAAGCCTCACCGAACAGGGATTTTTCAAAGCTGAGTTCGTGGATGTACTCCATCATGGTGCTGGACGAACGGGTGAAGAAGTCGATGATCGTATAGAACAGGTTAACAAGGATCATCGGGCTGATCATCGGGAAGGTGATCTTCCAGAAGCACTCCCATGCGGTCGCACCTTCGATTTCCGCCGACTCATAAATGGCGGGAGAGATGGACTGCAGACCGGCCAGGAAGATCAGAATCTGGATACCCGACTGGTTCACGATATCCAGAATGTTGTTGACCGCTGCCGACACATACGAGGTCAGCGTCACGCTGAAGTTCAGCGAGGACAGCAGCTGGGTGATATCTTCCAGCGAGAACATCTGGGAGCTGCCCGCCAGCGCACCGGTGTCGATGGCACTGGCGGTGTTCAGGTTGTTCAACACCGCGTTGTTCAGGTCCGCACGCTCGATCATACCGGTGGCAATGATGACCGGAATGAAGAAGATGGCACGGAACGCCGCCCGACCGGGCATCTTCTGGTTCAGCACCACCGCGATGAACAGGCTGAAGATCAGGATGCTGGGGGTGTTGGCCAACAGGGTGGATACCGATGTCGCCAGATACTGGACAAACTTGGTATCGGATTTGATCGCGTAGGTGAAGTTTTTCAGACCGGTGAATGTCGTTTCCATACCGGCGTCGGTCGTTTTGATATCCGAAAAACTATAAATCAGCGAGTTGACGATCACAGGCAGGAAGTAGCACAGAAAGCCGATGATAAACGGCAAAACAAAGATCCAGCCCGCGATCTGCTTTTTGGCTCTCAGCCGGTTAGCAGAATGCTGTTTGCTCATAGTAACACACCTTTCATGTTGTTGTATTCATCGGTTGTGAACATCAGAATTTGACATAGCTTTGTGCCTTGATGGCGTGGCCGTCAACGGTCACATCGCTTTTTCCGTAGTTGATATACAACTGAGTGCCATTCTCATAACGAATACGAACAACATTGGTGGAAAGGCGCGTATGTTCCGTCATGGGAACACCGACGACACCGTCCAGAGCGGTCTTTACATAGTCGTAATACGAAACAAAATCCTTTTTGTTGATGTTGAAGTCCACATTGTAATATTCGGTGTAGGTGGTGGATTTCAGCACGTCCGCATTCTGATAGATCAGATTGAAGGAAGGCGAGCTTTGGCTCTCGATGCAGCGCAGCAGGTAATCCTGGCGGTCAGAGGTGGTGTTGATGGCCGGTGCCGCATACGACACATTGTTCATCAAAACCATCTGCAGGAACGGTACATCGTAGGTTTCGCCCTGCTGACCGTTGCTTTCCAGCGGCACATCCAGCAGCTGGCTGGCGTAAGGCAGCACATACGCGTTTGCGCCGTTAAAGGCGAACTGGTTGTCTTTGCTGCTATCGGCCAACAACGATTTGATGGTGTTCATCGCCTGCTGGCGATCGGTCAGACGCGAGGATTTGAAATCCGAGTTCAGATACATACCCATGCGCGCCAGATTGATCGAGGTGCCGGTGGTTTTCTTGGTGTAGCTGCTCAAGAAGCTGTCGAGGAAGGACGCGTAGCGGGTCGGCGACAGGGCGTACGCATCGCTCATATACTCGTTGTAGGTGGGCGACAGATACGCGTGGGTGCCGTACTGGTTGTTGATCAACCGGATCGCATCCGACCGCGCCGAGAAGCCGTCAAACGAGCCTTCGTTGGCCACATACATCAGATCCGCTTCGGGATAGAAACCGATGTTGTTTTTCTGGCAATACGCGATCAGCTCTTTCAAATCATCGCTGCCGCCCATTTTGGAGGAGGCGCGGTATTTGTTGACCGCCATGGTGTCCAGACCAGATTTTTGCCAGCCGATCAGCTGCAAGCCGAAGTCGCTCACGCCCATTTTGCGCAGCTCGTCGATCATGGTCTGGTTGTCTTTGTAGGAGGTCAGCACCGACGTCGCGGTGTAGGGGATCAGACCAAACTTGGCGTCGTGTTTCACACTGCCCAGCGTGTTCATCTGGAACTGGATGCTGTTTTGGGTGGTGTCGCCGGAGGTCAGCCCCTGATCCTTCAGATATTCGCGATACACGTTGGCCATGCCCACATAGTTGGCATCGTTGCCGGACAGGAAGTTGTAGCGCACCTTGAAGTTGCCGGTGTAGGAGTTGGTGCTGAACCGATCCACAAAGCCGGTGGAGGAAGAGCCGGTGCCGGCTTTTTCTTCCATACGCACGCTGTCTTTGGTTTTGACAGAGAAGATGGGGTAGGCGCAGTAGTAAGAGCTAACCACATCACCCAGATCGGCATACACGCCGCTCATACCGTCGCCCTCTTCGATGATGCCGAACAGAGCGCTGTCATTCACCTTAATGCCGAATACCGGCAGATGATACACACCGGTGAAGGTGGGCTGTTTGGGATAGGTGGTGCCGTTGTCACCGCCGTACAGCGGACCGCCCAGCACCGCCGGACGCTCCAGCGCCGGATCGTCAAAGCTGATGGCAGCGCCGCTGCCGTCCGGCAGGAACACATAACCTTTGTTCTGGGAAGTGGAAGCGCCGAAATACCGGAGCATCGTGATGTCTTCGATGTTGTAGTTGTCCTCGTCGTACACTACCTTGTTGGCGTCCAGCTCCGCGTAGAAGTGTTCGTCGTCGATGGTGTAGCGGGTGGTCAGCTTGAAGTTGGGAGTGATATTTTCGGCGTCTTCATCCGACGGTTTATAACCGCTGTCGTCCAGGTCTTTCTGTTTCATCTCAGCGGTGTAACCGGCCAGCGAGAAGAGGTTCTGCACTTCTTCCTGCATATCGGGGTTCAAATCGCCGGACATCACATACAGGTTGATGTTTTTCAGATTGGGGTAGCTTTCCATGTAGATGTCGCGTTCGACTTCGTCCATCTCATCGTATACCAGATGCTGGTACACCGGGAAGGTACCGCCGCTCAGATACTCCTGCACCTCTTCGATGCTCTGACCCAGCTGATCCAGGATCTCGGGTTTGTTCAGCGATTCGATCAGGTTGTTGAAGGAGTCTTCGGTCATCACGCTCGGCAGGATCTGGTTTTCCAGATCTTCGCCCAGCGAGAAGATGATCTCCACACCGTTGTCCACTTCGTTAATGATGAACTGACCGTAATCCAGGCAGTCATTGAACGAATACAGGGTGGACGATTGACCGGTGGAGATGGTGCTGTAACTGATCTCGATCTGCGACTGCATCTGTTTGGCGACGTCGCCGATGCAGGTGGGATCGTTGGCAGCGTTATAGGGATAAGCGGAATTGATGACGCCGGTTTTCAGGTTTTTCACGGCGATATTGAGGTTGGTTTCGTCAATATACAATTCCAGATTGGCGCTGGAAGCGACCTTTTTCATATCCGCCAGCATGGCGGTTTGATCTTTATAGGTCAACTCGTGAGGAGTTTCCTTGTCGCCGTAGTCCAGCTGACCGTAGGAGAAGGGTTTATCCTCATCCGCGGCGGTTGTGCCAGCAATCGGAATGCAGCTGAACAGCAAGATCAGGCACAGAGGTATCAGCAACAATTTACACTTTCTCATATGGCACACCTCCTTAGAAACGAATGGATATCTCGCTGATCAAACTGCCGATAAACGAGATCATACGGTTGGATACGCTCAGGAACAGCATCGCAAGGAACAGGATGATGGCCATGCCGACGATGGTCAGCAAACACACCATAATGTTCTTACCGAACGAATAGCTGTGGACCGTCATGCTGGAAGCGACGATCAAAATGCCCGTCCAGACATAGGCGATGTTCATCATATAGGTGATGATGGTGGCTTCGTCCAGGGACAACGCGTTGGTCAGCAGCGCCGCCGGCAGCATCACGAAGCACAGCGGGATCACGGCGTAGCACACCGAGATGAAGATGTCCTTAAACGAACCTTTACCATCCATCAGCGAGGTAAGACACCAGTTGGCGACGCACCACAGGATCAGCGGCAACAAAACGTTGAGCAGATCGCGGAAGAAGGTGCTTTCCAGCCGGTTGCTTTCACTGAACAGATAGGCGGTCAGCGGTGTGCTGGCCACAGCCGAGATCAGCAGGACAGCCAGAATAATCAAAGCCGAACGCAGATTGCCGCGTTTTTCATGTTGAATATCCCAGAAACCGTCAAACGGATGGAAGATCACATAAGTGCCGTAAATCAGGCCGCTCTTGGTGGAGTGCTCGCCGCCGGCCAGCGCTTCCTTGTGGTTATATTCGCGCGCTTTGGCAAACAATTTGACCAGCAGCACAACCAGAAGGATCACCACAATGGGAATCAGGATAGCGAAGTTTTCCAAACTTTCGGAACGTGCCTGCTTCATTGCCAGCGAGTACTGCTCCGGCACATCGGCGGCGTAGAAGTAATCCATCGCTTTGTCATACTCGCCCTGCTGCATCAGCGATTTACCGATGCCCACATACGCGAGGTCAAAGTTGTTGTTGGCAGCTTTGATTTTTTCCCAAACCGGAATGGTTTCGGTGTATTTGCGCTGACGCTGCAGCGAAATTACCTCGTCGATCAGCTTGCCGTATTCGGTTTTGGTAAACAGCGTCACCGAGTTGCCTTCGTGGTCCAGCGCGACCATGTCGCTACCGAAATAGGAGATGGCGCCCAGCCGGGTGAAGGTACCGACCGCGGTGCTGCTGCCGCCGAACGCGTACAGCAGGTTGCCGTCGCCATCGTAGGTGAAGATCTTGTTGTGGCGGGAGTCCATCAGGCTGTAGATGTCGTTCTCGCCGATCGCCACATCTTCGATGGTGGAGCTACCGGTATCGGTGGTGGTGTTTACATACGGGAATTCCAAATCACCGAGCGGTGCATAGTAACCGTTGCGCACCAGCACGTCTTCGCCCGAGGGGGTAAAGCGTTTGACCGGGGATTTGGAGCTGGTCTTGTCTTTGCTTTGTACCTGCGCGTACACTTCATTGGTGGTGAACGAGGAGGAGGTCGCATAGATGAACCCTTTGCTGTCCACCGAAATGTTGTTGTACGGTGCGGGGATCAGCTGAATGGATTTGGCGATCTGCTCTTCGGTCATGAACAACCGCCAGAAGATTTCCGAAGCGGTGGGAGTAACCGAGATAGCGCCGATAAAGCCTTCAAACTCACTGTCCTCCGACATGGCGAGAATACCCATGGTTTCGTTCTGGCACACAATGTTCAGACGGCCGGTGGAGTCGATCGCCACCGACATGGGCTTGAAGGTAAAGCCGTCGTACATAGTGCTTTTATCGGGGGAGCCAATGATCTTATCAACGGTCCAGTCGGGTTTGAACACCACGATGCGCTCGTTTTCGCTGTCGCAGACGAACAGGCGATCGTCCGAGTGGCGATACAAGCCGAGCGGCTTGGAGAAGGTGGTGGCAGCGCCTTTGGCATCCTTAAAGGAGTCCAGCACCGTCACCAGCTTGAAATTCTGGTCAAGCACGACTACGCGGTTGTTGCCGGTGTCGGAGATGATCACATTTTTGTGTTGATCCACAAAAATGTCTTCCGGTTTGCTGAGCTTGACTTCCTGCCCTTTCCACTGACCGAACGAAATATACCGTCCGGCGGGATAGTAGGCATCCGGCGAAGCTTGCGAAACACCGTTGCTGGAGTAGGTGTAGGTTTGATATGCTTTATCCACCGAGGCAGACACGCCAAAGGAGGACAACAACAGCGCGAACGCCATCAGCAGCAAACACACACGGCCAAGAGTTTTACGCTTCATTATCATCCCTCCTTTAATCTTTCATGCCCGAGGTGGACATGGTTTCGATGATGTTGCTCTGGGTAACGAGGAACATGATGATCGGGACGATCATCATGACCACCATACCGGCGGCGGCAGCGCCCGCACGGGTAACACCGCCGTTGACGACCTGGGACAGAGCGTAGTTCAGGGTTTTGAGCTGCTCTTTCTGGATCAGGTTGGTGCTGCCCGAGTTCCACAGACCCTGGAACGAGAACACGATCAAGGTCAACCAACCGGGTTTCACCATCGGCATCACGATGCTCCAGAAGGTGCGGAACTCGCCGCTGCCGTCGATGCGGGCGGCTTCCAGAACCGTGTCCGGAACCATTTGCTCCATGAACTGTTTCATCAGATACAGACCCATGGAAGAGGAGAACGCCGGCAGGATCAGCGCCCAGTAGGTGTTCATCATGCCCAGTTTGGAGATGATCAGGAAGTTGGGCACCGCGGTGACCGCCGTCGAGAACATCAGGGACAGAACGATGGTTTCAAAAATCACGGTGCGGCCGCGGAATTTATGCTTGGACAGCGCATACGCTGCCATCGAAGCGAACACCAGGTGGCCGCCGGTACCGACAAACGAGATCAGCACCGTGTTGAAGATGTACCGGCTGACCGGCACCCACGAGCTGGACATCAGACTGAACAGATCGGAGAAGTTCTTCAGCGTGGGGTTGCGCACCAAGAAGCGGGGCGGGAACATCCACAATTCGTCCAGCGGCTTCAGCGATTGCGAAATGGCGTAGATCATGGGGATCGCCATCAGAAAGCCAAAGCAAGTCAGGATCACAGCGATGGAAATATCACCGCCGCGAGAACGGTTCAGTCGAACATTTTTGGCAGCGCGCAGCTTGTGAACGCGGCCTTTGGAGTCTACTACTTTTTCTCTCACTTTACGAACCCACCTTTGCTACCAGTTTGCGCACCACAAGGTTGATGCCGACCATGATAATAAACAGAAGGGTGGCTATGGCACTCGCATAGCCCATTTCGAAACGGGTGCCACCATAGTCCTCCAGGTGGTTCATAATGGTATGTACCGCATAGTCGGTAGACGGGAAACCGAACAGACCGGTGACCACGCTGCCCACGTTGAACGCGCTGGTGATACTCATAACCGCAGAGAACATCATCTGGTTGCGCATCATGGGCAGGGTGACGAACCACAGCTCCTGCCAGCGGTTTTTGATACCGTCCATGGCGGCCGCTTCATAATAGCTCTTGTCCACGCCCTGGAAACCGGCGATGAAGGACAAGAAGCCGGCGCCCAAGCTCATCCACAGCGACACGCCGATGACGATGGGCATCATGTAAGCGGTGTTTTTCAGGAACTGGATGGGCGCTTGGATCACGCCCAAACGGATCAGGGTACTGTTGATGTAGCCGTAGGAGTCACCGCTGAACAGCAGCGACCAGATCATGTACACGTTACCGGAAATGGTCGGCGCGTAGAAGATCAGGGTAACAAAGGCACGCACCTTCGGGGTCAGCTCGTTGATGAACCACGCCATCAGCAAGGACAGCAGATAACCGACAGGACCGGTGATGATGGCGATCAACAGGGTGTTTTTCAGCGCGATCAGGAAGATCGAATCCTTAAAGAACATCCGGATATAGTTTTCCAGTCCCGTGAATTTCGGGGGTTCCAGAACGTTAAAGGACGTGAAGCTGAAAAAGATGGAGATCAACACCGGCAAAACGGTGAAGACACAGAAGCAGAGGAAATAGGGGAGGACGAACGCATAAGATGTCGCCGTCCGTTTGCGCAGTTCCTTACGCGCGATGGCGCTCATCGGAACCTGCTCTTTTTTGGCTCTTGTTTTTATCACGGCTGTCACCTCATTTCAAACCAAATTCGTTGCGTTTACGGGTCAACTCGTCGTTCAAATCGTTCAGATACGATTGCAGCGTTTCGACCGGGTTAGCGGATTCGTTATACACGCGGTTAAAGGCAAAGTCGACCACACGGGAGGTGTAGTATCCGCCCGGAACCTCCGGAATGGCGCGGATACCATCCAGCTGAGCCGTGATGTTATCGCGGTCTTTCACCGACCAGGTCAGTTTGTTAAACGCGTTGATGTTCGCGGTGGGGTGTTTGGCTGCCGCACCCAGCACGCTTTCCAATTCGTTGGCGTAGCGGCTCTGGTTGTCGGCGGACAACCACCATTGCACAAAGTCCCAAGAGCTTTGTTTGTCCTTGGTGTTGGCCATGATCATGACCGAGGTACCGCCGCCCACGGTGATGTTCTTGATGGAGCCGTCCTCCTGCACCACACCGGGCACCGGCACAAACTCCCACAAGCCCTGAATTTCGGGGGCGAAAACGGTCAGCTGGTTGTACAGCGTGTAATCCTGAATGCCGCAGGGCATCTCACCGGTACGGAACCGGTTGACGAAGTCGTAGGTGACATCCGCGCGATAGGTGGTGAAAATTTCGCACAGCTCTTCAAACGCCTGCAACGCTTCATCCGAGCCGAGGTTAGTGCTTTCGCCCTCGTTGTTGTACAGCGGAATGCCTTTCTGCTGCATCTTGAGGTTCAAGCCGGCAAAGCTGGTCGGGAACGCGATGCTCATGTTGTAGCGCTGCAGCGTCGGGATCAGGTTGACCAGCTCGTCAAAGGTTTTCGGAACCTCCAAGCCCAGCTGCGCAAAGATGTCTTTGCGGTAGAAGAACATCGAGAAGGTCATGGTTTCCGGCAAGCCGTAGGTTTTACCTTTGAAGGTGTAGGGCACCAGCGCGCTGTCCAGGAACCATTTGGACACGGTGTCAAAGCCGGCCGAATTCTCGGTATCTTTGAACTGGGTCAGATCCAAAACCGCATTACGAATAGCGTAGTTGATGGGGTCGCCGGAGCCGTTCATCAGCGATACATCCGGGCCCACGCCCGCCAACACGGAGGGCAGCAGGGTGCCGGCGCTGATCAGCTCGACATCCACGCTGATCTGGTATTTCGGAGAGAAATACTCGTCGCACAGCTGACGGATGATCTGGGCCTGGTCACGACCGGTCGGAGCCCACACCTTGATGGATTTCTCAAAGTTGAGGTTGTCGGCCGAGCGGGCGATCGAGCTGTAATCGGTTACGAACGAGGAGAAGAAGTTCTCCACATGATACCACAGCTCTTTGTACCAGGCGCCGGTGGCTTTGGGAAGATCGGTCTTGTTCGGCACCACATAAATGGAGTCGAAGGTCAACGGCTGCTGCTTTGCAGACAACAGCCAGGTACCCAGCGAACCAATGTTGGATTTGAAATCGGTGAAGGTGGACGCGATGGTGGAGGGCTTCTCCGCCATGCGGCGCACCTGGAAGGTCAGTTTGTTCAGCAGCGACAGATAGTCGCCGGTCTCGCCGGAGATCTTGGAGATGGTCGCGGTGATATCGTCAATTTCGTCCGCCTGCGCCTTCATCAGCTTCAGCGTATCCGGCAGCAGCTTATCGAACGAGTAGTCACGATAGGGGTCGGGGCTGGGGCCGGTGATCATCATGATGTCACGATACGCCTGGTTGAGGTTGGTCAGCACCTTGTCCACACGGCCGAGCAGCTCGCTCAGCACGCCCAGCGACACGGTCAGCGTCAGATCGTGGTCACCCTCGGTCAGATAGAACAGGTATTCCTGCCCATCTTTGTCGGCGGGGGAGAGGATCTCCCAACCGGAGGTGTAGGGGAACTGGATGCTCTGCGCTTCCGCAAACGGAACCGCCCCGTCGATCGACAGGCTGCGGGTAACGAACATACCCGACAGCATATCCTGGCGGAAACGGAACGCCAGCTTGTAGTAGCCATCCTTGGGCGCGTTGATCGTCCAGGAAATGTACTGACCGGCTTCCTGCCATTTGGTGGAGCCGATGACATTCAGCTTCAGCGTGCCGGCTTCCTGCGGATAGGTGGAAGCCGAGGTGGTATCACTCATCGGGTAAATGGTCGCGTCCGACTTGGCGGCGATTTTTTCCGCCTCGTACCGCACCGCGTCACCGGAGGTATCGCCGGATCCGTGCTGCGCCACATAGTCCTTGTACGACACCAGCGTGCTGGCGGGTTTCAGCCGCACCGACGCGATCGCCACGCTGTTGGAAGACAGTGTAAAGGAAAACGCTTGCTTGCCTTTCTTCAGCGCGATGCGCATGGCATCGGTCTCGTAGTTGGACGGGTCGGTCAGTTCCAGCGTTTGCCAACGCAGCTTTTGCGTGGACGACGGCTTGACGTCGTTGCCGCTGGCATCCTGTTTCATCTCGCCCTCGACCCATGTTTGGTACAGGGACAAAAGTGATGCTTCGCGGAACGGACTTTCGCCGTTAATGGTCATTTCCATGCCGATGTTACCGTTGTGCGCTTCATACGGGCAATACGCCAGTTCGATGGCATACAAGCCGTCGGCGGGAACATTGATGTTCCATGTAACCGAGCCGCCCTCGGGAATCGCCAGAGCGGAGCCCTCGCGGTCACCGTAATTGTTGACCAGCTGGGTGTCGCTGCTTTTACTGGACACATTTTCCGGGGTCAACGTTATGGTATCGGTGGCGGGCTGGTATTCTTTTTCCATGCGCTGTATGTAATCCATATACAGTTCGGTTGTATAGGATTCCGTATCCCCACTGGAGGTTCCGGAGGTAGCACTGGCAGTCGCACTGCTGGATGCTCCGGAAGATCCCCCGGCGGCCGCCGCAAAGGGAGCTACTGAGGAAAGCAGCAGCGAGAGACAGCACGCGAAGGTTAAAACGCGTCTGGCTCGTTTGGGTTTTCGACAAGATTCGTTCACAAACAATCTCTCCTTATCAATGAAATAGACAACAGATACATGGAAATTCGCCGAACAGACCATTTTATTATTAAAATGTACCATATCATAATACAGCGTTTTGGCAGGAAAGTCAATACAAAATGACAAAAACGCCAAAATGAACACAGCTATGACACAATCAATTTGTCACTGCCACATATATTCCTGCAAAAGTATCGGATAAGTAAAAAACGGAAAAAGTTGGGGCAAAACAGAAGAAAACCCACATATGACATTGCAGCTTAAAAAGCGGCTTACATAATAAGGTTATAAACATATTATATTGGGCGAATAAGCGCATGGCGTTTCGCAGGTGGAACAAGATACGGCACCTTTGGGACAGATCGGGCAGCCGGAACACGGTGGCTGCTTTTTGTTCATCCGTACCATCAAAGATGTTTGCGTGAACGATAAAAAGGGAAAGTGAAAGCTGTGTAAAGCTATGACGCTTTACACAGCAAAAAGACGAAATGAAAAATTGGATGCTAAAAATTGAGAAACCATCTTGACTTTATAGTTAATTCGTTATACAATAACACTGCAAAGAAACAACATAAAAGCTGGTGAATTGTCCCTTGGTTTTTGGCTAAACGCCGAAAAATGGGGCTCAACCGCAAGACTGCCGCTCTTGACAAGTGAAAAAGCACGAAATGTGGCGGCTGCCATTGTGGATGTTTGCTAGTTTGTTGTTTATCGAAGGCGTTTTGCCTTCGATGTGTGGAATTTTTTACAGTGAGAGAAGGAGGCCCTAAACCATGAAACAACACATCTTGAAATGTGCGGCTCTTGCCATGGCGCTGTGCATGATGGTGTCCGTTGCTGCGGGTTGCGGCGGCGACCCCGACGAGGCGGATTCGTCCAACAAGACGACTGCCACGACGACGGCCGCGAGCGACGAGCAGAAGGACGATACCAGCAAAACGGAGAACAGCAAAACGCAGTCCTCTAAAACCAAAGCGACCAAAGCGAGCAAGACCAAATCGTCGAAAACCCAAAGCGGTAAAACCCAAAGCAAGGATAACGACTCGAACGTCGTTTTGAAAGGCTTGCCGACCGACTTGAAAGGTGCAACCATCAACGTGGCCGGCATGAGCACCTGCTACTGGGCTAAAAAAGCCAATGCAAAGAGCGAATGGGATCGCCAGATCTACAAAGAGCTGCAGACGGTTAAGAAAAACCTGAACTGCAAGTTCAAATTCTCGTCCTACGACTCTTCTGGTTTGACTGAGCAGTGCATCAAAGCAGACAAGGCGGGTGCCAAGTTTGCGGATTTGATGGTCACCACCTTGTGGCAACAGAAATCGCTGATCGCTGCGAAAGCGATTCAGGATTTGAATGCGATCGAGCATCTGGATTTGACCAAAGGCTATTGGGATCAGGCTTCTCACCGTGAGGCGCAGCTGTATGGCAAGAACTTCATTGCTTACACCTCGCTGGATGGCACCGGTGCGAACGCCAACGTTATCTACTTTAACAAAACGCTGCTGAAACAGGTCGGTTCCAGCGATACCCAGCTGTATAAGATGGTTACCGATGGCACTTGGACGTTTGACACGATGCGCAAACTGTCCAAAGCGGCTGCCAAAGATATTGATGGTAAGAGCGGCATGACCTCCAACGACCAGTGGGGTTTCACCGGCGTCGATATCCGTGGTGGTGTGTCCTACTCCATCTTCAAGGCGCAGGGTGGTTACTTCACCAAGACCAACAGCAGCGGCGACATCACCTATGCGTTGGGCGATGCGAAGAACATTGCGGCTTTGCAGCTGATGCAGTCCTGGTTGCTGCAGGACACCAGCGTGTACAACGCGGATAAAGGTAAAAACGACCACGAAATCGGTGTTACCATGTTCAATGCCGGTCGTGTGCTGTTCCTTGGCTGGTCGGCTGACGCGGCGACCAACTTCACCAAGATGAAGAATGACTGGGGTATTGTGCCTTATCCGAAGGCGGAGAAAAACGGCAAATACGTCAGCGTTATCAGCTGGAACACCCAGGGCTTCTCGGTGCCGCGCAAAGTAAAAGGTACCAACCTGCAGAATGTGGCGGCTGTGATGGATGCGACGGCTCGTCAGCTGGATAAGATCCGCAGCAACAAAGAAGCGTACATGGCCAAATATGTCTATCGTGACAGCCAGACGCAGAAGATGCTGAACATTGCAGAGGAAAGCGCTTCGATCGATCTGTGCCAGTTCGCTGACCTTGGTGCCGGCGGCCTGTCCACGATCCACTATCTGTTCGATAACATTTCGTACAAACCGGCGACGCGCGTAAAATCTGTGCAGGAAGAGGCGACCTCGAAGCTGAACGCGTTCCTGAAACAGGTGAAATAATAAACGCCTCAAACAAGACAACTGTTTAACAGTGGCTTTATGATCGGGTCAGGGGATGTTAGTAGTAATCGGCCTTACCGAATTTACTGACATCCCCTTTTCCCTCATTTTACTTCCTGATGCTTTCTCTCGCTGCAGGAGGATATGGTCACGGAATGTGACGCTAATGTTGGATATTATGCCGTGGATACGGTTTTTAAGAAAAGGAGCGTCGAAGATGAAAAAGCTGATTAGTTTGTTGGCCTGCGCGGCTCTGCTGGTCGGTCTGGTGATCGCCGTTTTTCCGGCGATGTCCGGTTCGGCAGACACCAGCATTCAAGCGGGCGGCTTTTCGGGCGCGGCTCCGGGCACAACGACCTATAAGTTGGGTGGTGCCGGAGTAAGCGGCGACAAGTACCAGTTGGTCGTGGGCGATGACAAAACCTATGACTACAAGCTCACGCAGGACCTGGCTTCTTGGGTGAACACGACCGTGTATGCGCCGGATAACAAAACGCCGGTGGATGTGCGTGAGTTCCAGTATCTGTATATCAATGTTGTATCGTTCTCGGCCCCGGCGGCTTGCACCGATGCGAGCGGCAATTACTTCAAAGAAGTCAACGGCAACCGCGTGACGGTGGCGACCGCGAACGAAGCGAAACAACAAGAGGCGTTTGTGGCGGATATGGTTTTGCAGACCACCGACGGCAATAAAGTCAAAAACGTCCAGCGCAAAAACAGCTCCGGCAAATTTGAGAACTGGGATCTGCTCAGCCCGGACATCCGCAGCAAAGGTGTTACGCGGATCGATCTGAAAGAGCTGAAAGACCAGATCGTGGCGCAGAACAAAGCGCTGACAACTTCTGAGCGTTCCACTAAAGAAATCGATGTTGCGGATGTGTTGGGTTCGCTGCGGCTGAATGTTTTGGTTTACGGTAAGGAAACCAAAATGGAGCTGTATGTGTCCAACAACCCCGATTTCGATCCCACCCCGCTGACGGTGGAGAAAAATCCGACCGTTTCGCTGGGCGCGAGCGACAGCAAAAACACCATCACCAAAAATGATGATGGCTATTATGCTGTGAAAGAAGGCAAAGATCAGGTTGTCAACCTGTTCGCGGCTTCCGGTGCGGGCAATATGGATGCCTCGGCGTATCCGTATCTGCACATCAAATTCCTGCTGAACTCCGGCGCGAAAGTGACCAACGCTGTGTTGATTGATGCGGAAGGTAATGAATACAAAGCGGGCGGCTCCAGTGCCGTCAACATTTTGGGTGGCACGATCGAAAATGTTAGCAGCCGCCAGATCACCTTCGATGCCTCCAACATGACGGCGGCGGATAAAGCGCAGTTCCTGAGCAATCTGCGTGTGAAGCTGACGGTCGAAGGCGGTGCGGTGTCGATGCTGGCGAAAGTGTCGACCGATGGCAACCTGAAGATCACCTCGGACAATGTGCCGGGTATCACGACTCATAAACTGACGGCGAAGCCCGGCCCGGGTATGCCGCAGAATGCTGCGGTTGAGATGGACGAAGCGGACGGTAGCGTCAACTACAATCTGAAAGGCCATCTGGCGGCATGGGTTCCGGCGACGCTGTACAACGGCGCCCAGGCGGTGAACGGTAACGATTATCAGTATCTGATCATCGATGTGAAAAAGATGACCGACGGTCTGTGCCGCAACGATGCAGACACCGCTTATGCTAAAGAGGTTGAAAACGCTGATGGCTCCAAAACGTGGGTGGATGCTGACGGCGAGGCGGATGCCAAGGTTCAGACGGCGTTTGCGGCTTCGTTCCAGCTGACTTACACTAAGAACGGCTCGAACCAGCAGCTGAAAAAAGTCAACCTGGACAAAGACGGCAACATGAAGAGAAAAACGGTGCGCGAGGATTCTGCGGAATTCAAGAACACCAAACATAGCGATAAGTATGAAACGCTGACCGTGAACAAAGACGGCGTGCAGACGCAGGTGAAAGCCTACTATGTTCTGGATAGCAACGGCAAGTATCTTGTGGATGGCGGCGATTGGGGCGTTGCGGGCGAAGCTCGTCAGCCGATGACCCATAAAGTCGATTTCAAAAAGCTGGCGGAACAGGTTGCCGAAAACAACGCGGCGCTGGATAAAGCGCTGAAAGACGGACAGATTTCTCAGCAAGAGCATGATTCCTATTATATGAATATCAAGGAAGTGCTGAAAACTCTGACGGTTCGCGCGTTGGTCTATGGTAAACAAGTGCAGATGGACTACTACATTACCAACAATGGTAACTTTACTCCCGGCACGATCGCGTCCAATGTGGAAGGCTACGAGAGCGTTTCGCTGGGTATCAGCAAAGCGGACGAGTACAAAGCCAACCCCAATAATATGGAAGCCTACTATTATCTGAAAACCGATAGCAACCATATTAAAAACAGCAACAAAGGCGCGACCACGATGGTGATCAACCTGTATGCGCTGCAGGGCGAAGGCAATATGGATGCGCGCACCTACGATTATCTGTATCTGCGTGTCAACACGCTGAAGAACGGCACCAAGATCACCTCGATGAAGCTGATGGATATCGACGGCAATGTGCTGCCGGATAATCTGTTGAGTGCCACCGGCGGCGAAGCGGTTGCCGGCCAGCTGATGCGTATCGATCTGCGCAAGATGTCGGAAGCGCAGCGTGAGCAGTATCTGGAAAACACCCGTATGCAGGTGGTTATGGACGGTACCGAAGCCAACCTGCAGGCGGCGTTCAGCATCGACGAAGGATTTACCTTTGAAGATTATCTGGACGAGGACGATCCCAACTATGCGTACAAACTGCATCTGCAGCCGCTGCACATTGAGTTCAATGCCAGCGATGTGAATTTCCGCAGCGACGGATCTGTTTCCGTCAACCTGTCGGCATCCGGTGCCGGTATGCATGTGATGGATCGCACCGGTGCGATCGATGCGACGCAGTACAAGTACATGTACATCTATCTGGAAAGCGGCGCGATCAATGATGTTCGTTTCCGCACCAGCGACAATGCTTCGGACGACGATCTGAAGGTGCAAAAACAGATCGCGGCCGGCGTTGGTTTAACCCGTGTCAACCTGGAGCAGTTCAACGCTACCAAACCGCGTTTGATGAAAGACCTGTGCTTCAACTTCGTGGTGTATGTGTCGACCGAGATCACCGGTATCTGGTTCTCCAACAGCCCGACCTTTGACCCGATCGCATCGCCCACCGAGTCCGACTATGAGATCGTGATCGGCCAGCAGGTGGATCCTGTTAAAACGGGTGTCAGCGGCGTTATGAATCTGGACGGTTCGATGGAGTTCAACGGCAAAGGTGAGTATCACTTCAAACCGATCACCGGTACCAAAGGTTTCAATGCTTCGTCGCTGAAATATCTGGTGGTGGACATCGAATCCGGTGCGGAGCACCTGAAAGAGCTGCGCCTGCGCAACAAAGAGAACAGCAAGGCGTCCGCTTTCACCAATCTGAAAAACGGTTGGCAGTATGGTGTGATCAACGATTTTGATTCCAAGATTTTGGAAAATGTCTACTTCACCATGGTGGTGGATGGCAAAGTGAAGATCCGCTCGATGTGGTTCACCAACGAACCGGAAATGAACCCGCAGTACAAGGCGTTGGAGCCGGAGTATGTGGAAGTGGATCTGAGCAATGAAAGCCAGCCGTATCTGCCGCAGAAAACCCGTACGGAAGGCACCAGCAACACTACGCTGACGGTCAACGATAAAGGCATGGTTTCTGCCAGTGGTCCGGTCAACAAAGACGTGGGACTGTATGCCTCTGCTTACTATGATGAATACAGTAACCCGGCTCAAGCGGTGTACATCAAGTTCGGCGTGGTGAATCGCCCGACCTATGTGGTGATGTATACCTACGATATGGTTACCACGGGCAGCACGACGCTGGTCGATGTGCTGACGGTGAATGTCCAGCCGGGTACGTACAACGATTACGTTCGCATCGATATGCGTGACAGCAGCTTCTATTCCAGTGGTTTTTCCGGTATGCTTGAAGTCAACATCTATTCTCCGGCACAGAGCGGTTCCGGCAAAGGCACGGCGTTCACGCTGGATAAGATGGTGTATGTCGGCACGGCCAGCCCGGCGCTGAGCCCGATGGCGCGTACCGATATGGCTGACTTCGTTCCGTACGATGCGGCGCAGCTGCTGAAAGCCAGCGATATTCCGGGTCTGGTAGACAAATGGGATATCACTCCCGACGATAACAACGGCGGCGCTGAAACCGGCGACAACAGCATGGCTCTGCCGGTAAGCGTTGTGGCGGTGGCCAGCGCGGCGGCGATGGTTGTCGTGTGGCGCAAAAGAAAACAGAAAGTCGGATAAGACTTGATGTTAGCAACCTATATATAATGTAACGGTCGTGCCGGGGAATCTCCCGGTTCCCCGGCACGACCGACCCCCTTGTTTCCTTGGCTGAATCGCAGCACGCCGATGGATTGGATTCCTCCGGCGAGAAGATACGCCTGAAATTTCCGACCGAAAACAAATGATTGTTTTCCCCGATGTTGAAAGCCCTACCGCATGGCGCTGTGGCGCCGACGGCTTTACCATATATACGCCCGCAAACCGGATGGCTTTTGCGGATAACCATAACCCTCCTGTCGTGTAACGACCGGCTTTGTTGGAGAGATGTGCCATGATGCATGCAAGACAAATTGATAAAACCATCAGCAAGATACGCTCCTTGCTCAAACGGTTGGATCCGTACCTGTTCCATACGGAAGATGTGCTGGCGCTGGAAAGCTATACAACCTTTGATTCGCTGTATGCGCCGCCGGCGGATGATGATCTGTACACGCCGGTGACGGCCGAGAGTGAATGGGGCGCAGAAAAGCAGTACAACTGGCTGCGCGGCACCTATGTGGTGCCGGAACGGCTGGCGGGCAAGCCCCTATTCCTCAAGCATATGCATTTTTGTGGATATGAAGGCTTGCTGTTTGTCAATGGTATGCCGTACGGCAACTATGCGACCAAAATGGCAGTGGCGTGCCACGGCAATCACTACGCCCCTCGTTTCACCGCCGGCGCGGCAGCAGGGGAGAGCTTTTCCCTCGCCATTGAGGCGTACGCCGGGCACACGGTGGAGGGATGTTTTCCGTATGCACCGGTTGAAACCTGCTCGTTTCGTTACCCGATCGGTAACTTTGAGATTTGTACACAGAACGAAATCGTTGCTGAATTCAGCTACGATTTGCGCACACTGCTGGAGCTGTGGGAAAATCTGGACCCGGAAAGCTTCCAGCGGGCGCGTATCACCAACTGTTTCATTGAGCTGCACCCCATCCTGATCTACTCGATGGATACCGTGCCGTGGCAGGAGGTGGAAGCGTCGCTGCAAAAAGCGCGCGAGGTGATGGCACCGCTGTTGGCGGAAACCAACGCGCCGCACGCGCCGCACGTCGGTCTGATCGGCCATTCGCATATGGATACCGCGTGGCTGTGGGAGATTGACGAAACCATCAAAAAATGCGCGCGTACCTATTCCAACCAGATGAACCTGATGGATCGCGACCCGGATTACACCTTTATGCAAAGCTCCGCTTATCATTTGAAGTGGATGGAGATGCATTATCCGGATTTGTTTGAGGCGATCAAAAAGCGCATTTTGGAGGGTCGCTACGAACCCAACGGCGGCGTGTATGTCGAAAGCGACGGCAACATTCCCGGCGGCGAATATCTGATTCGCCAGTTTTTGTGGGGAATGCGATATACGCGCGAAAAGTTTGGATACAGCTCCAACGCTTATTTCCTGCCGGACAGCTTCGGCTTTAGCGCCGCGCTGCCGCAGATTTTGAATGGATGTGGTATCCCGTACTTCCTGACCACCAAGGTGGGCTGGAGCGATACCAATGTGTTCCCTTATGATACCTTCTACTGGGAGGGCATCGACGGTTCGCGGGTGTTCACCCATTTCAACTGCACTGAGGGCGGTACCACACCGGGATGCCTGATCCCGCGGGTATGCCGCAAGGGTAAGGATGGTATCAGCCAGAAATCCGTGACCGATGCGCGGTTGATGACCTTTGGCCATGGCGATGGCGGTGGTGGCCCCGAAGCCTTTATGCTGGAAATGGCCAAGCGCACACGCGATCTGCAAGGGGTACCGCGGGCGGCATATACCACCGTCGGTCGCTTTATGCAAGAGCTGGAGCGCGATGCGGTGGATCCCAATGTGTATCGCGGCGAGCTGTATTTGGAGCTTCACCGCGGCACATATACCAATCAACATACCATCAAACGCAACAACCGCAAAGCGGAGATTGCTCTGCACAATGCGGAATTGTATACCGTGGAAAAAGCGATTGCCGATGGCGTGCCCGCTTCTGAAGAGGCAATGGCACCGCTGATGGAAAAGCTGCTGGTCAACCAGTTCCACGATATTCTGCCGGGCACCTGTATCGCCCCGGCGCACGATCGCTCCATCCGCGAGACCACTGAGGTGATCGAAAAGGCCACCGGCTTGACCCAGCGACTGCTGGAGGGCGCACCGGCTACCGGCAGCGTCACGGTGAGCAACCCGGTCGATATTCCCCGCAGCGATGTGATCGATATGCCGGTGCCGGAAAACGGTTACATCGACGGCTATCGGCAGCAGATCATTACCCGCCGGGACGGCAGCCGATCGCTTCGGGTCGCCGGGGTGGCGCTGAAACCGTTTGAAACCCGCGCGTTGCCGCTGGTGGGCGGAACCTACCACCCGCAGCCGTCGCCGTTCCACTTTGCCGATCGGGTGTTGACCACGCCGATGGCGGTGGTGACCTTTGATGAAAAAGGGCGGATCGCCTCGCTGGTGGATAAAGCCACCGGGCGCGAGGTGCACGGCAAAGGATACAGCTTAAACACCTTCCTGTTCGGCGAAGATGTTCCACACGCTTGGGACAACTGGGACATCGACAACGATTTGGAAATGAAGCTGACCGATTGCACAGAGCTGGAATCGTTTGAACCGGTCGCGGATGGCGAAGTCGAGTTCCGTATTCGCACCGTGTACCGCTTGTCGCCGAACAGCCGTGTGTATCAGGATATGGTGTTCTACGCCGATTCGCCGCGCATCGACTTTGAAACGGCGATCGATTGGCATGACAAGCATCGGTTCCTCAAAACCGTGTTTGATACAAGCGTCCGTTCGGATTACGCCACGCAGGAAGTTCAGTTTGGGTATTTGCGCCGTTCCACCAGCCGCAACAACAGCTGGGAGCAGGCACGCTTTGAAGTGCCGCAGCACAAATACACCGACTTATCCGAGACCCGCTTTGGCGTGGCGGTGCTGAATGATTGCAAATACGGCGTCAGCCTGTACGACAATCGCATCGCGTTGTCGCTGCATAAGGGTGGCTGCAAACCTGACCCCCGCGGCGATGAGGGGTATCACGAATGTGTTTACTCGCTCTGCCCGCACACCGGCGCCTTTGCCACCGACACGGTGGTATACCCCGCGTATGCGCTGAACAATCCGGTGCTGATCGCGGGAGGCAGCGTCAGCTACCAGCCGCCGGTTACCACCGACAGCGACCATGTGCTGATCGAAACCATCAAGCCCTGCGAGGACAGCGATCGCGCGTTTATCGTGCGGCTGTACGAATGCGAGGGCAGCCAAGCACAAGCGGTGCTGACCACCGGGTTTGATGTCAAACGCGCGGCCACCACCGATATGCTGGAGGTGGAAACCGAACAGCTGGCGCCTGATAACGGGCAAATCGCTTTGAGCTTCCGTCCGTTCGAGATCAAGACCCTGAAGTTCTGGTATTGATCGGTATTTCTTTTGTCGCAGTAGCCAAATGGCTGTGTTGATATAATGATTTTTCTACTGAAAGGCAGGTTAACAAGGTGAAAGCATTTACGAAGATTTTGGCTCTTTTGATGACGCTGATTATGCTGGTATTCTGCTTCTCGGCGTGTAAAAAGGACAAAAAAGATCCGGAACCTGAACCGGAATCGTCGGATGCCAGCAGCGAACCTCAGGTTGATGATGGCGATGACGAGGAGCCCACGGATGACGATGAGCCCGAGGACGACGATGACGATTGGGATGACGATGACGATTGGGACGATGACGAGCCCGATGAACCGACTGACGATGATGAGCCGGATGAGCCGTCGTTGGAGGAGATCGCGACCAAACATATTAAAGCGCGTATCGCCACTCCCAGCAAAGGCATGAAAGCCACGGATCGCATCACCTATATGCTGTCTCCGCTGGATCTGGGCGCGGACCGCACCGGTAAAGAGGATTGCACCGACATTATCCAGGCTTGCTTGAGCGCGGCTCATGCGGCGGGCGGCGGTGTTGTGTATCTGCCGGCAGGTTTCTATCGTGTGGAGAAGAATGAGCTGACCATCGAAGGCGGCGTGACTCTGCGCGGCGAATGGATGAACCCCGATGAGGGCGGTCTGGGCGCTGCGAACAAAGGCACCGTTCTGATGGCGTATGACAAACGCGGCAGCGCGAACGATTCGATGGATTCTCCGTTGATCAGCATGAAAAGCGCTGCGACGCTGCGCGATATCAGTGTGTGGTATCCGGAGCAGAGCGCGACCAACCCGCAGGCATATCCTTCCACCATCCGCGGCACCGGCCACACGGTGGTGATGAATGTCACCTTGTATAACTCGTATAGAGGTTTCTACAACAGCAGCTGTTCGTCCATGGTGATCCGTAACTTCTACGCTACGGTTTTGAACCAGGGCATCTACGGCGCGGAAGCGTACGATATTCCGCGTATCGAAAAAGTGCGCTTTGACACCAAATATTGGGAGCAGAGCGGTCTGCCGAACGCGCCCAAAGCCAAATCGGCGGCGGCCAAACAGCTGGAAAACTACACCAAGAACAACGTGATCGGTATTCGTGCCGGTCGTCAGGACTGGGGTTATTGGTACGATATCTATGCCAACAATGTGCGGTATGCCTGCATGCTGACCGACGGTAACGATTCTATTGGTAAGCTGGTCACCCGCAACACCAAGGTGGGTATCTATATCGAAAACATGAGCTACCCGGGCTTGGAGGTTTCGTATTCGGATATCGATGCGAGCCAGGCGGGTATCTACTACAACTCCAAGGGCAACGAAACGCTGGCGGTCTCGACCACCGTGTTCCGCAACGCGGACAACGCGATTCGTGCGGTGAACTCGGCGGATTACGCGATCGACCTGAGCGAATGCACGCTGGAAAACTGGCAGGATAACGCGCTGTTTATGGACGGCGGTCATATCAACGCCAGCAACACCACTTTCAAAGCGTCCAAAACCTCCAAGAGCACCTTTAAGGTGTCCAAAAAGGTGTCGCAGGTGATGCTGCTCGGCAACACCTTCAAAACCGATAAGGCGCTGTTCAACGGCACCGGTTGGAGCGACAGCGACAAACGCATCCAGCGCGATGACAAGAACACCGATATTATCAAACGCGCGGACGAGTACGATTACACCTTTGCACCGCAGCGCAAGGCCGCGAAAGCGAAACTGTTTGATGTGGCATCTTACGGCGCTGTTGCGGGCAATACGCTGAAAGGCTCGACCATTTATAAGGTGGATGCGGTTTCTGAGAAAGAAACCAAAGTGAAAGACAGCACCGCGGCGATCCAGTCGGCGCTGAATGCAGCCGGTAAAAACGGCGGCGGTATCGTCTATCTGCATGCGGGCTACTATCTGGTCAAAGGTACGCTGAAAGTGCCGGCGGGCGTGGAGCTGCGCGGTGTGTTCACCGGTCAGCACTACGGTAACGGTACCATGGACGGCACTCAGATCTTTGCCTACAGTGGTAAGAACAATGCCAACGGTACACCGCTCATTACGCTGGGTCAAAACGCCGGTGCCACCGGTTTCACTGTGTACTATCCGGAGCAGGGCCTCAGCGATAAAGCAAAGCTCACCAGCGAAAAAGTGAAGGCGTATCCGCCCACGATCCGTGCCAACAAAGGCACCTGGATCCAGAACGTGTGCTTCACCGGCGCGTATGTCGGTATCGACGCGATGACCAATCGCTGCGACGGCATCGTGATCTCGGATGTGACCGGTGCGGTTATGAGCAAAGCGTTGATCATGGGTCATGGCATCAACGGCGGTTGGGTGCAGGATTTCCACTTCAACTTCTCCAGCTGGAGCGGCAACTATCCGATCGCACCGAACGGCAATGAGTCCGGTAACAGAGATGAAAACGGCGAGAAGATCAGCCGTGATACGATGCTGACCGAATATGCGGCGCGCAAAGTCAACGGCGTGGAGCTGGGTGATTGCAAAAATGTGAAATTCTTCTCCAGCTTCAACATCAGCATCAACACCCAGATTAAGCTGATGGAAGACCCGTACACCAAGGGCTCTTTCGTGGGCAATATGTGGGGCTTCGCGTTCGACGCCTGCCATGATGGCGTGTATGCGGAATCCGGTAATGCGCAGCTGAACCTGTACGAATCCATGGGCGTGTTTAACAAATACGATGGCGTGGAATACGGCGGTCACAACGTGCATACCACCGAGAAATTCACCGGTACCATCGGTGTGTGGAACACCGACTCCTGGAGCCCGAACGCCCAGGGTATCGCGTATGTCAAGGGCGGCACGGTCAACTATGTGAACTGCTTCCCGTGGTGCGTGTACAAGGGCGAGTGCTTCGAGGGCGGTACGCTGAACATTTTGGGCACCACCTTCGTGTCCAACAACGATTCCAAGATGTCGGTCAAGAATGCGGCGGACAAATGGCATATTCCGGTGAGCGATTTCCTGAAGATCAACTGGATCGCGAACCAGGGCGCCAGCTCCGAAACCGATCAGATTCAAATTCCCGCGGCGATCTATCATAAGGGCGCCAAGGGTAAAGTGGTCGGCACCATCAGCTGTAAACAGAACCTGTACATCTTCCAGGAGGACGGCGCGAAAGTCGAAACCAAATTCTTGGGCACGCAGTTTGTTCCCGGCGAATAAGCGGGAACCACTCCGGCTTCGCCACAGCGCGAAACGGGCGTAAAAAGCGATAAAACGACCGGCAGATGGCCTTTGGGCTGTCTGCCGGTCGTTTGCTGTTGGCGGAGAAAACGCAGGCGATGGCGGATGCACTTGGCGGTTGCGCGGTATATACTGGTGGTTGTGCGATGGCGCTGTATCTGTGCAAAGCGGCAGAAAATCCGGTCGCTTTTGCACGAACCGGAGAATATTCACAGCAAAACCGGGTCGGTTGTTGACAAGTCCGGTCGGGTTTCGTATGATGACAGTATGTGAACGCCTTTTGGGCGGGTAGGAGGAACCGGGGTATGAAAAAAATCAAACGATGCGTAGCGGTGCTGGCCGGGCTGGCATGCTTGCTGACCGGATGGGGTGCTGTCGCCGATCAGGAAACCGAAACCATCCCGACCTATGAATTGATGCGCTTTTCCAAATTCGAGCGGGAATATAACGCCGACACGAACGATTTGCTGTACGGCGATACGCTTTATGCCAACTGGACACGCGCCGACAACCTGGAGAGCGAGGACGGCGTGGATGTGGAAACCGACTATCCCGGAAGGGAAAATCTGCGTCTGAAAGTAACGATTGATCTGTCCTCCACCGATGCCTCGCAAACCCCCGACGCGGCGTGGGACAGCTTGACGGTGAAGCTGCGGTCGGTGAATGTCAAGGATAAAGAAGGCGACCCGGAGCTGAAAATCAACGGCGGCAACTCCGAAACCAACGACGAACACAACTACGGTTGGAATATCCGCCCGGATCAGGTGTCGATGCAAAACGGCCATTTGGAGCTGTCCATTCCGCTGAACCGTCCGGCAGATAACCACCGCGGGTTGATGGATTGGACGCAGGTGCAGCGCATCATTCTGACCATGCGGCTGCGCGACAGCGTGGTGGCGGACGAAATGGCAGACACCTACACCATGCGGCTGTCGGAGGTGCGGGTGGTCAACGATGTGATGGAGATCGCGCGCGATCGGGTGCGCGCGGCGGCGGATGACCATTTCCCGGAGGGAATCGTCTACCGTCAGGACAGCTTGGAGCTGTTTGCCGCCACGCGGCAGCAGGCGCTGGCGCTGGTGGCGGACGAAACCGCCCTGTTGTCCCAGCTGAACGCAATGGCGCAGCAGATGCAGCAGGTGCGGGACAATATGGTGGAGATCACCTATGATACTGCGAACTTTTCGCGGTTGTGCGGCAACTATCCCGGCGAATCGCAGCAAACGCTGTACGCCGACTGGGCGTATGCCGACCAGGGCGGCGACGGTGTGGGGGTGGATCTGTCCCACCACGATTTCAGCCGTACCATGTTGCAGTTGGAACTGGATCTGCAAGGACCGGAGGGGTATGACGGCGTATGGAATACCGACGGCTGGGTGCTGCTGCGGTCGGTGGACGAGGACGGAGCGCGCTGCACCTATGGCTGGCGGCTGGCGGCGGAGGATGCCGCGATCGGGCAGCTGCACACCGGCATCAACCGGCTGTGCATCCCGCTAGATGCTGCCGTCGAGGATGGCTATACCGTTTTGCAAAGCGACCCGACCGCCCCACGGCAGGGCGCGATGAATTGGCGTGCGGTCAACCGGATGCAGGTGTATTTGGCACCGGAAAACTATCAAAAAGGCACGTTCACCATGGCCGTGACCACGGCGCGGGTGGTGGATATGACCCAGCCGGCGGAGGAAATTGTGAAGCTGCGCGCGGCGGTGGAGCAGCCGGTGAAAACCGAGCGGCATTACACCCCCGATTCGTGGCAGGCGTATATCGACGCGCGGGCGCAGGCGCAAGCCGTGGATACCGCGTATCCGTATGTGTCGCCGGAGGCGATCCGGCAGGCAACCGCGGCGCTGGATCAGGCGCGTTTGGCGCTGGCGGAGGTGCCGGTGTATGCCGCGGGGGATGTGGACGGCGACGGTACCGTCACCATCGCAGATGCGCTGGCGGCGCTGCAGGCGGCAAGCGGACAGGTGGAGCTGGATATTTCCGCGCAGCGTGCCGCCGATGTGGATGGCGCGGCGGGTATCAGCGCCGCCGACGCATGGCTGATTTTGCAAAGTGTGACCGGCGGTGCCGCTCTGGCAGCCGATTGATTGACGCGCATATCCCGCGGCGTTGTCCCATATAGTGGAGTATACACGAAAAAGGGGGCGGCGCAGTGGAGATGAGCGTTGGCTGGCAAGTGGTTTGGGCGATACTCGGGGCGATCGCGGCGGTCGCCGTCGCGGTGGCGGCGATCCGCACCAAGCGACCGGTGCGCACGCTGGTCGGATCGGGGGTACAGGGCTTGTGCGCGCTGGCGGCGGTCAATGTCGCGGGGGCGTTCACCGGGGTATCGCTGGCGCTGAATGTGTTCACCGGCGTCTGCTGCGTGGGGCTGGGGATTCCCGGTGTGATCGCGCTGCTGTTGGAAAAAACGATTTTGGGCGTGTGACCGCGCGGCGCGATTGTGGTTGAAAAATCGACGGCGTTGGGGTATACTGTTGTTGGCAGAACGCAAGTAACGGGAGGCTTTGGATGATGGTATATCCTACCACGACCCATTTGCAGGCGCATCAAAAAGATGCGCTGCTGTATTATACATTTCCGGCATTTGACCGGGTGCCGTTTGTGCGGCACGGCTTTTCCACCCGGCTGGGTGGGGTCAGCCGCGGCGTGTACGAAAGCATGAACCTCAGCTTTACGCGGGGGGATGATGACGCGGCGGTGCAGGAAAATTTCCACCGTTTTTGCGAAGCCATCGGGGTATCGGCGGAGCAGGTGGTGGTATCGGCGCAGGCGCACCACACCAACATCTACAACGCGACGGCAGCGGACTGCGGTCGCGGCGTCACCCGCGAGCGGGGCTATACCGACATCGACGGCTTGCTGACCGATGAGCCGGGGGTGGTGCTGTGCACCCAATACGCCGACTGTGTGCCGCTGTTTTTTGTGGATCCGGTGCGGCGGGTGGTGGGCACCTCTCATTCCGGCTGGCGCGGTACGGTGGCGCGCATCGGCGCGGTCACGGTGGAGCGGATGTGCCGCAACTACGGTTGCCGGCGCGAGGATATTCTGGCGGCGGTGGGACCTTCGATCGGTCCCTGCTGCTTTGAGGTGGACACCCCGGTGTACGACGAGTTCCGCACCATGGCGGAGTTTGACGAAAAGTGCGTGCGGCTGAAACCGGGAGATAAGTTCGATATTGACCTGTGGGAAGTAAACCGCCGCATTTTGCAGGGCGCGGGGGTGTTGCCGCAGCATATCACGGTGACCGATCTGTGCACCAAATGCCATCCGGATGTGTTTTGGTCACATCGGGTGACAGGACAAGAAAGAGGCAGCTTGGCGGGCTTTATCGCCATTGCGCCGGAAGGGAAATGAGGGAGACCCCATGCCGTATTCCTTTGTGGATATGGGACTATATTTCTTTTTATACAGCGGGTTTGGCTGGCTGTTTGAAACCACCTATTGCTCGCTGGAAACCATGAGCTTTGTGAATCGCGGCTTTTTGAACGGCCCTTTGTGCCCGATTTATGGGGTAGGGGCGCTGCTGATGTTCATTTTTTTGCTGCCGATCCAGCGCAAGATCGACAGCCCGCTGGTGGCGCTGCCCACCATCTTCATTTCCGGCGCGGTGCTGGCGACGGTGGTGGAATACGGCACCTCGGTGGCGATGGAGCAGCTGTTCCACGCCCGCTGGTGGGACTATACCAAATTTCCGCTGAATTTTAACGGGCGGGTGTGTTTGTTCGTGTCGCTGGTGTGGGGTGGTTTTGCGCTGCTGTTTGTCTACATCATCCAGCCGCAGTTTGAAAAGCTGGTGGCGGCGCTGCACCGCCATCCCAAGTGGCCGGCGCGTCTGGTCGCGATCGGCGGGGTGCTGCTGGCGGTGGATATGGTGTCCTCGGCGCATATTGCGGTGGACATCGGCAACAAATTGGATCATTTCGGTGCATCGTGGCGGTTTTGGTAACCGATGCGCCGCTCCCCTCATAGGATAGAGTGAGATTTATCCTATGGGGGGACTTTTTTATGAATGTGGAAACCTTTGCGGTGATAGGCGGCGACCTGCGCGCCGCTTATCTCGCCGGCGAGCTGGCGGCGGATGGCTACAAGGTCATCACCACCGGGCTGGACGGCGCGGATCTGCCTCCCTGTGTGACCGGTTGTACCAATCCGATGCAGGCGATCTCGCTGGCGGATTGTGTGATTTTACCGCTGCCGGTAACGGCGGAGGGAGGCGCGCTCAACGCCCCGTTTTCGCGGATGCGGATGACGCTGGAACAGGTGTTGTCCGCGATCCGTCCTGACCAATATCTGGTGGGCGGCAACATAGCGGACAGTGTGCGCCGCGAAGTGGAGGCACGGGGGCTGACCATCGACGACTATTTCGCGCGTGAGGAGCTGGCGGTGCAAAACGCCATTCCCACCGCCGAGGGCGCGGTGCAGCTCGCGATGGAGGAGCTGCCTATCACCCTGCATGGGGCGCACTGCTTGGTGACCGGTTACGGTCGGGTGGCACGCACGCTGGCGCAGCTGCTGGTAGCGATCGGCGCACAGGTGACAGTGGCGGTGCGCAAATGCGCCGACGCGGCGTGGGCGCAAGCCGCCGGGTGTGACACCACCGATGTGCGCCAGCTGACACAGGCGGGCGATTTTGATGTGATCTTCAACACCGTGCCGGCGCTGCTGTTCACCCGCGAGGTGCTGGAGCCGATGCCGCGGGATACGCTGTTGATCGATCTGGCATCCCGCCCGGGAGGGGTGGATTTTGCCGCGGCGGCGGATACCCAGATCAAAACCATCTGGGCGCTGTCGCTGCCCGGGCGGGTCGCCCCCAAAAGCGCCGGCCTTATCATCAAAAACACCATCTTGAACATGGTAAAGGAGCGAGAGTCATGAATCCACTGTCGGTGGGGCTGGCGATAACCGGCTCCTTTTGTACCTTTGACCGGTTGCTCGGGCAGATCCCCGCGCTGCAGCAGCGCGGGATGGAGATCACCCCGATCTTATCCTTTAACGCAGCGGGGCTGGACACCCGCTTTGGCAAAGCGGAGGATTTTCGGCAGCGGCTGGTGGCGCTGACCGGGCACGAACCGCTGCTGACGCTGACCGATGTGGAGCCGATCGGTCCCCAAAAAATGTTTGATGTGCTGGTGGTGGCACCCTGTACCGGCAGTACGCTGGGGCGGCTGGCGTGCGGCATCAGCGACACGCCGGTGTCGCTGGCGGTCAAATCGCATTTGCGGCGCAGCCGTCCGGTGGTGCTGGCGGTGTCTACCAACGACGCGCTGGGCGGCTCCATGCGGAATGTATCGTTGCTCAAAAACACCAAACACATCTTTTTTGTGCCGCTGCGACAGGACGATCCGGTTGCCAAGCCGAATTCTCTGGTGGCGGATTTTGCCCGTATCGGTGACACGGTGGACGCAGCGCTGCGGGGCGAGCAGATCCAACCGCTGTTTTGCAGCTAGCGCTTTTGGGGAAAGACGTTGCACCCGCGCGGAAAGTGTGTTAGAATAGAAAAACAAAGGTAACAAATCAAAGGAGTGTTTTTTCATGATCGCGATCGCGTGTGACCATGCCGCTTTGGAAATGAAGCGGGATCTGCTGGGGCTGTTGGATGAGATGGGGCTTGCCTATCACGACTACGGCACCTATGACGAGAAAAGCTGTGATTATCCGGTGATGGCGGCGCGGGCTGCCAAAGCGGTGACCAGCGGGGAGTGCGACCGCGGTATTTTGATTTGCGGCACCGGCGTGGGAATGTCGCTGGCTGCCAATAAGGTTAAGGGTATCCGCTGCGTGGTGTGCAGCGAGCCGTATTCCGCGGAGCTGTCCCGCCGCCACAACGACACCAATATGCTGGCGGTCGGCGCGCGGGTGATCGGACCGGAGCTGGCGCGTATGATCGTGCGCACATGGCTCACCACCGCATTTGAGGGCGGCCGCCATCAACGCCGGGTGGATTTGATCACCGCGCTGGAAAACGGCGAAGAGCTGGAATAAAAAGGAGAACGCTATGGAAACCATCACCGCGAAAAGCAACGCCCGGCTGGCGCTGGGGGTGTTTGGACGCACCATTGTGGCGGCGTTGATCGGCGTGATTTTGTATTTGTCGCTGTCCACTATATTCGCCACCTTCAGCACCGAAAAAATCGGTGTGACCGTGTGGGAATATGACAGCAGCGGCGTGGCTCACGAGGTCAAAACCTATCTGTACGAGGATAAGGATTTTCCCGACGAGCTGAAGCTGGAGGAGAACCAGACCTCCACCGACAAATACTCGCCGGTGCCCGCCGGGGTGGAGCTGGCGCTGGATATCGTGACCCAGGTGTGCAATCTGATCATTCTGGCGGCGTTTCCGTATCGCAAGCTGTGGGCGCAGGGCGACCACGACCGCAACGAGATCAATTTCGGGCATCTCAAAGAGGATACGCAGCGCGGCTTAAAGGTGGGATTGATCGCGGATATCCCTGCGATATTGGTGTATCTGTCGCTGTGGCTGGGCAAGCTGGGGGTGCCGCTGTTTGAGCACACCCATGCGCTGTACACCCTGTTCAACAGCAGCTTTTTGCCGTTTTGCTACCGCACCATGGGGCGCGGGCTGCAAAGCGCGACCGGCTTGTCGGTCGGCAGTATGCTGGCGCTGCTGCTGCCGGTGGTGTTCTTGCCGCTGGTGTGCCATGTCGCGTACACGCTGGGGCTGCACCAGTTTTCGGTCAGCGACAAGCTGTTTTATAAAAACAAACCCCGCAAAAAGAAGACCTCTCCGCGTCGATAAAGCGGGGATAACCACACCGCCTCACGCATACATATGGCGTGAGGTGGTTTTGTTGAACAGCTTACCAACGATGTTGCGCCGGCGGGCGGCGGTGCTGCTGGTCGGGATCACGCTGCTGGGGTTTGTTTCGGCGATATGGCAGGTGCGCCGCACCGATCAGGCCATGACGGGGGCGTCGCCGTATCTGCTGATCGACCCCGGTCACGGCGGCATGGACGGCGGGGCGGTCGCCGCCGACGGCACACAGGAGAAAACCGTCAATCTGGCGATTTCGCTGCCGCTGGCGGATATGCTGCGGGTGTTCGGCTGCACGGTGCGCACCACCCGCGACAACGATGTGTCCATTCACGATGCGGGCGCCGCCACCATTAAAGAGAAAAAAGTCAGCGATATCCACAACCGGCTGGCGCTGGCGCAATCCGCCCGCCTCACGGTCAGCATTCACCAAAACCAGTTTCCGCAAACGCAGTACAGCGGTACGCAGGTGTTTTATTCGCCCAACAACCCGGAAAGCGAGGGGCTGGCGGACTGCATCCGTGAAAGTGTGCTGACGCTGCTGCAGCCGGACAACAACCGGCAGCTGAAAAAAGGCGGCAGCAGCATTTATCTGCTGCATCACGCCACCCCGCCGGCGGTGCTGGTGGAATGTGGCTTTTTATCCAACCCGACCGAGCGGGAAAAGTTGAAAGACGCGGCGTATCAGCAGCAAATGGCGTTCGCCATTGCGGGCGGCGTGTTGCGATACGCGCCGTAAAAACCGCGCGGGATCCCCGCGATAAAGGAGACCAATATGGCAGGCAAAAACAAAGCGGTGTTCGTGTGTTCCGAATGTGGATACGAATCGCCCAAATGGAGCGGACGGTGCCCCTCCTGCGGCGAATGGAACACCATGAATGAAGAGATCAAAGCCCCGGCGCGGACAGCGGCACCGGGGGGCAGCACGCTGCGCCGTATGCCGCAGCGGATCACCGAACTGAATCCGGAAGGGGAGCAGCGTTACCGCACCGGCATGAAAGAGCTGGATCGTGTGCTGGGCGGCGGCATTGTCAAAGGCGGGCTGATGCTGATTGGCGGCGATCCCGGTATCGGCAAATCCACTTTGCTGCTGCAAATTTGCGCGCATCTGGGACAGTCGTTGACCATTTTGTATGTGTCCGGCGAGGAATCCGAGCGCCAGATCAAGCTGCGCGCCGACCGGCTGGGGGTTGCGAGCGACAACCTGTTTGTGTTGTGCGAAACCGATGTGCAATCCATTTTGGAGGCAATGTACGCCCAAAAGCCGGATATTCTGATCGTGGATTCCATCCAGACCATGAGCTTGGCGGAGGTATCCTCGTCGCCCGGCAGCGTTACACAGGTGCGCGAATGTACCGGCGCGATTATGCGGGCCGCCAAAAGCGTGGACACGCCGGTGTTCATCGTGGGTCATGTCAACAAAGATGGTAACATCGCGGGGCCCAAGGTGATGGAGCATATTGTGGACTGTGTGCTGTATTTTGAAGGCGACCGCCACACCAGCTATCGGATGCTGCGGTGCGTGAAAAACCGCTATGGCGCAACCAACGAGATCGGCGTGTTTGAAATGCGGGACAAGGGCTTGGTCGAGGTGGACAACCCCTCGATGATGCTGCTGTCCGGTCGTCCCACCAATGTCAGCGGCACCTGCGTCGCCTGCATGATGGAGGGCTCGCGCCCGATGCTGGCGGAGGTGCAGGGGCTGGTATCGCCCACCGGATTCGGCAATCCACGGCGGATGTCCACCGGGTTTGACTATAACCGGTTGTCGCTGCTGCTGGCGGTGCTGGAAAAACGCGCGGGCTACTTTTTCTCCAATTTGGATGCCTATATCAATGTGGTGGGCGGTTTGCGGCTGGACGAGCCGGCAGCCGACCTGCCGGTGGCGCTGTCGCTGGTGTCCAGCTTAAAGGATACCGTGGTGGGCGAGGGGATCGCTGCCTTTGGCGAAGTGGGATTGGCGGGCGAGATCCGGTCGGTGTCCCACGCCGAAGCGCGGGTGGCGGAAGCCACGCGGCTGGGCTTCACCCGCGTGATTGTGCCGTACCACAACCTGAAAGCGCTCGGTCGGCGCACCGATGTGGAGCTGATCGGCGTGCGCACCATCCGCGACGCGTACGAAGCGCTGGGCGGCTGATTCGCATCAGAGCGCGGCATCGTGGAAAAGCAGGGAGAGCGGAATGAAAAAGCTGGCAACATTGTTTTTGACCTTTCTCAAAATCGGGGCGTTCACCTTTGGCGGCGGCTACGCGATGATCGCATTGCTGGAAAACGAATGTATCGATAAACACCACTGGCTGACCCGCGAGGAATTTTTGGATATGGTGGCGATCGCCGAATCCACCCCCGGTCCCACCGCCATCAACGGCGCGACCTATCTCGGCTACAAGGTGGCGGGGGTCGCCGGTGCTGCGGCAGCCACGCTGGCAGTCACGCTTCCGGCGTTTGTGATCATGTATGTGATCTCGCTGTTTTTGGATCGGTTTTTGAGCCTGACGCTGGTGGCGTGCGCCTTCAAGGGTGTGCAGGTGGGGGTCGTGTATCTGATCCTGTCCGCCGGGGTGCATATGCTGAAGGAGTTGCCAAAGACCGCGCTGAACATCGGCATTGTGGTCGCGGTCAGCGTCGCCATGGTGGCGTTTTCGCTGCTGGCGGTATCCTTTTCGGCGGTGTATTATATCCTGATTTGCGGCGTGCTGGGACTGTTGGTGTACGCCGTGAACCGGATGCGCGGGGAGGGGTCAAAATGATATATCTCGAGTTGTTTTTGACCTTTTTGATGATCGGTACCGTGTCGTTTGGCGGCGGTTACGGCATGATCGCGCTGATCCGCGAAACCGTGCTGGCCAATGGGTGGTTGAGCGACAGCGAGTTTCTCAATTTTATTGCGGTGTCCGAATCCACTCCCGGTCCGCTGGCGGTGAATATGGCGACCTTTGTTGGCTCGTCGCAAGGCGGGCTGCTCGGCGCGGCGGTGGCGACGCTGGGGGTGGTGCTGCCCTCGTTTGTGATTATACTGGTGATTTCCGCGGTGCTGAAAAGTGCGATGAAATATGCCGGGGTCAACGCCTTTTTGTCGGGGGTGCGCCCTTGTGTGGTGGCGATGATTCTGGCGACCGCGCTGACCATGGCGCTGAACACCTTGTTTCATATCACCACGCTGTCCGGCGGCTTTTCGCCGGACGGCAAAAGCATTTTGCTGTTTGTTTTGCTGATCGCTGTGGGGGCGGGATACCGCCGCCTGCGGCACAAAAGCCCTTCGCCGATCGCGATGATCCTGCTGTCGGCGGGACTGGGTATGGCGATGTTTGGTATATAAAGGAACCCGCCCGAATGCGTATGCACTTGGGCGGGTCCTTTTATGGTTACCTGTTCAGCCATCGGTCAAAATGGACGGCGCTATCCCTTCCGCTTGGAACCGTAAAGCATAGAAGGGACGAAGCCATTCCGGCTGTGTATTCCATAATTCCATCATGGACAGCCATCGTCTTTTGCCGACTCGCCGATCCAGAATGGCAAACATTCTTTCCAGAGGATTTTCGGATGTTAAGCTATCTTCTATGGGTTGATTACGATAGTGACCCAGAGCATCGCAAAATTCTTCGTCCGTGTATTCCGATCGGGCGGGTATCGGCGTGTTGTCCAACAGCGGCCAAAAGTCCTCCCAATATTCCATGATGCCGTATGGATGAGCATCTTTCTTGTATCCGTTTTTAATAAAATATGTGTTGACGGTCTCCGACGAAAATTGTTTTGCCAGTTTATCGTCTATGTAGATTTCAAATATGCGCCATCCGTCCATCCCTACATACGAGGTACAGTTATACCGAACGCGCCCATGCAGACATTTGGCCAGCATATCTTGCTCCAGATATTGGCGCATTCCGCTCCAAGAGCCCAGTATTTTACCCATACAACCTCCTTTGCGCATTTGACGGTACCCTTTTCTCCTTAAAGACAGTATATCATAAAGTCATTGTATTTTCTACCGCCATATTCACCGATCGCGCGGCGGGAGCGCGCTCTGATTTTTAATAAAAAAATCGGAGCAAGCGATACAAAGCTTGCTCCGACGTGGTGCCGGTGGCCGGACTCGAACCGGCACGCTGTCGCCAGCGGTGGATTTTGAGTCCACTACGTCTGCCAATTCCATCACACCGGCAGGTGCTTATGTATTATACACCAGCCTTTGGCAAAAATCAACCCCCAAATATATTTCAAAATTTTGCGTATGTTTTTGTTGTCATTACTCGCAAATTTTGCGGGCTGGGGGGCGTGCTTTTGGGCAGGGTACCGCTTTTCTTTTCATATTAACTGTGCTATAATACCCATAACCATAGGAGGCATGGCTTCGTCGGCGGTGAAAGAGGGGCGAGGCAATGCTTCCGTGTTGATTTTACACAACGCGGGTCACCGATCCGCCGACAGGAGGAACCCCCTATGAAACGCGCTATTATCACGGTTTTGGGCAAAGATACGGTGGGCATTTTGGCTCGCGTCTCGGCCGAGTGTGCGGCCCATCACATCAATGTGTTGAAAGTGACCCAATCCATTTTGCAGGATATGTTTGCTATGATTATGATGGTGGATGTGTCCGGCAGCGATATTCCGTTTACCCAGTTTGTGGACACGCTGAACGAGGCCGGTAAAGACATGAATTTGTCCATCCATACCATGCACGAGGACATTTTCAATACCATGCACCATATTTAACGGTACATAGGAGAACAATTATGATCAATGTAAGCGATATTCTCGAAACCATCACCATGTTTGAGGACGAAAACCTGGATGTGCGTACCATCACCATGGGTATTTCGTTGCTCGACTGCTGCGATAGCGATATCAACAAGACCTGTGCGCGGGTGTACGACAAAATCACCCGCTACGCCAAAAATCTGGTTGCCACCGGCGAACAGATCGAAAAAGAGTTTGGCGTGCCGATCATTCATAAGCGCATTTCGGTGACTCCTATCGCCATGATTCTGGCGGCGTGCGAGGACAAGGATGCGGTGAAGCTGGCGGTGACGCTGGAAAAAGCAGCGACCGCTTGCGGTGTCAACTTTATCGGCGGGTTTTCCGCGCTGGTGCAAAAGGGCTTTTCGCCCGGAGATCGCGAGTTGATTGAAGCGATTCCTGAAGCGCTGTCGGTGACCGAGCATGTGTGTTCCTCGGTCAACATCGGTTCCACCAAAGCGGGCATCAATATGGACGCGGTGGGTCTGATGGGCAAAACCGTGCGCCGCGCGGCGGAGATCACCGCCGACCGCAGCTGCATCGGCTGCGCCAAGCTGGTGGTGTTCTGCAACGCGCCGGAGGATAACCCCTTTATGGCGGGGGCGTTCCATGGCGCGGGCGAACCGGATTGCGTCATCAACGTGGGCGTTTCCGGTCCCGGTGTGGTGCGCGCGGCGCTTGCCAAGGCGGGCGATTGCGATCTGACCGGTGTGGCGGATATCATCAAAAAGACGGCGTTCAAGATCACCCGTATGGGTCAGCTGGTTGCGTTTGAAGCGTCGCGGCGGCTGGGTGTGCCGTTTGGCATTGTGGATCTGTCGCTGGCGCCCACGCCGGCTGTCGGCGACTCGGTGGCGCATATACTGGAAGAGATGGGGCTGGAGTGCTGCGGTGCTCACGGTACCACGGCGGCGTTGGCGCTGCTCAACGATGCGGTGAAAAAAGGCGGCGTGATGGCATCCTCCCATGTGGGCGGGCTGTCCGGTGCATTTATTCCGGTCACCGAAGACCGCGGCATGATCGACGCGGCGCGCTGCGGCTGCCTGCGGCTGGAAAAGCTGGAAGCGATGACCGCGGTTTGCTCGGTGGGACTGGATATGATCAACATTCCCGGCGACACCCCGGCGGAGGTGATCTCCGCCATCATCGCGGATGAAGCCGCCATCGGTATGGTCAACTCGAAAACCACCGCGGTGCGGGTGATTCCCGCTATCGGCAAAGAGGTGGGCGACGAGCTGTCGTTCGGCGGGCTGCTGGGCGGTGGTCCGGTGATGCCGCTGAACACCTATTCGCCGGCTCGCTTTATCGCGCGGGGCGGACGCATTCCCGCTCCGATGCAGAGCTTGAAAAACTGATCCCTGCCGCCGGGGAAACGCCCCGCGGCGATTCTATACGGTTCTAACGGTCCAAGGAGGCGGTACAGATGCCGGATATTATCGAACAAATCATTGCGATCGATCAAAAGGCACAGGAAACGACCGAAGCAGCCCAGCGCGAAAAGCTGGACTGCGAAAAAGAGATTGCCCAAAAGGTGCAGGCGCTGCGCGAGGATTATCTCAAAAAGGCGCGCCGGCGCATCCAGATCAACAACGAGATGGATCGCACCATTATGGAGCAAAAATGGAAAAAATATGAGGCGCATTACGACGAGCAGGCCGCCGCGCTGGAAAAGGCCTACGCCGACCACCGCGATGAGTGGGTGGATCAGATCGTGCAGCGGGTCGTGCAGCGCTGACCATGCTTGAAAGGAAGTGGTGAAGATGGCGCTGGCTTCTTCCGCACAGGCGATTTCGGCTAAGGCGCGCGCCATGTACGGCCGCTGCCTGACCCGACAGGATTTTCAAAATCTGCTGGGCTGCCACAGCGTGGTCGAGGTTGCCTCGTATTTGAAAACGCATACACACTACGCCGCTGTGCTGACCGACATCAACGAATCGACGGTGCACCGCGGCTATCTGGAAGCGGTGCTTCGCCGCAAGCTGTTCAGCGATTATGAGTCGCTGATGCATTACGACCGGTCGATGAACCGGCGATTGTCGGATTATTACATCCGCAAAAGCGAGGTCGAACAGATCGTGCACTGCCTGCATTTGATGCGGGCGGGGCGGCAGCAGGACTTCTTGTTTGCGGTGCCCGCTTTTCTGACCAAGAGCACCCGCCTGGATCTCAAACGGATGGCGGTGGCACAGGATCTGGAAGAGCTGATACAGGCGATGGGACGCACGCCCTATGCCGCGATTTTGCAGCGCTTTATGCCATGCCCGGTGCAGAAGCTACCTATGACAGCGGTGGAAAACGCGCTGATCTCGTATCAATACGATACCTTGTTTGAAGAGATCGACGGGCTGTCCCATGGACAGCGGCAGGAAATGCACCATCTGTTCGGGGTGCAGGCGGATGCGATCAATGTGTCGCGTATTCGCCGGATGAAAAAATATTTTCATATGACACCGGATCAGATCCGTCCCAACCTGTTGTCGGCGTCCGGCAACATCTCGCCGGCACTGCTGGAGCGTTTGGTGACGGCGGAAACCGACGAGCAGGTGATGGAGCTGTATTTTTCCACCGCCGGCAAGTGGGTGGACGAAGCGCAGCGCACCCATCTGGACGATCTGCCGATGCGGCTGCCGTATTTCGTGGCGCGACGATATATGCATTTCTCCACCTATCCGCTGGTGGTATTCGCCTCGTATATCATTATGACGGAAATTGAACTGGACGACCTGATCAACATCATCGAGGGCATCCGGTACGGACTCCCACCCGCCGACATCGAAGCGATGTTGGTGCTGGGCGGTCTGTGATTCGGTTAGTGAAAGAAGGGATTTCTGTTGGCTATCACCACAATGAAGCTGGTCACCATCGTTGGCATGATGCCCCATCTGGATGAAGTCGTACAGGTGTGCGGCGAAAGCGGGTTGTTCCATCCCGAAGACGCCCTGACCTTTTTCTCGGACACCAAGGGCTTTTCCGCCGTGCGGGAGGAAAACCCCTACACCGAGCCGCTGACTCAGCTTAAAGCGGCCATCCAGCAGGCGGGCGGACAGCCCGAACGCACCTGGCCGGCCGATTTGTCCGAAAGCGATTTGCTGCTGTATATCCAGCATTTTCGTGAGCGCACCGCCAAAGCGGCGGAGCAGATCACCGCGTTGTCGCAGCAGCGCGAAACGCTGGCGCGGGATATTGAACAGTTCGAGCATCTGAAAGGGTTGAATGTGGAGCTGAGCAGCCTGCTGGCTTGCCAGAACATCAAGGTGCGGTTTGGGCGGCTGCCCGCCGAAAGCTACGAAAAGCTGGATCTGTACAGCGACAACCCGTATGTGCTGTTTTTCCCCGCCGGGAAAGAGAAGAATTATTACTGGGGCATGTATTTCGCCCCGCTGGAATTTGTGGAGGATGTGGATCGCATCTTCTCCGGGCTGTATTTCGAGCGGATTCACATTCCGACCGCCAGCGGCACCGTAGAGGAAACGCTGGATCGGTTGTACGCCGAGCGGGAAAAGACGGTGCAGGCGCTGGAAGAGGCGCGCACCCAGCAGCAGACCGATTGGGAGCAGGAGAAAAAAGCCTGCCTGTCGGTGTACACCGCGATCCACCGCAAAGAGTATCTGTTCGGGCTGCGGCGCTACGCGGCGCGGTACCACGAAGAATTTATCATGACCGGATGGGTGCCGGCACCGGATCAAAAGCGGTTTGAAACGCTGCTGCGTCCGATCGAATCGGTGTCCGCCACCTTTGAAAAGGCGCATGCCGATACCCGGCACACCCCGCCGGTCAAGCTGAAAAACCCCCGTATTTTCCGCCCGTTTGAATTTTTGGTGGATATGTACGGCATGCCGCGCTACGGCGAGATCGACCCCACCGGCTTTGTGGCGGTCACCTATGTGCTGCTGTTCGGCGTGATGTTCGGCGACTTGGGGCAGGGGATTCTGGTGTCCATCGCCGGCTATTTGATGTGGAAGCTCAAAAAGCTGGACATCGGACGCATTTTGATCCCCTGCGGCGTATCGTCCGCCTGTTTCGGCTTGGTCTACGGCTCGGTGTTCGGGTTCGAGCATCTGTTGGATCCGCTGTATAAGGCGGTGTTCGGATGGGAAGAAAAGCCCATCGAGGTGATGCAATCCGCCACCGCCACCAACATTTTGCTGGTTTCGGTCGCGGTGGGCATTTTGCTGATCGTCATATCCATGGCGCTGAATGTGTATTCCGCCGCCCGCCAGAAAAACTGGGAAGCGGCGCTGTTCAGCCCCAGCGGTGTGGCGGGAATGGTGTTTTACCTGTCGCTGATCCTCGGCTGTGTGGCGCAGTTCCTGCTGAATGTGCCGGTGATGAACACCGCGTACATCCTGCTGCTGATCGTGCTGCCGCTGATTCTCATGTTCCTGCGCGAGCCGCTGGGCAAGCTGGTGGCGCGCGACCCGGATTGGAAGCCGGAGGACAGCATTGGCGATTTCATTTTGCAAAACTTCTTTGAGCTGTTTGAAACGCTGCTGTCCTATTTGTCCAATACCATGTCCTTCCTGCGTGTGGGCGCGTTCGTGCTGGTCCACGCCGGTATGATGATGGCGGTGTTCGCGCTGGCGGATCTGTTTGGTCCGTTCGGTTACACCGTCACGGTGGTGATCGGCAACGGACTGGTCATGGTGATGGAAGCAACGCTGGTCGCCATCCAGGTCATGCGTTTGGAATTTTACGAGATGTTCAGCCGGTACTATATCGGCGACGGTCAAGTTTTTACACCCCTGTCGGCGGAGGCCGATTCCTGATACATAAACGAATGTTATTTTTAGGAGGTATTTGTTATGTGGATGTTGTTGATTCCGGTGGCATTGCTGATCGCTTCGGTGGTTACGGCGACGATTATGGTGAAAAAGGGCATGGCTCCCCGCCGTGCGCTGTGCGTGCACTTCTTGTGCGTGGCGCTGATCGTGCTGTTCAGCCTGGCGCTGCCCTTTGGTGTGGCGGCTGAGGACACGACCGAGCCCGCTACCACCGCTTCGGAAACCGCGACCGACACCGCTACGGCGGCTTCGACGGACAGCGGACTGAAATACATCGGTGCGGCGCTGGCAGTTGGTCTGGCGGGCATCGGCGGCGGTATCGCCGTGGCGTCCGGTTCTTCGGCGGCTATCGGTGCCACCGCGGAAAACCCGAAATCGTTCGGTAAATCCATCATCTTCGTGGCATTGGGCGAAGGCTTTGGTCTGTACGGTCTGCTGATCGCTATTTTGATCCTGGTGCTGCAATAACGGTTAAGAGAGGCATTCGTTATGCGCTTTTTCCTTATCAGTGACAATGTGGATACCCAAGTGGGTATGCGGATGGCAGGCATCGAAGGGGTCGTGGTGCACGAGGCAGAAGAAGTGCACGCGGCGCTGTCCGATGCGATGGAGCAACCGGATGTCGCGGTCATTTTGATGACCGAGCATCTGGTGTCGCTGTGCCGCGAGCTGGTGGACGATCTGAAGCTGCACCGCTCGCGCCCGCTGATCGTGGAAATTCCCGACCGGCACGGCAACGGCCGCGCCAAGGATTCCATCACCCGCTATGTGCGGGATGCCATCGGCATCAAGATCTGAGTCCATAAGAAAGGCAGAACCGGCTTATGATTGACAATGGTAAAAAAGTTGACAAGTTTATAGAGGCGATCACCGCGTACGCGCAGGAGCAAAGCCGCAAGATCCACGACGAAGTGGAAGCGTTCAAAACCGAGCGGCTGGCGCAGGCGGAGCAGCAGGTGCTGCAGGAATCCTATGTGCTGATCCATCAGGAGCGCGAGGACGAAAACAACCGCTTGAAAAAAGAGCTGTCGCAGCGCGACTTTGCCCGGCGGGGCGAGCTGATCCGCCGTCGGCAGGCGATCACCGGCGAGGTGTTCGACGAGGCGCGGCAAAAGCTGCAGACTTATACCGCCACCCCTGCCTATTTGCGGCAGCTGCGTGACTCGCTGACCGAGATGCGCACCATGCTGCCGGCGGAGGACACCGTCTATTTCCTGACCGAACGCGACCGCGCGCTGCAAGAGCAGCTGGCGGATCTTTGCCCGGCGGGCAGCCGTTTTGAGTATACGGCGGATATTGCGTTGGGCGGTGTGCGCGGCGAAAACCAGTCGGCGGGCATTTTGGTGGACGATACACTGGATGTAAAGCTGGAACAACAGGAAGAATGGTTCGTCCAAACCATCGGTCTGACGGTCAAACCGGTATAAGAAAGGCGGGAGAGGTTATGAACACAACGATCCATGGGATCAACGGATCCGTTATCACCCTGTCGGGACATACCGACCTCGCCATGATGGAAATGGTGCTGGTGGGCAAAGACAAGCTGGTGGGCGAGGTGATCGGCGTCAACGCCGATAAAACCACCATCCAGGTGTACGAAAACACCACCGGGTTGCGGTCCGGCGAACAGGTGATTCCCACCGGCGGCCCGCTGTGTGCGACGCTGGGCCCGGGTATTCTGGATAATATTTTCGACGGTATTGAGCGCCCGCTGAAAGCGCTGGAGGAAAAATCCGGCGACTTTATCAGCCGCGGTGCCACCGCCCCCGCGTTGGACGAGGACAAGCAATGGGATGTGACCGTCACCGTTAAGGTGGGGGACACGCTGCAGGCGGGCGATATCTACGCCACCTGCCCCGAAACGCCGATCATTACCCATAAATGCATGGTGCCGCCCGGCATCAGCGGCACCGTGACAGCGGTGCAGCCGAACGGCGCGTACCGTGTGAACGATACGGTGGTCACGCTGACCGACGCCGCAGGCGAGCAGCACGCGCTGTCGCTGTGCCAGAAGTGGCCGATCCGCACCCCGCGTCCGGTCAACAAACGGATGTATGCCAACACGCCGCTGATCACCGGTCAGCGGGTCATCGATACGCTGTTCCCCATCGCCAAGGGCGGTACCGCGGCGATCCCCGGCGGCTTTGGTACCGGCAAAACCATGACCCAGCACCAGCTGGCGAAATGGTGCGATGCGGATATCATCATCTATGTCGGCTGCGGCGAGCGGGGCAACGAGATGTCTCAGGTGCTGGAGGAGTTTTCCGGGTTGATCGACCCGAAATCCGGTCGCCCGATGACCGACCGCACCACGCTGATCGCCAACACCTCCAATATGCCGGTGGCGGCGCGTGAAGCGTCCATCTACACCGGTATCACGCTGGCGGAATATTACCGCGACATGGGTTATCATGTCGCGATCATGGCGGACTCCACCTCGCGTTGGGCGGAAGCGCTGCGCGAGATCTCCGGTCGATTGGAAGAAATGCCCGCCGAAGAGGGGTTCCCGGCGTATCTGCCGTCGCGGTTGTCGGAATTTTACGAGCGCGCGGGCATGATGGAAACGCTGGGCGGCCGCAGCGGCAGTGTCACCATTATCGGTGCCGTGTCGCCGCAGGGCAGCGACTTTTCCGAGCCGGTGACCCAAAACACCAAGCGGTTCACCCGTTGCTTCTGGGCGCTGGATAAGGCGTTGGCTTATGCCCGCCACTATCCCGCTATCAACTGGATGAACAGCTACAGCGAATATGTGAACGACCTGTCCGACTGGTACAGCCGGCAGGTGGGCGAGGACTTTTTGGATTGCCGCAGCAAGCTGGCACAGATTTTGCAGGAAGAGAACAAGCTGATGGAGATCGTCAAGCTGATCGGTTCGGATGTGCTGCCGGACGACCAGAAGCTGGTGATCGAGATCGCGCGGGTAATCCGCGTCGGCTTCCTGCAGCAAAACGCGTATCACAAGGACGACACCTTTGTCCCGCTGGAAAAACAGCTGAAAATGATGCGGGTGATCCTGCATCTGTATAAAGCTGCCGGTTCGGCGGTGGCGGCGGCGGTGCCGCTGCCCCGCATTCTCGAGCTGGGGTTATTCGAAAAGGTGTCGCGTATCAAATTTGATGTACCCAACGACCAACTGGAACTGCTGGATGGGTACGACGCGGAAATCGACGAGAAAATCCGCGGATTGGTCGAGCCGAAGTAAGGGAGTGGTTGTGTGATTATAGAATATATCGGCGTCAAAGAGATCGCCGGATCGCTGATCGCCGTGGACGGCGTCAAAAACGCTTCCTTTGAGGAAACGGTCACCATTCAACTGGACGACGGCAGCCGCCGCGCCGGTCGTATCGTGCAGATGGAGGGCGATCGCGCCATCATCCAGGTGTTCGAGGGCACCAACGGCATTTCGTTGACCAACACCCGCACCCGTTTGGAGGGTCACCCGGTGGAAATGGCGCTGTCGCCGGAGCTGCTGGGGCGTGTGTTTGACGGTGCCGGCCGCCCGATCGACGGGCTGGGTCCGATCTTTTCCGAGACCCGGCGCGATATCAATGGTTCTGCCATCAACCCGGTGTCCCGCGTATATCCCCGCGACTATATCGCCACCGGTATTTCCTCGATCGACTGTCTGGCTACGCTGATTCGCGGGCAGAAGCTGCCCATCTTTTCCGGCTCCGGTATGAGCCATAACGAGCTGGCGGCACAGATCGTGCGTCAGGCGAAGATCGCCGACCAAAGCGGACAGGATTTCGCGGTGGTGTTTGCGGCGATGGGCGTGACCAGCGACGTGGCGGACTATTTCAAACGCAATTTTGAAAGCAGCGGCGTGTTGGGGCGGGTCGCCATGTTCCTGAACCTGTCCAACGACCCGGTGATCGAGCGTATTCTGACCCCGCGCTGCGCGTTGACCGCCGCTGAATATCTGGCGTTTGACTGCAATATGCACATTCTGGTCATTATGACCGATATGACCTCGTACGCCGAGGCATGCCGCGAGTTTTCGTCCTCCAAAGGCGAGATTCCCGGCCGAAAAGGCTATCCCGGCTATCTGTACTCCGACCTCGCGTCGCTGTACGAACGCGCCGGCATGATCAAGAGCAGCACCGGTTCGGTGACCCAGATCCCGATCCTCACCATGCCCAACGACGATATCACCCATCCGATCCCCGACCTCACCGGTTATATCACCGAGGGGCAGATCGTGCTGGATCGGTCGCTGGACAACAACGGCATTTACCCGCCGGTGTCGGCGCTGCCGTCGCTGTCGCGTCTGATGAAGGACGGCATCGGCGAGGGATATACCCGCGCCGACCATGCCGCTGTGGCGAACCAGCTGTTCGCGTGCTATGCGCGGGTGCAGGATGCCCGCTCGCTGGCATCGGTCATCGGCGAAGAGGAGCTGTCGCCCAGCGATAAAAAGCTGATGGCGTTCGGTCGCCGGTTTGATGAAGAGTTTATCCGCCAGGGAGAAAATGTCAACCGCACCATCGACCAGACGCTGGATCTGGGCTGGCGGCTGCTGTCCACCCTGCCGCGGGAAGAGCTGGATCGTATCGACGATAAGCTGCTGGATGAGCATTATCGCCCCGAACCGGAGGTGCTGGATCCCTCCACCGCCGGCACAGAGGAACAAACGCCCGCGTAAAACCAAGGAGGTGACGGCCGATGGCCGAGCAGGTATTTCCCACCAAAGGCAATCTGATGAGCACACGCAAATCGTTGGATCTTGCCATGCTGGGATTTGAGCTTCTGGATCGCAAACGGAATGTGATCGTGCGGGAAATGATGGCGCTGATCGACCGTGCGGAAACGCTGCAGGTGCAGATTGATTCCTGCTATGCGGCGGCGTATCTCGCGTTGCAGCGCGCCAATGTGGCACACGGCATTTGTGCCGATGTGGCGGCGGCGGTGCCGGTGGAAAACGGCTTGCAGCTATCCTCGCGCAGCGTGATGGGGGTGGATATTCCAATTGTCACGCTGGATCCGTCGCCGGCGGAACTGTCCTATGGCTTTATGTTCACCGGTTCGCTGGTGGACGAGGCGTATATCGAGTTCGATCGGGTAAAAAAACTGACCGCTGAGTTGGCAGAGGTAGAGAACAGCGTGTACCGACTGGCGACAGCGGTGAACAAGACGCAAAAACGCGCCAACGCGCTGAAAAACATCGTGATTCCGCGTTTGACCTCCACCGTGAAGTTTATTTCGGATTCGCTGGAGGAAAAGGAACGCGAGGAATTCTCCCGCTTGAAAGTAATCAAGGCGCAAAAAGCTGCCCGCGACGCCTAAGGCAGCGTTTTGCTGCGTTTGTGGCGCCAATCGGCTTTTGGGTCGCTTTTATAGGTGTATCTGTGACCATCCCCCGGGGAGTGCAACGCACTCCCCGGGGGATTTCTGCATCCGGTGGCGAGATGTTCCGCTGTGTGTTGCTGTGCGCGGATTGCCGTATTGACAACTGTGGCAATCCGCGGTACACTGAAAGAGGTCTTGAAAAAATAAAACGGAAAGAGGGTAAAATTGTGAAAAAAAGAGCAAATCGCGGCCTTGCGGTACTGGCGGCGGTGACGATGATGATGTCCATGCTGCCGTTGTCCGCTATGGCAGACTCGTCTGAAACCAGCGGCAGCTGCGGCAAAAATGTGCAGTGGTCGGTGAGCGGCGACACCCTGACTATCAGCGGCACGGGTGCCATGGATGATTATGGATGGGTTTCTCCGCCTTGGGAAAATCAGCCGTATACCAAGCTGGTGATTGAAGAAGGCGTGAGCGCCCTTGGTTCGTCGGCTTTTTGTGACAGCGATGTGCAAACTATCACATGGGCGGATAGTGTGGAAACCATTGGCTCTTCTGCCTTTCAAAACTGCGATAAGCTGAAAGAGATTACCATCCCGAGCAGTATTAAAACCGTAGGAACCCGGGCGTTCAGCAGCTGTGATACGCTGGAACGCGCGACGGTGCCAGGCTCGGTTGCCGCCGTTAGCGATAATATGTTTTATTATTGTGAGGCGTTGACCAGTGTGACCATCCAGGATGGGGTGGGCGCCATTGGCGAGGAAGCGTTTAAGTATTGCAAAAAGCTGAACAACATCGCCATTCCCGGCAGTGTGAAGACGATTGGTGTCAATGCGTTTGAAGCGTGCGATAAGCTGTTGAGCGTGGAGATGCAAAAGGGACTGGAAAGCATCGGCGAGGGGGCGTTTGCCGACTGCAGCCAGCTGGTGAATATAACCATTCCGGATAGCGTGGAAAGCATTGGCGACAAGGCGTTTTCCAATTGTGACGGTTTGACCAGCGTGGTTATCCCCGGCAGCGTGAACAGCATTGGTCGCAGCGCGTTTTCCAATTGCACCGGCTTAACCAGCGTTACCCTTTCCGAAGGGGTGGGGACGATTGGAGCAAGTGCTTTTACTCTTTGCGCGGGATTAAAAGAGATCACCATTCCCGGCAGCGTGGATGTCATTGGAAACGGTGCGTTTTTCAAGTGCGATGATTTGATAAAGGTGACCATCATGAATGGGGTTACCGCCATCGACGATCAGGCGTTTTATTATTGCAAAGCGTTGACAGACGTGACCATCCCCGGCAGCGTAAAGAGCATTGGAAGCGAGGCTTTTTCCAATTGTGAGAAGCTGACCGGTCTGGTGATCCCCAAAGGGGTCAAAACGATTGGCGACCAAGCCTTTTCCTATTGCTCGGCGTTGACCGATGTGACCATTCCGGATAGCGTGGAAAGCATTGGCGACAACGCGTTTTCTGTTTGCGCCAACCTGACCGATGTGACCATTCCCGGTAGTGTGAAGCATATCGGTGATTTTGCGTTTTCCAGTTGCAAACTCATTTCGGTGAATATTCCCCAAGGCGTGGAAACCATCGGCGAATCGGCGTTTTTTCAATGCGACAATATGCACAATGTGGCGTTTAGCGATACCGTTACCAGCATTGGCATGAAAGCGTTCCGCTTTGATTCGCAGCTGATGTATATTGTTCTTCCGGACAGCCTGACCACGATCGGGCAGGAAGCGTTTGCCGATTGCGAAAATTTGAGAATGGTGTATATCCCCAAAAGTGTGATCGGTATCGGGCGGGAGGCGTTTAACAACTGCCCGCGGCTGACAATATACGGCGAGGCGGGATCGTATGCCGAAACCTATGCCCGCCAGAATGAGTTGGCGTTTGTTGCAGTCACCAGCCTGACGGATAAGGATATCGTGGTGACCGGCGATCCGCAGGATTTGAGTGAGGCTCAGCTGGTGGTCACCGAAGCCCCCGACGCGGTTAATTTGGTGGCGGAGGAATATCGGAAAATGGCAGTGGGATATACCGTGTCGCTGCAAAAAGATGGCCAAACGGTGCAGCCCGATCATAGCCTGATCGTGCGCATTCCGGTGCCGGATACCATGGTAGCGAGCCGGTGCCGAGTGTTGTATGTCGGTCGGGATGCCATTACCGAGATGTCGGCGGCGCTGCAAAACGGCTGCATGGTGTTTGCTTCTCCGGTGCTGGGACGGTTTGTGTTGGTGCAGGAGCATGTTCTCGGCGATGTGGACGAAAATGGCGAGATCACGGTGGTGGATGCGCTGATGACGCTGCAAGCGGCGGCGGAGGCGATCCCGCTGGATCATCCCCAGCAGCAGGATGCGGATGTGAACGGTGACGCGGCGGTCACCGCAGAGGATGCGCTGCTGATCCTCAAATATGCCACCGGAGCGATCGCTTCGTTCTGATGGCGAACCGTTTCTTTCAGAAAAAGCGCGGGGCGGATCGTATGATCCGCCCCGCACTTTTGTGTATGCACCTTTATTCCGCCCAGACGACGGTTTGGTAATACGCGAGAATCAGCTGCACCACCCGGTCATAGCTGAGCACGCCGTCCTCGTCGCCATGGGCGGTGATGAACGCATTGTTCACGCTGGTGGACACCTGCTCCACCTCGCCCTCGAACTGTTTCCAATACTGCTTTTGCTGCTTCAAGTCGCGCCGCATCGCCTCCGAGCAGGAGGCGCGTGCCTCTTGCCACATATCCTCGTCGTAATCGTACAGCGCGTTGCTGCAATAGATATACGCCAGCAAATGCCCGCTGTAGCGATACAGCGGATCGTCTTGATACCGGCAGGTGAGGAACGCCAGAAAATTGCATTCGTCCTCGCGGGCGAAACCGCGGGTGTGCGCCAATTCATGAGCCGCGGTGGCGGGCATATTGAAGACGGGAGTATCGATGTTCACATTCGCTTCGGCGAAAAACGGAAAATACATGCCGGTCACGCCGGTGTACGACCACCAGCGGGACAGCTGCACCGGCTTGGGATGCCACACGCTGCCCCACAAAAAGGGATAATCCTGCCGTGCGGCGGTAAAGCCCGCGTTGGCTTGCTTCAAAATGGTGGCGCGGGAAGCTTCGATATCGAGGTGCCCGTCCGCGTCCTCCGGCAGCTTGGCGCGTTCGGCAGAGGCTTGCTCCGCCAGATCCTGCACCACCCGCTGCAAAAAGGCGGCGTCCTGTTGCCGGGTGTCCAGCTGCATCAGCTCGGCGACCGGCATCCGATAAAAATTCAGCCCATGCAGCACCGCATACAGCGCGAACAGCGAGGACAACACCCACGCGGTTTTGCGCAGCAGCGAGCGGATCAGCGCTCCGCGCGCAGCGCAGCGGCGGTATTTCCGCACCATATGTACGATCAGCCAGACAGCCAGCGGTACGGCGGCGATCACCAGCAGCTCGGTCAGCGAAAAGGGGAGCAGCGAGGTCAAAAATCCCACCGGAACAGTGATGATGCGGAACAGCCCGCGCGCAAAAATCCATTCGGTCACGCCCGGAAAATGGGGCAGCACCGCAAACAGCAGCAGCGCGATGCCGCCGGGCAATATCCACAACACAGACGAGGGACGCGGTCGTTTCAAAAAAAGCGCCTCCTTTGGGGTATATAATAGGTATATGGATAGTATACAATATTGTCGCGGCGGACACAACCGGAGAAGCGGTGGAAATTTGCGGAAAGAAATTCTTGCGCTTTGGCGGCAGGAGTGGTATACTAACGCCGTATCTGCAAACAGGCGGAAGGGGCGAAAAGCACGATGGCACAGGAAAAACGCATTACGGTGAGCGATCTGCGGCAGCAGGCGGGCAGCCTGCGGGCGGGTGACCGCGTGCTGCTGTCCGGCGTGGTGTATACCTCGCGCGATGCGGCGCACAAGCGTATCAACGCGCTGCTGGACGAGGGCGGCGAGCTGCCTTATCCGCTGAAAGACGCGGTGATCTACTATGCGGGTGCCACCCCGGCACCGGCGCATTTGCCGATCGGCGCGTGCGGACCCACCACCTCCGGCCGGATGGATGTGTATGCTCCCCGCTTTTATGACGAGGGCGTGTGTGCCACCATTGGCAAGGGCAAGCGCTCGGCGGCGGTGGTGCAGGCGATCGTGCGCAACGGCGGCGTGTATCTGTGCGCCATCGGCGGCGCGGGCGCGCTGGCAGCGCAAAGCGTTAAAAGCTGCGAAGTGATCGCGTTTGACGATCTGGGGTGCGAGGCGGTCAAACGGCTGGAAGTGGAGGATTTCCCGCTGATCGTGGCGGTGGATTGCCACGGCGGCGACCTGTTTGCTGAAAAATAAACCAGAATGTAGGAGAGAGAAGACATGGCAGAACTGAAATACGAAATTGTGAAAGAATGTGGCGTGCTGTCCCAGTCGCCGTCCGGTTGGACAAAAGAGCTGAACCTCGTGAGCTGGAACGATCGCGCCCCCAAATATGATGTGCGCGAATGGGCGCCGGATCACACCAAAATGGGCAAAGGCGTCACGCTGACGCCGGACGAAATGATCCTGCTGCGGGATATGCTGAACGAGCTGGATCTGTAAAAGAGTTCTATTTGAATGATCGGAGGCGGTCACCATGCTGGAAATTTTGAAAGCCATTGCCCAAGGCATTGTGCAGGGCATTACCGAATGGCTGCCCATCAGCAGCACCGGCCATATGCTGTTGCTGGATCAATTCCTGAAAATGGACGATCCGAGCGGCAATTTCTTTAATGTGTTTAAGGTGCTGGTGCAGCTGGGCTCCATTTTGGCGGTGCTGGTGCTGTATTTTCACCGACTCAACCCGTTTTCCCCGAAAAAAAGCCAAACGGAAAAGCGGCAAACCTTTTCGCTGTGGGGCAAGGTGCTGGTCGCCAGCATTCCGGCGGCGATTATCGGTCTGCTGTTTGAAGAGGTGATCGACAACGCGCTGTCCACTCCGGTGGTGATCGCGATCGCGTTGATCGTGTACGGTGTTCTGTTCATCGTGATGGAGAACAACCGCGCGCGCAAACCGCGGGTGGCATCCATCGAGCAAATGAGCTATCGCACCGCGTTGTTTATCGGCGTGTTCCAGATGTTAGCGCTGATTCCGGGTACCTCCCGGTCGGGCTCCACCATTTTGGGCGCGACACTGCTCGGCACCTCCCGCAAGGTGGCGGCGGAATTCTCGTTTTTCATGGCAATTCCGGTGATGGCGGGCGCCAGCGCGCTGAAGCTGGTAAAGCTGATCGTCAAGGGCATCTCGTTCAGTGGGCTGCAATGGGCGATGCTGATTATCGGTATGGTCGTGGCGTTTGTGGTGTCGCTGATCGTGATCCGTTTCCTGATGAATTATATCAAAAAGCACGATTTCAAAGTGTTTGGCTATTATCGTATTGCGCTGGGCGCGCTGGTGTTGGTGCTGGCGGCCTGCGGCGTGGTGGGCTGACTGTTGCCTATCGATCACCATCCGAAGCTCGTCTTTGGATGGTGATTTTGCGTTTTGTTGTAATATGCGGAGAGAGCCACAGAGATTTCGCCAAGCGACCTCTGGCAAGGGAACTGTTAAGCAATAGCAAGACAGAGGGGGAAATACGATTTTCGTAATACCAAAAGAGAGCGATATTTCCTCTCTCCCTCCGTCTTTTTGCTGCGCAAAAATCCACCTCCCTCGTCAGAGGGAG
>ERZ773193.155-NODE-155-length-107530-cov-31.483982_pt1 | contig 107530 bp, 83 predicted proteins | sample MGYA00511110_ERZ773193 | MGnify/ENA primary metagenome ERZ773193 (study PRJEB29015, sample SAMEA2737784) | human gut metagenome | biome: human gut; feature: human-associated habitat; material: faeces | place: China | collected 2012 ... | reverse complement strand
CCTTAACCATTCCCGAAAGGGTGGTTTGGGCAGAGAGAGGCAAGGCTATTAGCAATGCAAGGACAACCATCCCAATATGCTTGATGAAACTCATGCTAAAACTTTTGTTTTTATTAAACTGCCTTGCTGCTATTCCTTTTCCAAAGGATTATAAAAAAGTTTTCTCTTCGGAATAGGCATCGTTTTGCCATTCATATCTTTAGGAGCCAAAGGAGAATTCTTCCAAGACTTCGCAGGATTGGACTTATAATCCGCCAAAGCCTTGTTAAAGTGCTCACGAGTTGTCTTGAAATATTCTGTGTCTCTGACAATTATTGGCGAACTTGATTTGCGAACAGAAATCGCAGAAAAAGTATGCTCTTTATCTTCTGTTTCCGCCGCAAGAATTAACCCTGGCAATCCATTTAATTTCCAAGGTCCAACACTTTTTGGAATATCACAATACCAACCTATCCATTTTCTACCTCGGAAATCGCAAGTAGCCTTATGACACAAATATCCACAAATTTCCTTTGTGTCATCTTCCAGTTCCCAATTGATAGCAGGGATTTCTTCCTGATAAGTGTAATTATCAATGGAAACTTTTCCATAGTAATCCAAACTATTAGTATTGAGGTTTTCTATCAGAAACTCTCTGAAATTAGGACTATATTTTGCATTCAATTCGAAAAGCTCTTTATTGGTGACATTCCCAATAACAGCCAATGTTGAATCTATTCTAAAATTTTGATAACATTCATACTTGCAGACTGAATCTCCAATTTCTGTAATGACATCAAACTCTCTCATATTTTGAATATCATTATCGATAATCTGATAATGATAAATACACTGTAAGACACAAGTATCCAGAACTATCTTATCTGCTATCTTAGCAGTTTCATTAGCCCATGAACCGCTGATACTTTGTGCCATAGACTGTATTACAGACAATAATAAGAAAAATAGAAAGGTATATTTTTTCATACTTTTAAAAATTATGACAGAAGGTGATTTTACACCTTCTGCCTTTTTGATACTTATACGTAACGTGATTCAGAATGCCAGCCTGTAAGCTCTCCTCCACAGTTTATTTCATTCAACTCTTGCAAATAGCTAAAGTATTCTACTGAATCTGAGAAAAATTCAGGAGCTACGGTCATAACATCTCTTCCACATGACGTATGCAAAACGGTTCCTACATGCTCTGCAGCATTAGCTGCCACTGCCATCAGCGCAAACGCTGACATTAAAAACAATTTCTTCATAATCGTTCTTTTTAAATTAATAATTGTTTGCGGTATAATTTTTGGCGCCTTATTATACTTCTATTTTAATTCTATCATTCCTTGGTACATACTATTACCATCAGATATTTTCAGAGAATACTCACCACTTAATTCTTCTGGTATTTGGAAAGTCGTATCTATTATATAATAGGTATAGACTTCACCATCCTCATTTTCAAGTGTGAGCGTGTTACCAATCACTTGACTCGGCAGGGTCAGTGTATGACCCACCAAATCCACAACCAAAGGGCACTTGGGTGATCTACTACCAGTGATAGTTCCACGATTAGTACCAACCAAGCTATACGATAAGGTATAAGGTTCAGCTCTAGAATGAGCAGGACATAAAAGTAATGCCCCCCCCATAAATAATGAGATTCATTAATGTCTGTTTCATATTACAACATTTTTTAATTATAGTTTATTCAAAGTTTCGCTGCAAAAGTACAAATTTACCACGAAACACACAAACAAATCATCAATTTAAAATTTACCTATTTTTTACCTTTCACATAAATAATTCAACTTTAAGCATTTACCAAAGTATTTTACCCAAAATTTACTATGCGCAAAATTATTGAATTTGTAGAATATACTCATCAAATTCTTTTGGCTTGCCTTCTTTTCTACATATCTTTTTCAACATTGTTTTCCTGCTTTTTGAGATTGCTGCATCTGATAGTCCTAGCAGTCTTGCTACCAAGGATGTAGAGAAACCTAATCTAACCAATAAACAAATTTGGTAGTCTTTATCATTAAGTTTATTTTTCAATACAGGAATGAAGTTAGGAACCACTTCCTCTATTGTATCAGCTAACTCTTTCCAATCTTCCTCACACATTTTCTCCTTAGGATGCACCTCTATAAATTTAATTTTCTTATAAATAGAAGAATCTTTTAATATTAAATCGGCATCTGATACAGAAGATAGCGAGTATCTTTCTTGTATATGAGTTATTTCAGCTTTTAATTTACTGATGGTATTTTCTTTTTCCATGATGACTTGAGCTAATTTATTGTCGTTTTCTGCAACAAGTTTGGCTCTTTCATCTTGTAACCTTTTAAGTTTAAGTAAACTATCTTCATATAATCGTTTTGAGACGGCTATTTTCTTTTTCTTAATAGCAATTTGTTTCCTATAGATATAAGAAAGCAGTAAAAAGAGCATGAGACAAGATAAAACTATCATATAGTTCATCCGAGTACTGCGTTCAGCTTTCTGCTCTGCATTTTTGGCTATTTCTTGGTTTCTGCTATAATCGTACATGGCTTGAACTTGCTGTAACTGAGTCTTCCTGGCTTCTATCAAATCCGAGTCATTATACTCAGAACTTTGCAAGGCATACTTCATAGCCATTGCCGGTTGATTAACCTTTGCATAATATTGAGCTAAGGCTTTGGTCGTAGCAGCTTTAATACTATATGATTTACATATTTTAAAACTTAGGGATAGATTATCATAGGCAGAGTCCTGTTTATTTACAAACAGATAATAAGTTCCCTTTTGGTATAATACATACGCTTTGGCATCTTCATAATTAGAATTGCCTTCATATCCTGTAGAGTTGTAAGCCTCAAAAGCTTTCTTTGCATTAATAGAATCTTTCTTTTCAATATAATAATCGTAATTACATCCAAAAGCAATGGCTGCTGCATAATCGTTGCCATGTTTTTTAAACAACTTCGCTGCCTGTAAATTGCTAGCAATAACCGAATCTTTTTTCCCTAAATAACCATAAGCTTCTCCCTTATTTTGGTAATTAATAATTGCATTCAATGTATCTTTTGCCAAATAGGCATACTTCTCCGCCTTATCAAAAGCATTCAACTCTTGATAAGGTAAATATTGCTTACTAAAGAGAAAACCCATCTGGCTATATACCCTGTAAAGCGTGCCATAGTCACAATCTGCGGCAGTGGTATCGGCTTGCTCCGTCGCTTTATTATAATACTCCAATGCCATTGGTGCCTCATGCATATCCCGATACACGCAGCCCAAGACATAGTTGGCAAGCATCCGCTCGTTAGCCGAACCATGATGGTCATAATAATCCACCACTTCCTTCATCACGCTATCAGATGTGAACGTGATGCAAGCCTTGTTCATCGCCTTATGACGCAACAACTCATAGCGCATCTTTTGCGCTTGGGAAAACTCTGGCAGCTGGGATTTGACCCCATCAAGCATCCGGATGGCAACCTTCGCTGAGTCGTCATTAACATTCATGATGCTATCTGCCCGCTTCATCAAATCATCATACTTCCTTTTTCCTGCACAAGATGTAAGAATCAGGAGGATTAACAACAAATATATGACCTTTTCTTTCATTCCTCTCTTTTTTTGCAAAAGTACGAAAAAATAAAGAAACTACAAAATAATGTCTCTATAAAATAACTATCACAAACCGCACATCAGCCGAAAGACGCCCGCACAACAGCTGTTATGCAAGCGCACATCAGGTGATGTGCAAGCGCACAACAGCTGATGTGCGGTCTTAGATACTATATTTCCCAACAATTTCTACTGTCTTTTCCAACAACTTCTATCGTATATATAGAAGTCTTTTACTAGGTTCTTCCGTTAAATGCGAAGATGCTTACCATGTAAGACGTATAGCTTTAACGGAAGAACCTTTTTAAAAAACGTGTACTCTTTTTTAATGGATAATAATGAGTTTGGCAAACTCCCAGACAACAATACCAGCAGTAACGCTGACATTCAGGGAATGCTTTGTACCAAACTGAGGAATTTCCAGGCAGCCATCACTCATATCTACGATGTTCTGCTTTACGCCTTTTACTTCATTTCCAAAAATAACAGCGTAACCCTTCTCTTCTTCAGTGTGGGCTTCCGGCAAGTTCTGAAGCTTGGTAGAACCTTCTACCTGCTCAATACTATATACAAAGTAGCCTTTTTGCTTCAACTTCTCTACAGCTTCTTCTGTAGTCTTGAAGTATTCCCAATCCACACTGTCTTCGCCTCCCAGAGCCGTCTTATGGATTTCGGCATTAGGAGGAGTAGCGGTAATACCACAAAGATACACCGCCTCAACTCTGAAGGCATCGCAAGAGCGAAAGACACTTCCTACATTATATAAGGATCGCACATCATCGAGAACAACAACCAAAGGAAGTTTTTCTGCTTCCTTGAATTCCTCCAGGGTGAGGCGATTCATTTCTATCGTTCTTAATTTACGCATTGCCTTCTGCTTCTTTTGTTTTGTAAGCCAAGGCGTACATACGTATCTGCTTAATCATCGCCAGAAGACCATTACTGCGAGTAGGACTCAAATGATCCTTCAAACCAATCTTCTCTACGAAATAGAGATCAGCATCCATAATCTCTGTTGGAGTATGACCGCTCAACACGCGAATCAGGAGAGCGATGATGCCCTTCACGATAAGCGCATCACTATCGGCAGTAAAGACGAGCTTACCATCTACATAGTCACACTGCAACCAAACACGACTCTGACAACCGTCGATAAGGTTCTGCTCGTTCTTATATTTCTCTTCGAGAGGAGCCAGTTCATTGCCCAAATCAATGAGCATCTGATACTTGTCCATCCAGTCGGTAAAGTCCTGGAACTCCTCAACTACTTCATCCTGCAAATCATTAATTGTTGCCATTATTTTATTTCTTTAATTTCGTTTACTGTAATCAACTTATAGAGCTTATCGTTAGGGCGAACCTTGCCTGGCACAGGAACGGAAACTCTCCAACCCTGCTGCGCTGTTTCCACTGGCTTCAGGTCGTAACGGATTTCATCGGCATTGAGATACATCACGCCGGTAGTGTTACCCGTAATGAGAAGCTTCTCACCCTTATCAAAGGTTGAAGCCTCTACGGCAACCTCTGCCACGCCCAACTTAGAGAAATATTTCATCACCTTACCCACAAGCACCTTCTTCTCTGTAGCCACAGAACCATAATGCTTATTCCACTCACCGAGAGTCTGACCCTGATAATAACCATCCCAGAAACCACGGTTGAATACGGTGGCAAGTTTTTCGTCCCAGGCATCCTTCTTCTCTTCTGTAAAGGTGCCGTCAAGAACTGCAGCTATCGCCTCCTTATAGCATTTCACTACAGTATATACATATTCTGGACCACGGGCACGACCCTCAATCTTGAAGACACGAACACCAGCATCCATCATGCGGTCGATGAAGCGGATGGTCTTCAGATCCTTAGGACTCATCACATACTTGTTGTCGATTTCCAACTGGTTACCGGTCTCATTATCAGTAACGGTATAACTGCGACGGCAGATTTGCACACACTCACCACGGTTGGCAGAACGATTGGCATTGGCAAGACTCATGTAGCACTTACCGGAAACCGCCATGCACAAAGCACCATGACAGAACATTTCGATACGAATCTGCTTGCCCATCGGACCGCAGATATTCTGCTTCTCAATCTGCTCATGGATGTGCTTCACCTGATCCATGTTTAATTCACGTGCCAATACAGATACATCTGCGAAACGTGCATAAAACTTCAAAGCCTCTGTATTAGAGATGTTTAACTGTGTGGATAAATGAACTTCCTCACCTACCTCATTACAATAGCTCATCACAGCCACGTCACTGGCGATTACTGCAGAAATGCCAGCCTCCCTGGCAGCATCAATGATTTCTTTCATCGTCTCAATGTCGTCATCATAGATTACCGTATTAACGGTAAGATAAGTCTTGATGCCATGCTCATTGCAGGTAGCAGCAATCTCACGCAAATCGTCAATAGTAAAATGATTGGCAGAGTGAGAACGCATATTCAACTTACCGATTCCGAAATAAACAGAGTCGGCTCCAGCTTGAATGGCAGCTGCAAGGGATTCGCGAGATCCTACTGGCGCCATTACTTCAAATTCGTTTATCTTTGTATTCATGAATGCAATTTTTCTATTTGTGGGTGCAAAGTTACGCCAAAATAAAGACAATACAAAATTATTCAAGATTTATTTTATGTTATAGGTGGCATTATGAAATCTTAACGCAAGAAATCAAGTTCTAGCTTACTCTAAATCAAATAATAATTGTATCTTTGCTGCCCAGATTACTTATACCAAATAAGTAGATCAACATAGAAGATTATACACCTATATTATATATAAAGAGGTATGAAGAAAATTATTATAGCATTTTTAGCAATAGTACTGATTGCAAGTTGTAACTACAAGAGAGATTCTGATCATCAACAGTCAGAGTATCAAATAGACAACCTGCCCGCATCAGTCAAGCTGATCCATACAACCCCTATCAAAGATCAGGGTGAAAGCGAACTCTGCTGGGCGTATGGCATGCTTGCAACCATCGAAAGCGAGCACATCATGAAGGGCGACTCTGTTAATCTGTCCGTTGCCTACGTGGCACGCATGATGCTTCAGGAACAGGCACTGGAATATTACTTTGCTCAGGGAAAGAAAGATATCAGCCTTCGTGGCACCGCTTCCATGCTTATACATTATATAGATAAGTATGGAGCCCAACCATACGACAGTTACGAAGATCCCAAGCATGTAAACTATAAGGTGCTCTGCCGAAAGGTACAGAAGCTATGCGACAGTGCCATCTCCCAAAAGACGGGTATCGACAAACTCAAGGAAGATTTAAACAATCTCTTTGATGCAGAAATAGGATACATGCCCGCCAAGGCTGTCCACATGCTAGGTGCCGAATACACCCCACAGGAGTTTGCCCACAGCGTATGCTATCCGGAAGAATACGTATCGCTCACCAGTTTCTCCCATCATCCTTTCAGGGAATACTTCGCACTTGAGATTCCAGACAACAGAATGCACGATGCCTTTCTCAACCTCCCTCTTGACGAGATGATGCTCCACATCCAAAAAGCAGTAGAAAAGGGTCACCCTGTCTGCTGGGAAGGCGACATCAGCGAACCAGGTTTCCAAACACCAAAGAAGAACTATGTAGATGTTCGACCAGCGGAGCGACCTGTAACACAATTGTCACGTCAGAAGGAGTTTGAACAACTCCGCACTACCGATGATCACGTGATGGAAATCATAGGTTCTTTCGTTGAAGGCAAGCAGCGCTATTACGTCTGCCGTAATTCATGGGGTAAGAAATGGGGAAACAAGGGACTCATCTATCTCTCGGAAGACTATATCAAGCAAAAGACCATAGCCGTCTACATGAGTGAAGATGCCTTCCTTTATGATAAAGTTTAAGATAGGTACGATAATACTTGATATAAGTCAAATATCTGCTTCATAACACTTGTGTACGCACACACATAGTTGATTTACATCAAAAAAGGGGGCTTTTTTAGCATTTTCCGCATAAAAGATTTGGCTGGTTGGCAAAATCGTCGTACCTTTGCATCGTCAATAAGACAAAAAGGTTATTAGGTTTTTAGGTTAAGATTGTTAGTTGTTTATAGGTTATTAGTTAAAAGGTAAAAAAAAAGATTGTTTATTCAAGGACGACAAAAGAAAATTTGTTTAGGTTATTAGGTTTTTAGGTTTAAGATTGTTAGTTGTTTAGTTTTTTTAGGTTATTAGTTTTAAGGTAAAGAAAAAAGATTGTTTATTCAAGGACGACAGGATAGTTTTTCAGTAGGTTAGGCGTAACTTAAGGTAAAAAAGAAAAACGTATCGGATAACAAAAGATGAAGCCTGTGAGCAGTAAAATGACTGCTTCGGGCAACACAACGGAGGGGACTTGTGAAAGCAAACCTCCTTGAGTTATGAAAAAATTGGGAATATAGCATTAATGGTGCGCAATTTCGAGGACTCTCGAGGTTGCGCACTTTATTTTTATTGAAAATATCTTCGATTTTATTTTGTATTACCAATGAAAAGTCGTAATTTTGCAAAAGATTAATAAAGGCATTGAGAATATGGCAAGACATCCTTTGTGGAACGAAGATTACTGGCTGTTACTGTTACAGTTGTACCAGAAAAAGCCAATGGGCGTAAAACCTCTCTATTCGAAAGGAATGGTTGACTTGAGCCTGGAGCTCCACATTCAACCAGAATATCTGCATGAGCAGATGTTCAAACTGAGAATGGTTGCTCCGCACATCAAGCGATTATGGGATAAATACGCCGATAATCCACGCAAACTGGCTCACGATATAGCTCTCGTCAGAAAGATGAGGGGATGTGGCAATGCGCAAGCTTTCTTCGAAGGAGTGGCTTTGAAAGAATCATTCGAGAAAGATTGGGAACCGCTAGAAGCAGAACCTTCACTCACTCCGGTGAAGCTGATCATTATTCTTGATCTCTATTTCCAGCTTACCCCCATCACCATGGTACCAGAAACCCCTGAGATTATAGACCTCGCCAAGTTTATAAAAACAACGCCGGAGATAATTGCAGAGGTGATGAGCGTATTCCGGTTCTGCGACCCTTATCTCAACAGAGAGGAAGAACCCGCAAGCCCACTCCTGGAACCATGCAGCGATATTTGGCAAAAATACGGTAATGGAAATCCGGATAAACTGTATCAGTTTGCCAATGAACTGAAAGAATATTTTAAGAACAAGTAATATACTATCAAATTATAGCTTAACTCAAAAAAGAAAAAAAATGGCTCAGAAACTCATTCAGACACAGGCACAAAAGCTGCAACAGCTTCAAAAGCTCACCGCACAGCAGATACTGCAGGTGAAGCTCTTGGAAATGCCTCTCACCGAACTGGAGGAAAGCGTAAATGCCGAACTGGACGATAATCCTGCATTGGAGAGTGAGAATCCAGACGATATGCTGAACGAAAGCTACGATGGAGAGACTCCGATGGATACTGATACAGAAAACTATAATGACGACAGCAACGAAGAGGCTGCCTACGAGGCTCAATCGGAAAAAGAAGAAAGAAAAGATGAACTGGACCAGGCTTTGGAAAGCATAGGAAGAGACGACCAGATGCCTGATTATAATACAGATAGATACAGCAATCAGGACAATGCTGACTATGAAGAAATGGTGTATGGCGATACTACCTCCTTCTACGATAAGCTGAAGGAGCAGATGGATATGCACATACTCTCTGATAAGGAAAAGGAGATTATGGAATACCTCATCGGTTCGCTCGATGATGACGGTCTGCTACGCAAAGACCTAGACAGCATCTGCGATGAGCTTGCCATCTATCACAACATAGACGTAACGGAGAAGGAGATTGAGCATGTGCTCCACATCCTCCAGACCTTCGACCCTGCAGGTGTTGGTGGCAGAAGCCTTCAGGAATGTCTCCTGCTGCAAGTCAAGAGATTGCCAAGAGGCGTTCTCCGCAAGACGATGGAAGAAGTTTTCACCGACTATTTCGAAGAATTCACCAAGAAACATTGGGATAAGATCAAGGCGGGACTCGAATTAAACGATACCCAGGTAGAAACCCTGAAGGAGGAAATCAGAAAGCTGAATCCTAAACCTGGTGCTTCAATGGGCGAAACGGAAGGCAGAAACATGCAGCAAATCACTCCCGACTTTATCATCGACACCAATGATGACGGTTCTATCACGTTCACCCTCAACCGCGGAAACGTTCCCGAGCTCACCGTGTCTCCATCATTTACTGATATGATAGACACCTACAAAAAGCACAAGGAAAAAATGAGCCGCCAAGACAAGGAGGCGCTGCTCTATGCCAAGGAAAAAGTAGACAAGGCTCAGGGATTTATCGAAGCTATCAAGCAACGTCGGCACACGCTCATCGTCACGATGAAAGCCATCATTGACATTCAGCGCCAGTTTTTCATGGATGGAGACGAAGCCGACCTGAAACCGATGATTCTCAAAGACATAGCAGACCGTACAGGTTTGGACATCAGTACCATATCACGTGTCAGCAACGTAAAATATGCACAGACCAAATGGGGAATATTCCCACTCAAATTCTTCTTTGGCGACAGCTATGTAACGGAAAACGGAGAGGAGATGGCTACCCGCAAAATCAAGCTGGCCCTGCAGGAGCTGATCAATAAGGAGGATAAGAAAAAACCACTAAGCGATGAAGCCCTTGCCAAGGCGCTCAAAGAGAAAGGTTTTCCTATTGCACGACGCACGGTTGCCAAATACAGAGAGCAGTTCGGCATCCCGGTTGCACGACTCAGGAAATAAGGAAAGATACGTTAGAGTTATGAAATATTAGAGTTATGAAAGAGAAAAATATCATATTGGCAGCTCAGATTATGAGTATGATCTTCACCCCGTTCTATCTTCCGCTGGTAGGACTCACCGTGCTGTTCATATTCAGCTACATGGCATTATTGCCCATGGCTTATAAATTGACGATGCTTGCCTTTGTGTATCTGTTTACGGTTGTTACTCCATCCCTCCTGATACATCTATATCGCAGAGTACAGGGATGGACAGCCAAGGAATTAGGCAAGAAGGAGCGTCGTATCGTGCCATACATCATCTCCATCGTGTGCTATTTCTGCTGTTTCTTCTGGATGGAATACCGCAATACGCCACGTGTCATCAGCATCATCGTGGTTGTAGCGATGGCAATACAGATGATTTGTGCCATCATCAATGTCTGGTGGAAAATCAGTACACATACTGCAGCCATCGGTGGCGTGGCAGGCACATTGGTATCCTATTCCATGGCGTTTTCCTTCAACCCGCTGTGGTGGCTCTGCTTAGTCTTGATTCTGGCAGGAGCAGTAGGAACAGCCAGAATGATTCTGCGACAACATACGCTATCTCAGGTGGTTATGGGATTTCTGATAGGAATCGTCTGTGCTATTATGATTATCTAGCATCAGTATCAGAAAGCACATTCTGCAAAGAAAAAAGTTTATAATTATAAATAAATAAGAAGAAATGAAACCATTAGTAAGCATTATCATGGGCAGTACAAGCGATCTGCCTGTTATGGAAAAAGCATGTAAGTGGTTGAACGACAACCAGATTCCTTTCGAGGTGAATGCCCTCTCTGCTCATCGCACTCCAGATGCAGTAGAATCATTCGCCAAGGGAGCTAAGGAGCGTGGCGTAAAGGTAATCATCGCCGCTGCCGGTATGGCTGCCGCCCTTCCTGGTGTCATCGCAGCATCTACCCCACTGCCAGTTATCGGTGTGCCTATCAAGGGTATGCTCGATGGTCTTGATGCCATGCTCAGCATCATTCAGATGCCTCCTGGCATTCCTGTGGCTACTGTTGGTGTGAATGCGGCTCAGAACGCTGCCATCCTCGCTGCCGAGATGATTGCCCTTGCCGATGAGGAAGTGGCTCAGAAGGTAGAGGCTTGGAAGGCGGGTCTCGGTGCCAAGATTGAGAAGGCTAACAAGGATTTGGCTGAGGTGAAATACGACTTCAAGTGTAATTAATCTAATATGCCCCATTCTTTGGGGCATATTCTATTCTTATACATTATGGTAGATTTATTCAATTATACCCGCCGTGCCTCTTCTGTGGCACATATCGGAGACCTCGACCTGGGTGGCGATAATCCTATCCGCATCCAGTCGATGACCACCACCAACACCAATGATACAGAGGCTTGCGTTCAACAGGCAGAGGAGATTATCAAGGCTGGTGGCGAGCTGGTGCGCTTCACCACTCAGGGTTCCCGCGAGGCAGAGAACATGAAAAACATCAATGCCGGCATCCGTGCCGACGGCTATCAGACTCCGCTCGTAGCCGATGTTCACTTCAATCCTAATGTTGCCGACGTGGCTGCTCTCTATTGTGAGAAAGTACGCATAAATCCAGGCAACTACGTGGATCCTGCCCGCAAGTTCATCAAGCAGGAATATACAGATGAAGAGTATGCTCACGAACTCAAGAAGATTGAGGAACGCTTCGTGCCTTTCCTCAACATCTGCAAGGAGAACCATACAGCCATCCGCATCGGCGTGAACCACGGTTCCCTCTCCGACCGCATCCGCAACCGCTATGGCGATACGCCAGAGGGCATCGTAGAGAGCTGCCTCGAATTCCTGCGCATCTGCAAGAAGGAAAAATTCCACGATGTAGTTATCAGCATCAAGTCATCCAATACCGTTGTGATGGTCCGCTCCATGCGCCTCCTGGTAGAAGAAATGGAGAAGGAAGGCATGAACTACCCACTCCATCTCGGCGTAACCGAAGCAGGCGAAGGCGAGGATGGAAGAATCAAGAGTGCCGTAGGCATCGGTGCCCTGCTGGCTGACGGTATCGGCGATACCGTTCGTGTAAGCCTCAGCGAGGAGCCTGCTGCAGAGATTCCGGTGGCTCGACACCTGGTAGATTACATCGGCAAGAAACAGGGTCATCTGCTGATTCCTGCCGCAGCTTATCCTGGCTTCGACTGGCTGCGCCCTACCCGCCGCGAAACCGTGGCTGTAGGCAATATCGGTGGCAACAACGTTCCGGTGGTTATCAGCAACCGAATCAACGGCGAGAGCACCGTTTGTGAGAACAAGGATGCTACGCCTGATTATATCTATATAGGCGGCAAGATGCCTAAGCAGTTTGTGCCAGGTCAGAGCTACATCGTAGATTACAATGTTTACGAGACGCTGAACAGCAAGCCTGAGACCACCGGTGCCAAGCTCTACCCTATCTTCCCAGCCATGGCAATGCCGCTCATCGCCAGCATCAAGGCCGACGTCAAGTTCCTCACCCTGCAGTTTGGTACTCCAGCCGAGGAATACATCGCCTGCCTGAAGGCTCATCCAGAGGTGGTGGTTATCTGCGTCAGCAATCATCAGAATCGCCTGGGCGACCAGCGTGCATTGGTTCACGAGATGATGAATGCCGGCTTGAAGAACCCTGTGGTTTTCGCCGAGATGTACCAGCACAGCAAGGAGGAGAAGAGCGACTTCCAGCTGGAGGCTGCTGCCGATATGGGAGCCCTGATGATTGATGGTCTTACCGATGGTATCTGGCTGATGAACGATGGTGACATCCCTGCCCAGACAGTAGATGAAACCGCTTTCGGCATTCTCCAGGCAGCCCGTCTGCGCACCAGCAAGACCGAGTATATCAGTTGTCCAGGTTGCGGCAGAACCCTCTACGACCTTCGTGAGACCATTGCCAAGATTAAGGAGGCAACCAAGCATCTCAAGGGCTTGAAGATTGGTATCATGGGCTGCATCGTGAATGGTCCAGGCGAAATGGCGGATGCCGATTACGGCTACGTAGGTGCCGGTCCTAACCGTGTAAGCCTCTACCGCAAGCAGGTTTGCGTAGAAAAGAACATTCCACAGGAGGTGGCAGTAGAGCATCTGCTCGCCCTCATCGACTCGGATAAGGAAGGATAATAAAGAGAAAATCATAAAAAACAGAAAGGTCAAACTTGTGAGGTAAGACACGAGTTTGACCTTTTTGTTTTATTTTGCAACAAAAGCAACAACAGATTTCTTTAGTTTAATCCCCAATTTGTTTTCACTAAAAGAAAGAACTGTTGCAAAGAAAAAATGTTATCTTTAAGTTAATAAGAGAAGAATATCGCTATTATCACAGAAAAAGTTGTATCTTTGCACAAGATTTAATAACCAACATAAAAGAGATTCTTATGAGTGATTTTTTTAAACCATTAAGTAGCAGAAGCCCCAAGTGTTGGTGGATTGTTGCTATTTTAGTTATAGACGGATGGGTAGCGCAGATTTCTGCGACTACATGCACTTCAGTTGCTAGCATTATCGCAATAGCCGCATTGCTATTGCTACTTTCTCTGTTCGTATATTGTCTGTATTTCATGATTTTTTAAATGGAAAAGAATAAGAAAAAGTCTCTCTTTCAACACCTTTGCCATGCAAAATGTCCAGAGTGTGGAGAACAAGTGCCATTCAGTACCGTAAAAAAATACTTTCTGCACGGCACGTCTTACTATACAACCTGCCCTCATTGTGGTCTGCAAATTCATCCTGCAAAAGAGCCAGTCAAGACATATACATGTTTTTGTTTGGGCGGCATGTCTATCATGATTCCAATGTATTCGTATTGGTACTTCGTAGCATGGGATTTCATTCCAGCCTTACTTTTCGCTCTTCCATTTGTTATAGCGATGGTTACTATCGTTGCTATTTTAATTATACGAAATATAAAATTTTCAAGTTAATAAAGAGCATCAGGATCTTCATCTAGGGTAAGGATATATTTGGGATATTGACCATTAATCTGCTGAAGCGAGGCTAGCTCTCGCTTCAGAGTAGCCTCGTCCCTAACTGTAGCTGCCGTAAGTTGGACGTTCCTCCGATGCCTTCCACATACTCCCAGAATGACAAAGGAAGGTAAGCATACTTTGCTGCCAGAGTTCACTATGTTATCTTTAAGTTAATCATCCCTTCATTGCTTTGCCGTTTCAAATAAAAAATGTATCTTTGCAATCGAAACATTGAAAACGAAATACGATTATGGCTGATACTAAGTTACTCCTGGTTGAGGATGACGAAAACCTCGCCTATATGGAGAAAAGCTGCTTCGAGGATATCATCGGAGGATATGAAGTGAAAACCGCCGTTAACGGCAAGGAAGGACTGAAGGCGTGGAGAGACTTTCAGCCCGATGTCATCGTATCGGATATCGACATGCCTATCATGGACGGCATCGAAATGGTGAAGAACATCCGAGAGGTGGATGGAGATACCATCATCCTTTTTACCACCGGCCTCACCGCACCCAAGGATTTGAAGGCAGGTTATGCCGCCGGAGCCAACAACTATATCAAGAAGCCTTTCATTCCCGAAGAGCTTGATGCCCACATACATAGCCTCATCCAGCTGAAAGCCGGAAAGCGCAGCGAGAATGCCAGCTGCCAGATCAAGCTGGGAAGATATACACTGGATGCCAACCACGCCACCCTGAAAGATACACAGGAAGGCAGCGAGAAGATGCTTACCGCACGAGAGGCTAAAATCCTCGAACTGCTGGCGGTAAACAAGAACGAGGTGGTACGCCGGGAAGCCGTACTGAGCCGTTTCTGGGGCGTGGAAGACAAGGATTACTTCGCTTCCAGAAGCCTGGATGTATTCATCAAAAAAATCCGCACGGCACTGGAAGACGAGCCTGCCGTAGAACTGAAAACCATCAGAGGAGTGGGATTCAAGCTCATCGCAGAATAAACATCCCCCACCCCCTCATAACATCATACGAGAATTAATTAGAAGAAAGAAAAAACAGAAAAGACATTCATCATGCTGAAAGCGATATTATACTACATACTGTTCCTGGCAGAATATCTCATCACCATCTTCCTGGGAGGATTCCTGGTGGGACTCTACATGGCAATGAACATGCATTCGGGCTCCCACAGCCAGCAGATAGGAGTCCTGAAGGAATCAATCTATCCGTTTATAATAGTCATCGGATTTCTGGGCATACTCATCGTATGGTTCACCTTCGGACATTACAAATTCTCCAGGTTCTCGCTTGGAAAGGTGATTCCTGCCGCCAAATGGAAGGCGATGACCATTTGCACCATGCCGATTCTGGGCTTCACCATGGTCTTCTATTCCATCATGAACCTCTTCCATCTCGACTTCCTTCCCAAGCAGATGATGGATATTAGCTATCTCGGCTTCCTGCCTTTTAATATCAACGGATCGTTTATATCTGCCTACATCTTCTTCGGCGCCATTCAGGAGGAACTGATCCGCTGCGGCAAGAAGAGTTGGGTGCAGCTGCTCACCCTCTCGATCATGATGCTGCCAGCCAGCATGATGTCGGTAACATCTAGTGGTGACATCAATGTAGATTTGACCGTGCTCGGTTTTATCTCCCTCTGCTATTGCTGCTGGATATACAGCAAGACGCGCAGCACCATCATTCTCATCGTGCTCTATTTCGTATCCAATCTGGTTCCCTTCCAGTTTGAATCGAAAGTGCTCGGCATATTGCTCCTGATAGCCGGCACAGCCTTAACTATAGGTGGATTCGCTGCCCTGAGCAGGAAACTGCCTGAAATGCTTGTGAAAGATGAAGACTAATAGAGCCAAGGCACTCAGCACCACGGCTCTGATTGCCGTGCTCTGCATGCAGCTGTTCTGGATGTGGAACTCTTTCGAGATGACCGTTCACCAGATGGGATTTGAAACGCCCTGGTACCTGGCACCGGATGTCAGGGCACAGGCTTTGCTCGCTGCCTTCTACGAAAGCAAGTTCACGGTTTTCACCTCGCTCCTTACCACGGTGGTGATCATCCTGAGCCTCATCGACCAGATCAACTACATCGATGAGCAGGAAAGGGTGCGACTGCTGCGCGAGGACTTCTCCTATGCAATGGTTCACGACATGAAGTCGCCACTCACCTCCATCATCATGGGAACCAAGTATCTGCACAGCGGCGTACTGGAGAAGAAGCCGGAAATGAAGGAGAAATATTTCTGCATCGTAGAAGACGAGGCGCAGCATCTGCTTGCCCTCATCAACCGCCTGCTCACCATCTCGAAACTGGAACACGGCAAGCTGCATATTCAGAAAGCGGAAGTAGATTTGGAAACGATGATAGAGGATGTGGTGGATAAATACAAGGCGAAATCAGCGAAACCGATCCATATCATCACCCGGTTTGGAGCCACCTCTGCCCTAGCCGACGAGGAATATCTGAAGGAAGCGATCAGCAATCTGGTGGATAACGCCACCAAATACTCGAAGGAGGAAATCAACATTGAGATTTCCACCCTGGAGGATGACAGAAACGTTTATATCAAGGTTTTTGATGAGGGTATCGGCATAGCCAAAAGCGAGCTGAAGACCATCTTCAACCGCTTTGAGCGCGCCGCAGAGCACGAAAAGGATGCCCGCAAGACTCGTGGCGGCTTCGGCATCGGTCTGAACTACGTGCTACAGGTAATCAACGCCCATGGCGGCAAGATAAGCGTAAAGAGCGAGAAAGACAAATGGTCGGAGTTCACCATCTCGCTGCCGAAATAATCTGTACCATAAGCATTTACTGAATTATGAATTTTACGTAACGAAGATTTCATAATGTCCGAAACAAAGATACATATTTGAAATCCGCAAGTTTTTGGGGGAAATAATGAAAATAACATTAAAAAAAGAAACTTTATGAGAAAACTCTTCTCTGTTACAAAACTATTTCGTATATTTGCAGCACAAATATAAACCGCCATTTATATAAACGAGGATTTACATTATGAAGTTTTACGATAGAGATAAAGAACTTGCAATCTTGCAAGACAATGAGCAGCAGTCGTTTGAGAGTGCTGTGTTTACAGTTCTGATGGGGCGCAGAAGAATAGGCAAGACTTCACTCATCACAAAGTTTTTAGAGAAAAAGGAGTATGCCTACCTCTTTGTCTCCAAAGACTCGGAGGCTCTATTGTGCCAGAATTTCCAAAGAGACCTGGAGCAGCAGATAGGACTTACCATCTATGGTGAGGTTTCCAAGTTCAAGGACCTGTTCGAAGTGATCATGAAGGAAGCCCAAAAGCGACACCTCACCATCGTGATGGATGAATTTCAGACACTCTATAAGATTAATCCATCTATCTTTGGAGATATACAGAATATCTGGGACCGATATAAGCGAGAGGCAAAAATCAATTTCATTGTATCGGGCAGTATCCAGACTTTAATGAAGCGAATCTTCGAGGATGAATCAGAACCGCTCTACGGGCGTCCTACATCCAAGTTTACCCTCCGTCCTTTCACTATTGAGGTGATGAAGCAGATTCTGCAAGATGTAAATCCAAACTATCTGCCAGAGGATTTACTCTGTCTATATGCCATTACCGGTGGCGTGGCAAAGTATATAGAATTGCTCATAGATGCCAAATGCTACACCAGAAAAAAGATGCTCGACTATGTCTGCCGACAGGATTCCTACTTCCTTACCGAGGGTAAGGATCTTCTGAACCAGGAATTCAGTGGAGATTTCACCACCTATTTCTCCATCTTGCAAGTCATCGCCAACGGCAAGACCAAGCGTAGCGAGATAGATAGCGTATTACATAAAGACATGGGCACATATCTCCAGAATCTGGAAAGCAGATATGAACTCATCAACCGGATGAAGCCACTACTGGCTAAGAAAAACGGAAAAGTTACGGCATACGAAATCCATGATAACTTCCTGCGCTTCTGGTTCCGGTTCATCTATCCATATCAGTCGCTGATAGAGCGCAATCTGTTCTCTCTCCTGCGCAGCAACATCGAAAACAATTACGAAGGCTTCACAGGCAGAACCCTGGAACGTTATTTCCAGGATAAATTCATGGAAACAGAGCAATTTACGCAAATAGGAAACTGGTGGGACCGAAAAGGAGAGAACGAAATAGATCTCATCGCCATCAACGAGTTCACCCATACCGGCTTGATTGCAGAAATCAAACGCAATGTTCATAAGCTCAGTATGAGTAAGCTACAAGAGAAGATAGCCATATTGCCCAAAAAGGACTTTGGAGAATATGAGTTTGAGACGATAGGACTTTCACTGCAAGACATGTAATCTATGAAGCGGGCACATGATGAGATTGCCCTCATCATCACGAAGATGCATACCACTGCCCTGGCAGTATCTGAAGTATCTGCACTCGGCACACTCACCCTTCCGCATCCATTCACGGTTACGGTAAGGAAGGAAACGGTGCTGCCAGATATCCATGAAATCATCCTGGTAGATATTGCCCTGATGATAGTTGGAACGGATGCTGGCACAGGCTGAAATGGAGCCATCTACCAAGACCGAACCAACGGTTACGCCTGCATGACAACCATAGAAAGTATTGCGGATATCGCCTTCGAAGTTGCCCATGAATCCCTCGCAACCATAGCTGCACGCTATCCTACCCTCTTTTCGGGTCTGCTTGATAAACTCCAGGATGCCTTTGTATTCTTCCGCAGCTAGATGCATATCAGGATCTGAAGCAGCTCTGCCTACAGGAAATACGGCAACAACTCGCCAGTTTTTCACCCCTTTATCTATCAGAAACTGCCTGATGGCGTCAAGATGGGGATAATTGCGGCGATTGACGCAGGTAAGGATATCAAACTTGATTTCGGGATGCGAAACCAGAAGGTCGATAGCTTGCGAAACCATCTCGAAACTATGCTTGTTGCCCCGCATCCAGTTGTGCTCATCGCCCAATCCATCCATGCTGATGGTCATGGTATGGAGTCCTGCATTCAGTAAGTCATTGAATTTCTGAGGAGTAAGATAGAGTGCGTTGGTTACCATTCCCCATGGAAAGCCCTTCTTGTAAATGGCAGCTCCACATTGGGTGATGTCCTCACGCATCAAGGGTTCTCCCCCCGTTACGATGACGAATACCTGATGAGGATCCGTATGTTGGCTGATGTTATCTAGCACCCGCAGGAAATCCTGAAGGGGCATATCGGTTATTCCTGCCTTTACCTTGCAATCGCTTCCGCAATGGCGGCAATGCAGGTTGCAGCGCAGGGTACATTCCCAGAAGAGCTGGCGCAGCGGATGCTCCTCTACTATATGCTGATACCCCTTGCGCCAAATCTCCAAAGCGAGTCTTCGGCGCAAGGATAAGGGTTCTATCTTCGTCATACTGAATTATCTTATTTAATCTAGAGGGAATTAGTGAAAACACAGAAGCTGAAGGCTTCCCATGAGCAGGCAAAGCCCAGAGAGTTTTTTGCCGTTTTACACATTTTTAAGAGCCACTTTCCACCCATTTCTAAAAAAAAGCAATACCTTTGCTGCTGAACAAGATATTCAAACATAAAATAAATAGGAATTATGGACTTAAAAGGAATCTACACAGCCGATGCCAATCGCTATGACGATGCAGAGGCACTTTACAAGAGATGCGGCAAGAGCGGAGTCTTGCTGCCTAAGGTTAGTCTGGGATTCTGGCACAACTTCGGAGGAGTGGATCCTTACGAGAGAAGCCGTGCCATCACCCATTATGCCTTCGACCACGGAATCACCCACTTCGACCTTGCCAACAACTATGGTCCTCCTTACGGAAGCGCCGAGGAAACCATGGGCAGACTGATGAAGGATGATTTCCAGCCTTATCGCGACGAACTCTTCATCTCTACCAAGGCGGGATACGATATGTGGGAAGGTCCTTACGGCAACTGGGGCTCTCGCAAATATCTGATGGCGAGCCTCAACCAGAGTCTCAAGCGCATGAATCTGGACTATGTAGACCTCTTCTACAGTCATCGCTACGACCCGAATACCCCACTTGAGGAAACCCTCCAGGCAATGGTAGACATCGTGAAGCAGGGCAAGGCACTCTATCTTGGCATCAGCCGATGGCCACTGGAAGCCCTGAAGTTCGCAGATAAATACCTGAAGGAGCGCGACTGTCCGCTGCTCATCTTCCAGGACCGACTCAACATGCTCGACCGTGCGCCGCAGGAGAACGGAACCCTCGACTACTGCCACGAAAACGGCATCGGATTCATCTCCTTCTCGCCTCTGGCACAAGGTCTCCTCACCGACCGCTATCTCAACGGCATCCCATCGGATAGCCGTATGGCAAAGGAGCATTTCCTGAAGCACAGCGCCCTGACACCGGAGTTGCTGGAGCAGCTGAAGCAATGGAATCAGGAAGCTGGGGAACGAGGCGAGACCCTTGCCGAGATGGCGCTAGCCTGGATATTGCAGCAGAAAGGCGTTACCAGCGTATTGGTAGGTGCCAGTTCAACAGCCCAGCTGGAAAAGAACATGAAGTGTGTTCATGCCAAGGCTTTTTAATATTGGATTAACCAAATCATTTCTCTGTTATTTTGCCAAATCGTAGTATTTTTACATAGATTTGGCAGAATAACAGCTCACTATTTTGCCAAATCGTGGTATTTTAATAGAGCATGCCAAACATCCATAACGGAATAATGTTTCCATAACCAGTCTCAATATCGTCCTTTACTACATATCCATTTTCTATGTTCTGCAGCTTATTTTGCTTTTTCTTTTTTCCTCCAACCTCGAATGTATATTTCCCGTCTATCAGGAAATCAGATATAGGTGATACTGTTACTGGCATGAATGAGCGTGTCTGATTGAAAAAGAAAGTTTCTCTCACAGTTCCTATCTCAACACTCTTTCCAGCAAGAGTATAGATGAGCGTTGGATTATCCAGATAAATCTTATCTACCTTTCCTTGTCCTTGAATACCACCAGTTGAAGTGCGGAGCTGCCCAATAAGTCCGGCTTTCTCCAAGTAGGCGCAAAGGTCGGCAACATTGTTTCTAGAAACTTCCAACTGCCCTCCTATCTGACTCATATTAGGCTTGAATGGTGCACTTTGAGCGATAATGGCAAGTAGCCTTTTGAGTTTTCTTGCTGTTGAAATAGTAAGGTCAGCATATTGCGGAATATCGGTTTCTATCGTTGCATTGACCACTTGCTGAATATACATTCTGATGTCGCCATCAGAAAAAGGATAATATCCTCGTTGCAGATAGTCTGCGAAGTGTTCTAATGGCAAGAAGCCAGTCGGTATATTGACTTCCTGCTGCATGAGCTGTTCTAAAGTACATACCGGAAAGTGGATTCCATGAAAGAGTTCCAGATATTCCCGGTATGATAGACCTTGCATCTCGTACATAAGTGCACGACGGCTCAGGTCAAATGCTCCCTTAGCTATGTCGAGAACAGATGATCCGGTAAACATTACATGAAGTTCGGCATGGTAGTCGTATATTAATTTCAACTCTCTTGCCCAATCCTTGTATTTATGAATTTCATCTATGAAAAGATACTTTCCGCCCATCTTTGCAAATGAATCTGCCAGTTCGGTGAGCCTGTGACTGGCAAAATAAAAATCTTCTGCCTGTACATAGAGTGAGTCTTTTCTTGGTAGTTGTTCTTTGATGTGTTGAAGTACCAAAGTTGTTTTACCTACACCTCTTGGTCCCATCAGACCTATCATACGAGCATCCCAATTGATGCGATTATATATATAGCGATGAAACGTAGTACTCGTTTCTCTCAGCAATTTGTCGAATGTTGCTTGTAATTGTTCCATTTTGTGCCCGATTATGTTGTTCTTTGGCTGCAAATATACGAATAAATAGCGAAAGTGCACTGGGCTTAGTGCACTTTTTAACGAAAATTGCACTGAATAGAGTGCAATTTTCTAAAATTACATTATAAATGCCAAAAACTAGCAGATAATCGGCGCTTACTTCTCTACCAGCACATCCTGGTCCTCATAGCTGTCGAACCCCAGACTTGCGAATTATAGTTAATAAAGAATAAAAAAAGTGTGTATGTTTACATATATGCTAACTAATCTGTATTTTTGCATTATATAAAAAAAGAGAATATGTTTGAGCGACCGAAATTTAAAATCATATACTCTAATGAAGTTATTGAATTTCTCAATTCTTTAGAAAATAAAGTAAAAGAGAAAATCATGTTTAACATCAACAAGAGCAAATATGTTGTAGATACAGAGCTTTTTAAAAAACTAAAAGGCAGTGACATTTGGGAATTTAGGACTAAATACAATGGTTCTATTTATAGAGTCTTTGCCTTTTGGGATACAGAAGCAGATACATTGGTTATTACAACCCATGGTATAATCAAAAAGACGCAAAAGACTCCGTCGAAAGAAATTCAAAAGGCAGAGTCTATTAGGCGAGAATATTTTAACGAAAAGAACAAAAGATAATGGCAACAACGAAATTTTACACAGAAGACGAAGCTTTAGATAAAGTACTCGGTAAGGAAGGTACACCATTGCGTAATCAATATGAATCAGACATAAATGCTTTTCTGATGGGAGAAGCTATCAAAAAAGCACGCCAATCGAAGAATCTGACTCAAGAGGAACTTGGAGCACTAATTGGAGTAAAGAAATCACAAGTTTCTAGAATAGAAAAAGGAAACAATATCACATTTGCTACCATAGCCAAAGTTTTTAGAGCAATGGGAATCTCTGCCAGCTTTGAAATGGCAGGTATTGGCAAAGTCGCATTATGGTGACAAACAAAAAGAAAGTCTCCCGACAGGCATTCCGGCGGATTTGCAATCCCCCAACAAAAGAATAAGCATACTCCTTTGCTTCGGATTACAAATCCGCAGAGCCTAAATAGGTTAGGACATTTTTTAACGCCGGATTACAAATCCGGCGGGACGCCTAGCGGTTCAAATGAGACTACTTCTCTACCAGTACATCCTGCTCCTCATAGCTGTCGAACCCCAGACTGATGTCGGCACCTCTCTTCTTGAAAACCTCCAGGAGAGCTTCCTGCATCTCAGGATCGAGGAGGAACTCGCCATTCTTTGCCTTGTAGAAACGGCGCTGGCTGAAGGGGGTGTACACGTTCAGATATCTGGCATTGCCCGATGGGATGGAATCGCAGAGACGGGTGAAACCTCTAGCCCAGCGCTGATGTTCGTATACGAGATGATAAGGACAGCCTTCTCTCTCTACCTGGAGAAGATCGGTATTCAAAATGATGAAGGAAGCTTCTTCGGCTTTTGCCTTCTGATAGTTGGCGTAGCGGGCACAAGTGTTGCTACGGCTACATGATGCCAATGGGCATGTAATGTTGTAAGGAATGTATTTGTTCATTTTTGCGTTATATTTTAAAAGTTATTGTATAGTCTATTATATAATAGGTATGGAAGGGTACTTACGAGGTGCCGGAAAGCCTCCCGGAAGTCGTCATGATAGTCCTGACGAGTTGAAAAGAGTCTCATTCCACTTTTTGCCTGACTATGGCACAATATTGCCCTCTACTGGGGCAACTTTTTGCCATTGCCGGGCGCAAAGTAATACGTCGGGAGAAAAATTTCGGGAGGTCTACCACAACCATTCGGAATATGCTCTCCGACTGCAGAAAACGTGGTTTTGCCCGTGAAAAACCTTACTCTCGATTTTACTCTTCACTCTTCACAGACTCGCCTGAAATCCCGATAAACACAGGGGTTGTGAGAGGTGAAGAGTGGTCATCCACTCTTCACAACTCTTCACCACTCTTCACAGCGGAGCCGCTTACGCTTACCCTTCTGTAGAAATAAGGCTCCTCACAGTTCATTCTCAAGCCGAGAGAGCGAGGAGCTGATAGGCCTGTCCGTTTCTGGTATGCTTGCTCTTGCATCCCATAAACTTGAGAGCCTGTCCTATTTTAATCTTCGTACTCAAATTTCCTACCAGCATAGGATACTGCAGATGAAGCACCTTGAATACCTCGGAGCTTACCATCCATTTGCCCTCCTCTTCCTCTTCCGGCATTCGGAAACAGTAGTTGATCATGGTCTCCAGATCTTCTACCTTGAAGAAAGGCAGGTTGCACTCCTGAATGCGTGCCACCTCATCATTGGTGAACCAATAAGGGGTCTTCTTATCACAAAGCTCATACATCATTTGTGCATAGAGCTGGTCATAATTGATGGCTGAATTATTGTCAATAAACTCCCCGTCGGGAACCCGAAGACAGAGGTAGCGGCGACTTCCCGTCGGGTCGCAGAGCGGATGCTCATCATTGGTGGTTGCCAGAAATGAGGCGTATCTTCTGCGGTCAGCCTGACTCTTGCCGAAGATAGGACGACCATTCACCTTTACCTTCGAGAGGGTCTGTTTCAACTTGCCCTGCTGGGCAACGGTGATGTTGGCAAGCTCATCGACATTCACTATAAGATTGTGGGTGAGAGCCATTTCTGAATCAAACTTGTTGCCGAAGTTGATGTGGTCGAGGAAATACTGTCGAAGTTCCTCGGGCAGCAGTCGGACGGCAAAGGTACTTTTTCCGCAACCCTGCTGTCCGATAATCACCGGTACGGTTTCATTGCCGTGCAGCATATCCATCTGCAGCCAATGGGCTACTGCCGAACGGAACCAGGTGGCGCACCAGGCAAGCTGTTCGCTGGTCAATCCCGGAATTCTGCCGAAAAGAGCAGCCACATGGTTCTTGCCATCCCATTTCGGCAACTTGTTCATGTATTCCCGGATAGGGTCGAAGACGGGAACAGCATCCGACTTGATGTACTCCTCGATGTCCTGTCTTGGCGACTTCTGCTCGCCGATTCCCAATTTCTTGGCGCGGCGTACGATGGAGTTGAATGCCTCAGCTGTAAGAACCTGCCAGGTTTTCTTCTCTGGATTCTCCTCCTTCTTTTGAGTCACTTCTTTTTTCTCCAACTCCTTCTCCCCGGAAATCTCCTTTATTTCGGATTTCTCCTTCACCTCGGAATTCTCCGGTTCCTCTTCTTCCAGTTCCTTTACTGGTTTGATGCAGATGAACTCGGTCTTTCCGTTCAAAACATTTCTCCGGAAGAGATAAGACTCCTCCAGAAAGCTCTCTACCTGGTAGATTGCCAGCTGATTACCTGTCATCATAGATGACTTAAAATTTCTTTTTTCTTCCATAATTCATGGCTTTTAAAATTATTAATAATGATGTGATTCGCCCTCAAAAAAGATGGGGTGAAGAGTGGTGAAGAGTGGTGAAGAGTAGGCTACCACTCTTCACGCATCTAAACAACTGTATATTAGCTATTTATAATACATTTGTGAAGAGTGAAGAGTGTTTTTGAAAATAGCTTTCTATCCACCCGCAGCCTGAAACTTCCATCCAGTCTTCTCAACTCCGGGTGCAAAGATAATCAATAGGAAAGGCGTTTTCCAAGTTTTCCCGTCTGTCGCACGCCCTTCCCGCTCCATTTGGGAAAAAATCAGAGGGGTTGTGGGAAAAGGCGTGGGAAAATCGGGCAGAGTTCTTCAGTTTTATGGGAAAACATTTGGTGATAATGATAGAAAAACGTAAATTTGCAGACTGATAACGGAACTTCGTTTCGCAAACTATTCACTATAAAACAAGAAATATGCTTCAGACTCAACAAGATAAACAAGTCCCCGCATTCAGCTACGAGGTTTTCGATCGTCAACTCGACAATTTTGCAATGATGCTCAAGGTGTTGATGGACGGATGGGAAGATTACAGCTCTCAGGAGATGACCTTCGACATCCACTCCCTATGTACCAAGGCTTCCCGACTCTGCTATCTGGCAGATCAGGACCTCGCCTTGCAGCATACCGATGTTTCCCATCATCGCAAGGAGCAGAACGAAACGTATTTTACCTCCTTCGAACTCATCGTCACCACCCAGTTTACCAAATTCATGAAAAAAGTCCTTGCCCAGGTCAAGGCTGGCAAGAAAATAGAAGGACACTCTTCCCCGATGTTCTCCTCAGAAATCAGTACGCTCCTGCCTAAGTTGCAGGACCTGCTGCTGATGGATGGCATGAGCAGGGAATCGATACAGATAATGGTGGGAGATATCCAGAATACGGAGAAGCTGATTCAGAAAAATCATAAAATTACGAAGTTTCCGGGAGTGAGATACGAGGAACGTCTGTGGTATCTCATCCGTCTCTATTGCCTCGCCAGCTATCTGGTGCTGCATTTCCGCAGAGTTTGCCACGTTACCAGTTCAGAAATGCCACCCGAGGAAGCGGCACGATTAACGGAATGGGCTGTGCAGAAATACATCTCGGAAAAGGAAAGCAGCGAAAAGCTGAAACTGTATTTCTCCAATCTGCAGTATGACAACGATGGAAAACCGCTCAACGTGAACCAATGGCTCCAGGCAAGAAGGGAGTTGAAGCATCTGGTGCCCCAGAATCTGCTCCTGCTGTTTCTCAATAGTGCAGATGACGTGAGCCAGTTGGGTGCTTCGCTGATAAAAGTGAATTTCTCGAATGATGAATTCATGATGCTCGTGGATGCTGTGGCGAAATACCAGCTCATCACGGAGCATATCCGTGCCATAGAATTTCCGGAGGAATTCGAGCAAGACCTCCATAATGAGGTGTTCTATCTTACGGTGAATGGCCGTTCGGTGAATCTGGAGGAATTGAAGAAATCCATCTCCAAGATGGTGAATCTGGTTTCCAGGAAAAACCACTGGTTCTGCGTATGGAGCGTGCTGAAGCATCTCAACCTGATCAAGCATGAGAGTACCTTCGCCACCTTTGCCCATCAGATGATGAGTGACGACTGGTTTGGCAACATCGATCCCCGTCTCCGCTTTACGGGAGATAATCTGAGCGATTATTCCCGCTACTTCAATGAATATGATTACACCGAATGGAACGAGGAGATGTTTCTGGAGAAGAAGGAGCTGTATGGTATGACGAAATGGTCGCCTAAACTCTATCAGAATTTCTCCTCGCTCTGTGCCAGGATGATGCAGGCCATCTGGGGCTACAGTTTCTTCGGCTAGCCCCCATTGATACAGGTTGATGGCAGCAAGAAAAACACATTTAAATGCCTGATTTACAAAATAATATTAAAAGTTCACAAGTTTGTGGTCCACAAACTTGTGAACTTTGTTTTTTATCCGAATATTGCAGATACGGAATATAATGGATAATTGACAAGCCAATCCTGCTCCCTGTAAGGTGACATGGATAGGCGCATACCTTTCAATCCCTGATTGCGCTCCACAAACACCCTCAGACTCTTAGCCTGTAAATTCTCCTGAGCCTTTACTTCTATCGGAATGATTCTTTCCTCATCCTGCACCAGAAAATCTATTTCACCACGTGAATTTTCTGCCGACCAATAATAGATAGACAAGGAAGATTTCTCCTTCAACTGCTGCAGGACATACTGTTCTGTCAGCGCCCCCTTGAAATCAGAAAACAGCACATTTCCTTCCAGCAAGCTTTGGGCAGGAATATTACTCATGGCTCCCATCAGTCCGATATCAGACAGGAATAACTTGAAAGCAGAGAAATCCTCGTATGCTGCCAATGGTAGCAAGGCTTTCTTACAGCGGTTTACCTTATAGATCAGCCCTGCATCTTTCAGCCATTCGATGGCGAGCTCAAAATCCTTTGCTCTGGCTCCTTCCTTCACGGCACCATAGATGAATTTCTTGTTTTCCTTGGCGAGTTGGGATGGAATGGATTTCCATACCATTCGGATACGTGGAACTTCTATAGCCGGGGCATGTTTAGAAAAATCACGCTCATACGCTTCAAGGATTCCATTTTGAATGCTTCTGACTTTAGACAGATTCCCCTCACTGGCAAAAGACTGGACAACAGCCGGCATTCCCCCTACCAGATAATACTGACGCAGGCATTCCTCAAATTTATTCCGGAACATGGTTATCATATTCCAATCCTTTGACATGAGCAGTTCCACCATACGGCTTTCACCGATTGCATCCAGGAACTCAAAGAATGTAAGAGGATATAAATGCATGAAATCTACTTTACCTACAGGAAAAGAGTCTTTCTGATACATTGCTATTCCGAGCAACGAACCTGCAGCTACGACATGATATTGAGGTGCTTTTTCTGCAAAATACTTTAATGCAGTGATACCCCTGGGCGCTTCTTGTATCTCATCAAGAATGATAAGCGTATCTTCGTCTATAGAAACGCCTGTACTCCATTGTATGCTATTAATAATACGGGGGATATCAAAGTCATGAGCAAAAACTTCCCGGAGCATTTCATTGTCTTCGAAGTTTACATACGCACTACGGGGATAGGCCTCTTTGGCAAATTCCTGCATCAACCAGGTTTTGCCAACTTGGCGGGCTCCAAGCATGATCAACGGCTTTCGGTCGTTGCTTGCTTTCCATTGATATAGGTATTTGATGGCATTTCTCTTCATAACTATCTGACTATTTGATGTTTCTGAATGCAAAGATACATTTTTTATTTCAAAGAACACAAAAAGTCGTCCTTAAAAATGTATAAAACTACAAAAAGTCGTCCTTAAAAGTGTATTTTGATACTAATATCAAAAATAGAACTCTAATTAATAGAGCTTGGTGGCAAGGATGAGAACGGCAATGGTTCAACCGCGATAGTCCGTAGGCCGCACGCCAAGGTTATGAGAAACGTAACGGCTAAAATAGGCTGGTGATGAGAATCCGAACATGTCGGAGATTTGCACAAAGGTGAGTGACTTGTCGCGCAACAGACGAGAGATGTCAAGCACCGTGTAGCGGTTGATCCAAAAGTTAGCGGCATAGCCACTGACAGACTTCGACACTTCTGACAGATACTTTGATGTTACACACAACTTATCTGCATACCAAGTCACTTCCCGGTGAGTGCGATATTCGCCGTTTTCAAGCAAGGAAAGAAAACGGCTCATGAGTGTGGCATATTGTGTGGAAACGTCCTGTTCCTGATAGAGAGAGGCATGGAAATCAAAAAAGTCGATGATGAGCGACTGCACTATATTTATCAACATCTCATGATAGAAATGGTGGGCAGTCTGAGCAATGCGTATCTGCAAGTTGTCAAAATTGCGGCGACATTGCTCAAACTGCTCCTCAGTAAGGTGCATAATGGGATTTAGGAACAAGGCCAACTGTCCTTTCATGCCATAGTTGCATTGCGGTGTACATACTTCTATGAATGGTGCAGCAATATAAATCATTATCACACGGAAGCTACTGTCTGCCTTGACCGACTGAACCAGTCTGCCTTGACGCACAATCAACAGGTCGCCACGTTTCATCTCAAGCCCCTTGCCGTTGAACATAATATGACACCTGCCTTCAAGACATAGCGCATGTCCCAGATAACCTTTATAGGCTTCTGTTCCTATTCCCGACAACGTATCGGTAATGATAATGTTCTTTTTCTGTTCCATAACACATTCAGATGATTGTTCCTACTAGATATAACGATAAACACGCGTATTTATTGTGCTTTGTCGACAATTCTCGAACCGCCAAACACCTCGCTCATCTCCATGGTAGAGAGGAGCTTGTCGATAGCCGCCACCTCCTCTTGCGAGAAACTGATGTCCGCAGCTCCGATATTCTCCTTCAGTCGGCACAGGCAGCGTGTGCCTGGTATTGGCACAATCCATGATTTCTTGCTCATCATCCATGCCAACGATATTTGCGCAGGAGTGGCATGCTTCTCCATGGCAAGTTGTTCTATCATTTCAAAAAGACATTTGTTCTTCTCGAAACTGTCCTTTTGATACTGAGGCATTACTGCACGATAGTCAGTCTGCGTGTCAAAAATCGACTCGATGTTGTAACACTTCGAGAGCAAGCCGTTGGCAAGTGGCGAGAAAGCCACAAACCCCACACCAAGTTTCTCGCACACGGGGAAAAGGCTCTCATGCCAGCGTGCCATCATTGAATAGCGATTCTGCACGGCTGCCACAGGGCATACCCTGTGAGCACGTCGCAGGTATTCCGCTGTTGCTTCTGATATACCCCAATGTAGAATCTTACCCTCTTTGATAAGCTCACTCATGGTGTCTGCCACTACTTCGGGTTCAACATTCTTGTCTATGCGGTGCTGATAGTAGAGGTCAATGTGGTCGGTACGCAGCCGCCTCAAGGAACTTTCCACCGATTTCCTTATCGCCTCAGGGCAAGAGTCGGTGATGAGCGGATGGTTGCCAGGCAGTTCGGGATGGTCGAAACGTATGCCAAACTTGGTAGCTATCACCACTCTGTCGCGATAGGCCTTTAGGGCCTCACCCAACATCTCCTCGTTGAGGTGTGGATTATCAGGCGTACCATATACCTCGGCCGTGTCGAAGAAGGTATACCCCATGTCCACGGCATCTGCCAGCAGCGACATAAACTCATTTTTTTTGACGGGTGTGCCATAAGCATGACTCAGCCCCATACATCCCAATCCTACGGCAGATACACGAAGTCCGCTCATACCTAATGTTCTGAATTTCATTTTGTCTTTATTCGTTGTTTTGATATTTTATTTACCGTTTGAAACAATCTTACGAGTGTTGCCTCCTTGCTTGACGATATATAAGCCTCTGTTGGCATTGCTGTTGTCTGTACATACTCCACAGCCGATGCAACGGTCGGTAATAACAAAGTACTTCTCGCTTTTTCTCATGAAGCCCACTTCGGGATCAAGCCTCGTATATGCCATGAATCCTGCGTGTTGTTCGCATTCCTCCTCGCTCACGGGCTGCATCCAATGCTTCTGCTTGCTGATGTCATCCTTGAAGGAGGCGAGGTTCTCGGGGATGTGTTTGTTCATCTTCACCTGCTCGTTCATGTCGAAGTTGGGCAACCAGAGTTGTCCACCATCATCAGCGTGCTGATGTAGGCGAACCGCCAGCCTTGCTTGCGCGTGATGCCGTCTTGCCGTGTGGCGACTTTTCTTTTCGTCCATAAATTAACAGTTCTACTTGTTCAGTTCATCGTTCATTTTCTTCTGCCATTCATCGTTGTTAGTGGCATCAGGCAGAGGGTTGCTGCAGAAGCGGCGTGTCACCTCAATGTCGAACGGATAGAAACGCTTTTCCTTGTTGAGCGAGCGCATCAGCTTCATCTCTTCCTCTGTAAGGCGTATCTGCTTCACGGCGTTGATGTTCTCTTGTATGTAGCCGTGGTCTGTGGCTCCGGGGATTACGGAATGTCCCTCCTGAATGTGCCAACGTATGATTACCTGCGCGGGAGTGCAGCCGTGAGCCTTAGCGATCTGCTTTATAATTGGGTCTTGAAACAAGGCACCGCGTGATGCCGCACCCCCCAAGGGATACCAACATTCCACCATCATACCGCGCTTCTCTGCCAAAGCCTTCTCTTCAAGACGCTGAGCGTATGGATGACATTCCATTTGCATGATGGCGGGCTTTATCTCCGTGCTGTCGGTACACCAGCGGTAGATGCCTTCCGCGCCCTTCACCTCGAAGTTGGAAAGTCCTAACGTATGAACCTTGCCAGCCTTGACGGCTGCCTCCATGTTCTTCCATCCTGCCTTCACGTCGCCCACCGGCTGATGAAGATATAATAAGTCAACGTAGTCAAGATGCAGGCGCTGGAGCATCTTGTCAATGGCCGTAGGGTCGGCATATTCCGTTGGCCACAGTTTTGATGTGACCCATATTTCCTCACGCTTTACGCCGCTCTCCTTCACAAACTCATTGACGGCCTCGCCCACTCCCTGTTCGTCCATATAGGCGTGTGCCGTGTCTATATGGCGGTAGCCCATCCGCAGGGCGGTGAGTACGGCATCCTTACAAGTGGCGTTGTCGGGCACGTTGAATGTGCCGATGCCGAAGCGCGGCATCCACTGTCCGTTGTTCAATTGTACATAAGGTTGTCCGTTCACTTCTTTCTCTGTTGCATTAATAGTTGTCGTACCCATTAAAAAGGCCATGATGATGGATAAAATTCTTGAAATTTTCATATGCTTTGTTTTTTTAGATAAGCACAGATTGCATTATCGGAGTCATTGACTCCAAACACAACCTGTACTTATGTATATTTATGAAATGATTATGAAAAAATTATAGTTTCTCTTTCAGTTTCCTTGCCTGACTTTTGCCGTTCGCCATACCCTCATAGGTGAAGCCGTACATTCCGGCAAAGCGGCTCATGGTGTACTCGCCGTCGTCAATCATCATCTTTGTAGGTGCGGCACCTTGATAGAGGAAGAAGAGTTTCTTGCCCTTGAACGAGCCTGGCTCTATTGGTCCGTAGAAACGTTCGAGCAGCACGCGCACCGATGCGCAGATGTTGTGCCAATACACTGGCGAACCCATCACCACAATGTCAGCATCCTTCATTTTCTTGTACACCTCGTCAAACTGGTCACCGTCCAGGGTCTGACCATATACGTTGATGCGGTAGTCGGTGAGGTTAAGCGTCTCATACTCCTTGCCTTCAAGCAGCACCTTGGCGAGGGCAGCAGTGTTGCCTTCGCGGTTGGGACTTCCGTTGATGAAGAGAATCTTCTCTTGTTTGTCAATCTGATTGTTCATACTCTTATTGTTTTTCTTGCATGATGCGCCAGCCACAAGCATGAGCAGCATAGCGCAAAGTGTCAAAATTCTTTTCATTACCAATTGATTTATCACATAACTTCTTTCAGTATCTCAAATATCTCGTCGCGTGACATCTGTCGGCAGCAGCCGGGAGTGATGAAGCAGGTGTCGGCAGCGGCACGGAGCATCCGTTCGTCGGTGATACCCATTTCGCTCCAACGTGTCGGCAAGCCTATCTCCTTGATGAAAGCTTCGAGGGCATCAATTCCAAGAGCGGCTGTCTCGGCTTGCGTAATACCCTTCACGCTCCATACCTCTTCTGCCATGCGTGCAAGTTTCTCCTTGCCGGCATCAAGCAAGTGGCGATAGACAGCTGGATGGATTACCGCCAGACCCTGTCCGTGGTTGCAGTCGGTATAGGCTCCTACGGCATGTTCTATCATGTGGCATTGGAAGTCGGTCTGTTTGCCGAGTTTCAGTAGGCTATTCTCAGCCAACGCCGAAGCCCACATCAGTTCATCGCGCGCGAAATCGTCGTTTGGATTTGCTATCAGGCGACGTAGGTTCTTGATAACGTTGCGCATGACAGCCTCGTTTATCTCGTCGGTGAGATTGGTAGCTTGCGGCTTTCCCATATATGTCTCCATACAATGCGACAGCGTGTCGAAAGCACCGCTGATGACCTGTTTCATGGGCAGAGTCTTGGTTAGGTCGCTGTCGAGCACGGCAAAGGAGTGGAATGCTCCGAAGAGCGGCTGCTTGAGTTTCTTCTCCTCGTGGGTAATTACGGCTCCATTATTCTGCTCGGCTCCTGTGCCCGATGCCGTTACGACGGCTCCCATTGGTATGAACTTGGTTGGCATGCGATGGTCATTGTACCAAGCATCCCATACATCCTCATCCATCATGGCTTGAGCCGACACTATCTTGCAGCAGTCGATGACGGAACCACCGCCCACAGCAAGAATAAAGCCAACCTGCTCCGAGCGTGCTATCCGTGCGCCCTCCTGCACCTTGGCGTAGGTAGGGTTGGGCATGATGCCGCCGAAGTCTATCACCGTTTTGCCCGACTCCTCAAGCCATGCCTTTACTTTGTCATAGAGTCCTGTGCGCTTCAGTGAAGCACCACCATATGCGAGCATTACGCATTTGGCCTCTACACGTTTCATTTCTTCCTTGATTGCGCTCTCTGCGCATCCCTTACCAAAATGCTGGCGGACTGGGTATTCATAATTGAAATTGTTCATTGTTCTATATCCTTTCTTCTTGTTATTTTGTTACTTCTTCCAACACCTTTCTTAAAGGTTCAGAAGACATCTTACCCAAATTTATTTCCACAATATTGAGTAACGCCGTGAGTTGCTCCTTGGTGATGCCAAGATGCAAACAGATGCTTATGTGTCCTGTCGCCATCGGCTCTACGCCACCCACTCCGGCAAGGATTGACACCGTGGCAAGTTCACGCTCCCGATAGGTCAGCAAATCGCGCTCGAAGAGGTCGGCGAACAGATGCTCTTTGAGGAATCGCTCGATGGTCGGGGCGAATACGGCATATCCGGCTTTCGGTGCATCGGCAGGTACGCCCGATATTTCGGCAAGCACGTCACGACCACGTTCATAGCGGTTTCTGTTGTCCGTTACGGCGGAGACTTCCCGACCGACCGCATCATTTATTCCATTCGCCTTTCGTTCGTCCACAACCTGCATGAATGTCTGGATGGCACGCAGGCTGCGTGGGAATCCGCAATAGGCATAGGCGTGAACCAGCACTTCGTTAATCTCGTTGATGGTCATGCCTGCTTCCAATGCTTGCGCAAGGGCAGGTTTCAAGTGTTCCAAGTCGCCTTTGCCCGTATGGGATGCCACGGCTACGATAGCCTGTTCCCTCGCGGTAAGCACCTTGTTTGCTTCGGCATAGCAGCTTTCGGCTTCACTTGTGGCTTCACGATATTGTTCATCGTTTACCGGAGAGAGCCACACAGCAGCATTGTCCTGCGGATTGGTTGTGATAGCGATGTGGGCAAACCAACTGTCCGGTGCTGCCCCATGCCAATGCTCCACATCGGGAGCTATCTCCACGATGTCGCCCGGAAACAGACGGCGGGCAGGTTGCCCTTTCTCCTGATAGTAGCCGATGCCTGCGGTGGCGATCAAGAGTTGTCCGGCCTTGTGCGAGTGCCAACTGTTACGGCATCCCGGCTCGAAGGTAACATTTGCCATAGGAACATTCAGTTCTTTCTTCTCACTCAAAGACGCCAGCCATACTTCGCCGGTGAAGTTGGGATTCGGGGAAAGTTTGTTTCCAAGCGGATAGGGCTGACGGAAGGTTTCTGCACTCTGTGCACATACTGCAACGGATGATATTGCCAACATAGGCGTAATAAATAAGCTCTTGATTTTCATATCTGTTTCTATTTGATTATTCTCCTAATGTTCTTGTAAAGGCAAGCGTGGAGAGTTGCCATTTGCCGTTTTCCATCACATATACTTCCGTCACAATAAAGGGGAAACGCACTGCATTGCCACCGACTACCGAGTTCAGATGAATCCGGCTGTACACCGTTGCCGTACCTGCGGCAAATTTCACCTGTACGTCGTGTATTTCTGCTTTCTTGTACCAGATGCCTCCTGTACGGATGGTTTCCAACTCCTGCTGCTTGCCCCAATAGCCGCCCATGTGGACGAATTGCGAGTTCTCATGGAACAGTTCCGCCAACTTCTCCACGTTCTTCTCTGACATCCAGTCCCATTTGCTGTTAGACAAATCGACTATCGCCTGTTCTTCGGCAGTAAACACTCTCTGATTCTCCTGCACATTTGCTCCGACCGCCAAAGTCAGGAACATAAACGCCATAATGACTACTGATTTCATATCGCTTTGATTTATAATTATTACTACTTGCAAAGGTAACGGTTTTGCAGAAAAGCGACGATATAAAAAAATCGGTAAAAATTGCACTTTTTACTGATTCTTCCTTATTGTTACGGAAATGATATTCTAAAAGATTTCCCCAACTGTCGATACTGCCTTTAGAGTTATCTGAAGCTATAGTTTGTTTTCAACAAGCCAATCGTTCAAAAGTTCTGCAAGCCGCTTGTTATTCAAATCCTGCATTAAGAAATGAGTATTGCCGTAGATGCCCATTTTGGGCAACTCTACCAGGGTGGCATTTCCTCCGTGCCTATTAATGGTTTCCACAAACTTGCGAGCCATCTGAAGACGCACACGCCAGTTCTCGTCGCCAAGGTTCTTGCTAGGCTTTTCCGGAATGTAGTCACCAAAATAGAGAACGACTGGAATTTGTGTCAACCTGCTGAAATCACTCGTTGATACTGGTATGCCTGCACACCCGCCTGTCAAGCCGTCTATTTTCGATGGAACCTCGCCTTCGGGGAAAACAAATCCTCCAGGCTCGTATGCTGCCACGGCTTTCACATTCTTATTTTGTATAGCCGCCATCCAACCAGGAAGACCTCCTGCCGAGTGAGTGACGAGTACACACCTGCCAACTTTGTCGGCAAGAGCTTTGATGGCTGGTACATCCTGACGGTGATCGCTGAGGTCGGGAGTCATCTCACGGAAAAACTGCGACACACTCGCAGAGTCTTTCGGAAACTGTACACCCTTGTTCCACTTTGGATAAATACCCATACGCCAAATGTCGAACCAGAACATCTCATCAGCCAATGGTTTGACTGCAGATGTTGCAGATGTGCGACCAGCCCTGCCTCTGCCAGGCAAGTCCATCACATAACTGCTCCATCTATGACGTAGCATCAAAGTTGAGAACCCATCCCTACCATCGGGTGTCATCTCCCAACATACGCCAGAACCTCCATACCCATGCACATATACAAGAGGTGTACGATGAGGATTGACTGGAATTTGATAATCTACGAAAGCGTGGTTTACGCTAGCTTTTTGTCCTTCTTCTACCTGTGTCGCCCACCCGACAAACTTACTGTTGTCGTAAACGCCTTCATGCTGAATGACAGAACCGCCTACAGAGAAATGACCTTGTCGCTCAATAACTAGATTTTGTGCGATTACATTCAGAGCGCAGTTGGCAAGAATTGATATCATTGAAATTATTTTTCTCATATCGCTTTTCAATTTATTATTTCAGTTTGTCTCCAAAGAACGCTATCAGCTTCTTTACGGCTTGTTCTGCATACTCCGGAACATATATTGCTATTACTTGGAAATCATATTTATCTGTTGCAGCCATGCCTTCACATTATCAGCCGAACTTGCCGAACATTCACGCGACACGCTGAAGCCCGTTGCCATCGTTGCCTCTGGTTCCAACTGTGATATGACATTCAGCGAACCCGACCAACCGCTACCGCCATGAGACGAGAACGGAATGATGTTTTTGCCCTTGAAATCATATTTGTCGAAGAACGAGTACATCGCCATCGGCATCTGATACCACCAGATGGGATAGCCCACGAACACCACGTCGTAGTTGTCGAAATCCTCGATATTGGTTGACAACGCTGGATGTACATTGTTCTGACGCTCTTGGTTAGCCTGGTCGGCAAGGTCATCGAAATTGCCAGGATAAGGAGTAGCGGTCTGTATGCGTACCATGTCGCCACCCGTGTTCTGCCGAATCAATTGGGCGAGATACTCCACGCTACCCACCACATTGTCGTTAATCACAAGTCGGCTTGCCGAAGTACTGGCGTCAACACCATCGGGCAGTGGTTCAGAGAAGTAGGCGATGAGCACCTTGTGGTTATTGCCTGGTACAACCTCCTCCGTTCCATTGGGTGTATCGTTGTTGTTGCCGTCGCTGGAACAAGCTGTGAAGCCAATAGCAAACACAGCGAGTATAGAAATAATGATGCTGGAAACTTTTTTCATAAACTTTTATTTTTTGAGTTGATATATTTCTTTCCGTTCTGTATTACAATGCCATAAGTAAAATTTTCTTCATTGTCATATTCTTGATTTAAAATTCCGCTGCAAAGTTACGAAGAATCAAGAATAGAGGCTTTACGATAAATTCGGGTTGTATTGCACAAAATTCAGATTCATCCGACATTTCGAGTGATGCGACAGTCATGTAGGGCATAAAGCCTGAGAGTGAAATACCGGTTATCCCTGAATCCGTATGCATTACGTTTCATTACTTTTATCTTGTTATTGATTCCCTCTACTTTTCCCGTTGAGATATGAGAATCATACCATGCCAGTATGCCTCTCCTGTGAGCGAGTAATGTTGCGGCCATCCTCATGAGCTGTGGAATCTTGCTTTCTTATCTGCGACCATATTTCTCTGAGTTGTTCTTTCAGATAGTAGGCCTTCGAGAGTGTATTTTATATAAGCCATCTAACAAATCAATGGGGCCAAACTGAAGAAACTATAGCCCCTGTTTATCCCTTCTTGCCGATGGTTCTGTATTAAATGAAAAGACCAAAATATACAGATAATCTGCGCTAACGTGCTTTTTTTATATCATTAGCGCAGATTATCCGCGAATAATTTGCGCTAATGGGTATTTTTTTATATCTTTGCGCAGAAAATAACGAAAGATATGGAACAGAGACTGATAGGAAGAGAAGCAGAACTCAAACTGCTCAATGAATATATAAACTCCAATAGATCAGAGTTTATCGCCGTCTATGGAAGACGACGTGTAGGCAAGACTTTTCTCATCAGAAAAGCCGTAGAGGACCATTTTGCCTTCTTCATGACAGGAATGAATGGAGTTGCCAAAGGCGAACAGCTTGTCAACTTCAGCATTGCCCTGCAAAAATATACCCACTCCACCACTCTGCAGACATTCAAGAGCTGGCTGCTGGCATTCTATGCCCTATCACAATACATAGAAACACTTCCGGAAGGCAAGAAAGTAATATTCATCGATGAATTACCATGGATGGATACTGCCAAATCGGGATTCATACCTGCACTGGAAAACTTCTGGAATAGCTGGGCTGTACTGCGCAACGACATCAAACTCATCGTTTGCGGTTCCGCCACCTCCTGGATGATCAACAACCTGATTCGCAACCGTGGTGGCTTACACAACCGACTGACCCATCATCTGATTGTAAAACCATTCACCCTACACGAATGCGAAGAATACTTCAAGGCTTACCACTTCGGCTACAGCCGAAAACAGATAGCAGAATGCTATATGGTTATGGGAGGAATACCTTATTATCTGTCTATGATGGATAAATCGAAAAGTCTGGCACAGAACATCGACCAGCTGTTTTTCGCAGACAATGCAGAACTGAAAGATGAGTTCAACGATTTATACAGAGCTTTGTTTAAGAAATCAGCCGACCATATCGCCGTGGTTACTGCCCTTGCTACCAAAGGAATGGGTATGACCCGACAGGAACTGGTCAAGGCATCGGGAGGAAAAGATAACGGAGCCTTCTCTACTGTACTGGAAGAACTGGAACAATGCGGATTCATACGTCTGTATGAACCATTCTGTACAGCCAACAAGATGACTTCCGACATTCGCCAAAAACGAAACACCTTATTTCAGTTAGTAGATTTCTATACGCTCTTCTACTTCCGTTTCATCAAGCACAACAAGTATCAGGATTCCAGTTTCTGGTCATCCTCCCAGAACAGTCAGCTATACCATACTTGGGCTGGCTTGTCTTTCGAGATGCTTTGTCTAAACCATATAGACAAAATCAAGCACGCCCTGGGAATTTCGGGAGTACAAACCTTGGTTTGCTCATGGAGAAGCAGCAACACAGAAAAAGGAACTCAAATAGACTTGCTGATAGACCGGAAAGATGAAACCATCAACATCTGTGAGATGAAGTTCTACAAGAGCGAATTCGAAATCAGCAAGGAATATGAGGAGAAGTTGCTGGAGAAACTGCGTATCTTCACAGAAGAGACAAAGACTTCCAAATCGCTTCTTCTCACATTGATTACTTCTTTCGGATTGAAACAGAACAAACATAGCGACATCGTACAGAAACAGATTACGATGAACGATTTGTTTATTTAATGAGACAAAGTACACCCTCAGACTCTTGGCCTGTAAATTCTCCTCACATTTAAATACCTGATTTACAAAATAATATTAAAAGTTCACAAGTTTGTGGTCCACAACCTTGTGAACTTTGTTTTTTTTGCTTATCTTTGCATCCGTAATCAAGTAAAAAGAAACAGCAATGGAAAAGGCATTCGTATATGGTATGTCGGTTGCCGGAAACAACTTCACCGACCGAATAGAAGAAACCAAGCGCATGAAAGCAGACTTTGAGCATGGCATCAACGTCATTCTCATCTCTCCCCGACGCATGGGCAAGACTTCTCTCGTTAAAAAGGTAATAGGCGAAATAGACAACCCAAAGATTAAAGTGGTGTATATGGACATCTACGATTGCCGAAGCGAATATGATTTCTACAATCGCTTCGCAGAAGCCATTATGAAATCTATGGGTAATAAACTGGAACAAGTCGTGGAAAACATTAAGCAGTTCTTGGTAAGAGTTTCACCAAAAATCTCTTTTAGTCCGGATCCTACATCCGAATATTCTTTATCCCTGGGAATTACTCCTAAGGACTATTCCCCAGAAGATATTCTGAATCTTCCGGAAAGAATAGCTCAGGAAAAGGGAATCCGCCTGGTAGTCTGCATCGACGAATTCCAGCAAATCGGAGAGTTTCCAGATTCGTTGACGGTGCAGAAACGCTTGCGTGGTGCCTGGCAGCATCATCAGAATGTATCATACTGCTTCTTTGGAAGCAAGAAGCATCTGATGGAAAACATTTTCCAAAACCGACGCATGCCTTTCTATATGTTTGGCGAGATGCTGCACTTGGATTGCATTCCTACAGAATATTGGGTACCTTTCATCTGCTCGCGATTCGAGAAATACGGCAAGAGCATATCTAAGGATTTTGCTACAAGAATCTGTGAAACCGTAAAGAACTATTCTTCTTATGTGCAACAGTTGGCATGGAACGTGATGGCTGAGACCGAGAAAGAGGTAAACGAAGAAACCTTGCAAAGCGGCATCAGCGCCTTGCTGCAACAATGTCATGGTCTCTTCGTACAGCAAACCGAGGGCTTAACCACCTATCAGCTCAACTTTCTGCGCCTCCTCTGCAGTGGCGTTCACTCCGGCTTCACCGCCCAGGCAGTAGCAGAAACCTATCCGCTGGGCAGCAAATCCAACATCGACCGCATCAAGAAAGCCCTCATCGACAAGGAATTGATCACCCTGGAGAAGGATGGCATCTTCATCGCCGACTGCGTGTTCGAGCTTTGGTTTAAGAGAGAAATGATGTAAAAAGAATAAGGATATGAATCAGAATAAGAAGATGGGCGAATCAATGTATCAGCGTTTGAATGTGGTACAAATTGAAAAGCAGAAGCAGTTGGATGAAAAACTGCTTAAGCATGATTTCAGCTGCAAAGAGAGATATACTCAGGCGTATGCCTCGGCTAAGAGAATGGCCGAAAACTACGCATCGGTTGAAAATGCTCTCGTGGTATTAAGCAACATGATGCTTGATGTATGTTACATCTGCTATGGCAGACTGGGACGAGCCATGGGACTTGGTGAGACCAATGAAGAGGTGGATTCCATCTGGGAGAAGAAGGTGCTGGACCATGTTCACCCCGATGATGTCACAGAAAAAATCACACGCGAGCTTCAATTTCATTCGTTCATCATGCAGCAGCCCATAAACCAGCGTCCGAACTACTATATGCAGCATCTGGTGCGCATTGAGACAAGCCAAGGCAATTATCTTACGCTCCGCCACAGAATCTTCTATCTGGATTACGACGATTCGGGCAACCTGCTGCTGACGCTTTGCCTTTATAATGTAATCAAAGAGAATGCTGGCCCGACGGGAATTATCTGTTCGATGGACGACACGCTGGTCAAAGAGTCGAACATCATAATGCACGGCTTGCTCACTGGCCGTGAGTGTGAAATACTAGAGCTAATACGCCAGGGATTAGCCAGCAAGCAGATAGCTGACCAGCTGTGTATCAGTGCAAATACTGTGAATAATCACAGACAGAATATTATGCACAAGTTACATTGCAAAAACACAACCGAGGCTATAGATGTGGCCCGAAGATTAGGGCTCCTACCACAAAAATGATGAAAAATCACTATTGCGAAAGGTGAGAAAAAAACGTACCTTTGCACCCGGATTATGACGACTGTAGAAATACGGACGGATGCAATATAGTATAAACTAACATATTAATAAGATTATGAGACGCTTTTTTCTCTCTCTTGCTATCTGTATGATGGCATTAACTTTTTCGGTAAATTCAGTAGCTGCAGACAACTTTTCATGGCGTGGCGCTACGGTGTATTTCCTTGTCACAGACCGCTTTGCCAATGGCGAAACATCAAACGATGTGAATTATGGTCGCAAGGTCGATTATGGTAGCGAACAGATGAATGCAGCTACATTTCATGGTGGCGACCTAAAGGGTATTCTGCAAAAGGCGCGTGAGGGGTATTTCACCCAGATGGGCATCGATGTGTTATGGATGACCGATGTATATGAACAGCTGCATGGATGGATAGCAGGTTCGGGCAAAATCAACGATTTTCCTCACTACGGCTATCACGGATATTATCCGCTTGACTATACCCAGATGGATAAAAACTATGGCACAATCGAAGAGATGCGAGAACTGGTGAATACCCTTCACGCTCAGGGCATCCGTGTGATGCTAGGTGCTAATTTGAACGATCCAGGCTGCCCTACCTATCTCGATGCTGTACAATGTGGCTATGCCGATGCCTTTGGTATGAACGAAAAGCAGGCTGTAGAACACCGACGTGACCTGGATTACATTAAATGGTATGGGGAGTGTGCCAACTGGAAAGACTGGTGGACCCGCCAATGGATCAGAATGAATGACGAGGGCTGGGACCAGACCGATCCGCTTACCATGTCGCTCTACGATCTGCCAGATGTAAAGACCGAGAAGACCGAAAGCGTGAAGATTCCTAATTTTCTGAAGAAAAAATGGAAGCGCGAGGGTAAGAGCAACGATGCGTGGGTCAACCCATCGGCTCGCAAACTGCGTAAAGACCACAAATGGGCTCCATCAGATTACATGGTGGCTTGGATTGCCTCGTGGGTTGAGGAGTTTGGAATCGATGGCTTCCGATGCGACATTGTGGAGTATTCACATATACCTCGCTGGCGTCAGCTCTATGATGCTTGCAATGTGGCTTTGGGCAAATGGCGTAAGGCTCACCCCGAGGATCCTGCAGCCAAATGGACAGACAAAATCTATTTTACAGGAGATTTCGACTACGCATCTATCGACTATAAGAAAGATTATGCCGAAGCTGGCTTCCAGAGCATGGTGAATTTCTATTTTCCGAAACATGGCGACCTCGACAACATCGTCTATACATGGCAGCAGTATGCAGATAGCCTGTCGGCTCACGTTGACTGGCATCCGTTCAGTTATCTAAACAATTCGTACAACCGAGAGACCGACATGACCAACATCATAGATTGTGCCACCACATTATTGCTGACTCCGGGTGTGGCTCAGGTATTCTATGGAGATGAAACTCGTCGTGGTCTGAGTGATGCCCAATTCAACGTGGATAGCAATCAGGCTTTCCGTAGCGATATGAACTGGAATAGCATTGATGAGGAGGTGTTCAAGCACTTCCATCGTCTGGGCACCATCCGAAAGCAGCACCCAACCATTGCTACCGGAAGACAGGCTACCATAGATGTGCACACCTGTGCGCGTTTAGGCGAAGAAACGGTGGTGATACGTGTAAAACCAAATCCGAATCGAGGTATCAATGTGAGTGGATATTTTTCCGATGGTACAGAAGTTACTGATCTTTATACAGGATTAAAGTCCGTTGTGAAGGATGGTAAGGTATCGTTCCCAAAATATCAGAATCATGTTGCCGTGATTGTGAAATAACTCTTTTAGAAATAGATAAAATATGGAAAAGAAACAGATTGTCTTTATTGACTACATCCGCGTCGTGGCCTGCTTTCTGGTCATGCTTGTTCATGCCAGCGAGAACTTCTATGCTGCCGATGCCTCAGGATTGGCAGGCAATGTATCGATGCTGGCCAACGAGAGCAATCGCTTCTGGGTCTCGTTCTACGACGGAGCCTTAGGTCGCATCTGCGTGCCTCTGTTTATGGTGGTAAGTGCTTTTTTACTCGTGCCTATGAAGGAGGGCTTGACGATGCATGCATTTTACAAACGGAGATTCATGCGCATCCTGCCACCATTCATAGTCTTTCAGCTTCTATATACTTTCATCCCCGCCATGCTTGGTCAATGGACATGGGATGAGGCCTTGCACGGTCTGTGGATGTTGCCATTCAATTTCTCACCTATGGCAGGACACCTGTGGTTTATGTATCCACTCATCTCACTCTACCTCATCATTCCTGTCGTCTCGCCCTGGTTGGAAAAATCAACAGCCAAAGAGGAACTTACCTTCATAGGTATTTTCATTCTCTCAACCTTCATCCCATGGCTTCACACATTTATCACCCCCGAGCTTTGGGGCGAATGTTTCTGGAATAGATTTACAATGCTCTGGTATTGCTCGGGCTACCTGGGTTATCTGGTGCTGGCGCATTACATCCGAAAGCACCTTACCTGGAATCGGGCTAAGAAAATGAAGATAGGCCTGACCTGTCTTGTCATAGGTGCAGCCTTTACAGGTTGGTCATTCTGGTGGAAGGGCACTCCTAACCAGCTCATAGAGACGCCTCTACTTGAATGGTCGTGGGAATTCTGTACGCCCAACGTGCTACTGGCCACCTTTGGCGCCTTCCTGATGTTCACCTGCATTGAGCAGAAAGAAGCACCCCGATGGATTACTGGCATTTCCCGCCTCTCATTCAGCATGTATCTGATGCATATGTTCTTTCTGGCTCCTATTGCCAGTTTCTTTGTGAATGGCAACCAGGCAGAGCCGCTCATACCTGTTTGGGCAGCTATCCCCAGCATAGCTCTGCTTACCTATCTGTGCTGCGTGATTACCAGCAAGGTGCTATCATTGTTACCCGGAAACAAGTATTTTGGCATCTAAAAGATAGATTATATTATCATTTAAAACTTATCTTTCATACCGTTAGCGCAAATTATTCGCGGATAATCTGCGCTAACGGTATGAAAAAAGCACGTTAGCGCTGATTATCTGCATACTATACCTATAATCATTATCCGAATATTGCAGATATAGAATATACAGGATAATTGGCAAGCCAATCCTGCTCCCTGTAAGGTGACATGGATAGGCGCATACCTTTCAATCCCTGATTGCGCTCCACAAACACCCTCAGACTCTTAGCCTGTAAATTCTCCTGAGCCTTTACTTCTATCGGAATGATTCTTTCCTCATCCTGCACCAGAAAATCTATTTCACCACGTGAATTTTCTGCCGACCAATAATAGATAGACAAGGAAGATTTCTCCTTCAACTGCTGCAGGACATACTGTTCTGTCAGCGCCCCCTTGAAATCAGAAAACAGCACATTTCCTTCCAGCAAGCTTTGGGCAGGAATATTACTCATGGCTCCCATCAGTCCGATATCAGACAGGAATAACTTGAAAGCAGAGAAATCCTCGTATGCTGCCAATGGTAGCAAGGCTTTCTTACAGCGGTTTACCTTATAGATCAGCCCTGCATCTTTCAGCCATTCGATGGCGAGCTCAAAATCCTTTGCTCTGGCTCCTTCCTTCACGGCACCATAGATGAATTTCTTGTTTTCCTTGGCGAGTTGGGATGGAATGGATTTCCATACCATTCGGATACGTGGAACTTCTATAGCCGGGGCATGTTTAGAAAAATCACGCTCATACGCTTCAAGGATTCCATTTTGAATGCTTCTGACTTTAGACAGATTCCCCTCACTGGCAAAAGACTGGACAACAGCCGGCATTCCCCCTACCAGATAATACTGACGCAGGCATTCCTCAAATTTATTCCGGAACATGGTTATCATATTCCAATCCTTTGACATGAGCAGTTCCACCATACGGCTTTCACCGATTGCATCCAGGAACTCAAAGAATGTAAGAGGATATAAATGCATGAAATCTACTTTACCTACAGGAAAAGAGTCTTTCTGATACATTGCTATTCCGAGCAACGAACCTGCAGCTACGACATGATATTGAGGTGCTTTTTCTGCAAAATACTTTAATGCAGTGATACCCCTGGGCGCTTCTTGTATCTCATCAAGAATGATAAGCGTATCTTCGTCTATAGAAACGCCTGTACTCCATTGTATGCTATTAATAATACGGGGGATATCAAAGTCATGAGCAAAAACTTCCCGGAGCATTTCATTGTCTTCGAAGTTTACATACGCACTACGGGGATAGGCCTCTTTGGCAAATTCCTGCATCAACCAGGTTTTGCCAACTTGGCGGGCTCCAAGCATGATCAACGGCTTTCGGTCGTTGCTTGCTTTCCATTGATATAGGTATTTGATGGCATTTCTCTTCATAACTATCTGACTATTTGATGTTTCTGAATGCAAAGATACATTTTTTATTTCAAAGAACACAAAAAGTCGTCCTTAAAAATGTATAAAACTACAAAAAGTCGTCCTTAAAAGTGTATAAAACCACAAAAAGTCGTCCTTAAAAGTGTATTTGTATCATACATCCAAAGCCCCCACAAGCCTCATACCCCCACAATTATTTCTTACTCTTCGGCGCCTTGCTGAATTTATACATCAAATGCACCATCGCATAGCTTGGCAGCGTATTGTTCCATTTCTCAGTCTTGCCCTGTCCGCCCACCTCATACACGGTGCTCGAGAGATTCTGAAGAATATCAAAAGCCTCGGCCTTCAGCGTCAGCTTGCCTTTGCAGAACGAACGGGCCAGCGAGGCGTTCCATACCAGATCACTGGTGTTAAACGATTTCTCGCTGTAACCACGCCTGCAATATTCCTTCAGATCGGTAGAGAGCGAAATGCCCAGAGGCAAGGTGTAAGTCATGTTGCCACCATACTCAAAATCATAGGCATTCAATTTCTCGAAATTGCTGCGGTCGCTCGTACCATGCTTCCACTCCACCTTTCCACCCAAGTTGATGCTCAACTTGTCTTTCTGATACTTGAAGTACAAACTGTTACCCAACTCAGTTCTGAGCACATAGCAGAGCTGGGTAGAATTATCATCGTAAGCAATATCAAAATCCTTGCGGCGTAAACCGTTAAACCACAGACGATAATCCAGACGGAACAATCTTGCCTTGTCAAGAGCCACACCATAAGATGTCGTTGTCCAGAAATCCCAGTTGCCGCCACCACCAATATTATCACTCATATAGGTGTAGCCACCCGTCTGCGAATTATAAGTAGTGCGGGTACCCACAAGATTGTGATAGAAATTACCCGTAGCGAAGAATCCTATATACTGCTGATTCTTGAGTCCGTTGAAACGGATGTTTGCTTCGTAATGATGATACAGCGAATTCTCCAGGTCCGGATTGTTCACCCTCACCGCCAGCGGATTCGAATTGTCTCTGTATGGCATGATGCTGAAGAAATCAGGCGTTTGGCTCTGCATATAATAATATAAGCGGATAGACTTCTTATCGTCACTACAATCATACATGAACGATGGCATGAACACCACACGGTTTCTCCGGGCTATCGTGTCGAGAGCCGAAGTATGGTAATTGAGACGCTCTTTTTCTTCAGAAATGCTCAGCGATAGAAACAGGTATGAAAATCTATCATTTCTTCGGAATACAAGTTCACCACCCGTATTCTTTTTCATCGTCTGATAGCTTCTACTCACATCCTCGTCTATCACCCCCGAAAGCTGCTCCATGTTAGAAGGCAACGTGGCGAACATCAGTTCCGGATTGGCTATCCAGTCGCCGCCAAGCTCATCCAGGCGGTATTTCAAGCCCTTCACCGATTGATAGGTCTGCGCAAATTTGGGTCCTATAAACATTGTCCATTTTGAATATGGAAATTCTATTCCATACTTCAAGCTGGCATTCATATCATAGCTGTTCTGTCTGCTGTCGTTGTAATAGTTACGCAAGTCCTTCTCGCCAGTCTTGAAATACTCATTGCGGTTCAGGCTGAAAGACTCGTTTGGCTTAGAGCTGGCATAGCTTCCATTCAAGTCCAGTTCTATTCTATCACCCCAAGGCAACTTATACCATACCAGAGCTGTCTGACTACCTGTGAATGCATGCACTTTAGAGCGTGATTGATAGAGCGACCGGTTGGTGATGATGTCGTGCAGGCTGCCACTTACATTCTGTGCAAAGGTAGAATCGATGGTCTGCCTGATATCGCCCCATCTTTCAGGATTGGCAGAATAGGTAGCACTGAGGTTTGACGAAGATGACTTTCTGTCGGAGTAGTCGATACGGGTATCCAACCATACTCCCAACTTTCCACTCACCTGGAAGTTATTGTAGAGGTTGAAACTATGGTTGTCGCTGCGCGAATCACTGATACTTCTACCGAAGATATTGCCAGTAGAGGCAAAATTCTCCTGCGAGCTGTGGGTCAAGTCATGCGTATTGTCCCAAGCAAACGTAACGTTTCCTTGCTCTCTTATCTCCTGACTCTTCGATGTCGTATTAAAGTCAACGCCCACTTGGCGGGTAGTCTTCTGTCCCTGCGGACTGTTGGAAGGCGACCAGTCGCCCTGACTTCCCGGTCTTCGTGTTTCGTTCATGTTATTCATGTTACCGAATACCGAGATTCGAGAATTGTCAGTGTAGTAGAGACCGAAGAGACGAGCCAGATAGCGGTCTTCGCTTCCCCCCGCCGCCTCCATGTTGGCGATGTATCCACGGGAGTACTCACGCTTCAGGGCCACATCCATCACATAGTCTTTCTTCTCCATCTCCTTCCCCATGAGTCGGCTTTTTTCAGAAGAACGGTCATACACCTTCAGTTCCTTTACGGTATAGTAAGGAAGATTGTCGAGCATCACCTGATTCTTCCCCTTGAAAAAGTCTTTTCCGTTGAGGAGCAGATAATCTATCTTTTTTCCGTTTACGTAAATATCGCCATTACTCTTCATTTCGGCTCCCGGCATCTGTCTTACAAGCGCATCGAGCATGGAACCCTCAGGCACATTGAATGCGCTGGCGTTAAAGACGAGCGTGTCGCCACGGTAAGCCAGCTTCACCTTGGTGCCAGTCACCACCACGCCATCGAGGGCAACATCCCTACTGATTTTCTTCTTGAGCAAAAGCGAAGGGAATAAGAAATTTTTATTGCGTGCTATGTATTTGATGGTATGATTGATACAGTTCGTCTCATAGCCTTCACATTCTGCCTTGACGATATAAGTAGCGGGACGTGCTGGGACTTGAGTATGATAAAAGAGGTGTTTTCCCCATCCACTCGTAGTCATGGTATCTATCACGTTGCTGTCCTTGTCCATCACCGTGACAAAAGCCTTCAGATAGGCTTGGGTAAACGAATCTTTCACGTCACCATAGACTTCTACTTTATGCTCTTTCTTTTTCTTGTCTTGGTTGTTTTGCTGTTGCAGCTGGTTGCCGTAAGCATAATTTGGCAATACAGCCATCAAAAACAAGATAATCAAGTTAATAGATTTCATATTATTATCAGTTAGTTATTATTCACCACATTCTCTCATCTACCTACCGTATTGCCCCATCAGGCAGCAAAGATACTGATAGACTTTGCAAAGATACAAAAAAAAAAACTCTACTCGCATTCCTTTTCTAAAAATAAATGACGATTTATTTTGTAATATGCTAAAATAAATGTAATTTTGCACCTTGAATGGGGTTTTACCTTATTATATTTAAGAAAAGAAACAAAATAATTAGATAAAGACAATGGAATACAACTTCAGAGAAATCGAGAAGAAATGGCACCAGAAATGGGTCGAGAACAAGACCTACAAGGTGACTGAGGATGAAAACAAGAAGAAATTCTATGTGCTCAACATGTTCCCTTATCCATCAGGAGCTGGTCTGCACGTAGGTCACCCACTTGGTTATATCGCTAGCGATATCTATGCACGCTACAAGCGTTTGAACGGATTCAACGTACTGAACCCTATGGGTTACGATGCTTACGGTTTGCCTGCTGAGCAGTATGCTATCCAGACCGGTCAGCACCCAGAGGTTACTACCGTGGCCAACATCAACCGCTACCGCGAGCAGCTCGACAAGATTGGCTTCTGCTTCGATTGGGATCGCGAGGTCCGCACCTGCGACCCTAAGTATTACCATTGGACTCAGTGGGCTTTCCAGAAGATGTTCAACTCATTCTTCTGCAACAGCTGCCAGAAGGCTCAGCCTATCGAAAAGCTCATCAAGCGCTTCGAGGAGAAGGGTTCTGCTGACCTGAACGTGGCTCAGAACGAGCAGATTGACTTCACAGCCGAGGAGTGGAACAGCTACGACGACGTGAAGAAGCAGCAGATCCTGATGAACTACCGCATCGCTTACCTCGGCGAAACGATGGTTAACTGGTGCCCAGGCCTGGGTACTGTGCTTGCCAACGACGAGGTAGTAAACGGCGTAAGTGAGCGTGGCGGTTATCCTGTCATCCAGAAGAAGATGCAGCAGTGGTGTCTGAGAACTTCTGCTTACTCTCAGCGTCTGCTCGACGGTTTGGAGACCATCCAGTGGAGCGACAGTATCAAGGAAACCCAGAAGAACTGGATTGGCCGTTCTGAGGGTACAGAGGTAGTATTCTCTGTAAAGGACAGCGACGTGAAGTTTACCATCTTCACCACCCGTGCCGATACTATGTTTGGTGTAACCTTCATGGTTCTGGCTCCAGAGAGCGAATATGTGCAGCAGGTAACTACTGCCGAGCAGAAGGAAGAGGTGGAGAAATATCTCGACTACGTGAAGAAGCGTACCGAGCTGGACCGTATGGCTAACCACAGCGTAACCGGTGTATTCTCAGGAAGCTACGCCATCAATCCATTCACCGGTGAGGCAATTCCTATATGGATTTCAGAATATGTATTGGCAGGATATGGTACAGGTGCCATCATGGCTGTGCCTGCTCACGATAGCCGTGACTACGCCTTCGCCAAGCACTTCAACCTGCCTATCATTCCTCTTATCGAGGGTGCTGATGTTTCAGAGGAGAGCTTCGATGCCAAGGAAGGTATCGTAACCAACTCACCTGTAGCAGGCAAGAGCAGCATGGACGGTTTCTCTCTGAACGGACTCACCGTGAAGGAGGCTATCGCAGCTACCAAGAAGTTTGTTACCGAGAAGGGCATCGGTAGAGTAAAGGTAAACTATCGTCTCCGCGACGCCATCTTCTCGCGTCAGCGCTACTGGGGTGAGCCATTCCCTGTATATTACAAGGACGGAATGCCACAGATGGTTCCAGAGGAGTGCCTGCCACTCGAATTGCCTGAGATTGAGACCTACAAGCCTACAGAGACTGGCGAGCCACCATTGGGCAGAGCTAAGAAGTGGGCTTGGGATACTGAGAAAAAAGAGGTGGTTGACAAGAGTCTCGTAGATAACAAGACCGTATTCCCACTGGAGCTCAACACCATGCCAGGTTTCGCAGGTTCTTCTGCTTACTACCTGCGCTACATGGATCCTCACAACGACGAGGCTCTCGTAAGCAAGGAAGCTGATGAGTACTGGCAGAACGTGGACCTCTACGTAGGTGGTTGCGAGCATGCTACCGGTCACTTGATTTACTCCCGTTTCTGGAACAAGTTCCTCTTCGACCTCGGCGTAAGCTGCAAGGAAGAGCCATTCCAGAAGTTGGTGAACCAGGGTATGATTCAGGGTCGCTCTAACTTCGTTTATCGCATAAACAGCGATGACCACGATAAGGCTCCTGTATTCGTAAGCTTGAACCTGAAGAAGGATTACGACGTAACTCCTATCCACGTAGATGTAAACATCGTAAGCAACGATGTTTTGGATATCGAGGCATTCAAGGCTTGGCGCCCTGAGTATCAGAACGCTGAATTCATCCTGGAGGATGGCAAGTACATCTGTGGATGGGCCATCGAGAAGATGTCTAAGAGTATTTTCAACGTGGTAAATCCAGATATGATTGTCGAGAAGTATGGTGCTGATACCCTGCGTCTCTACGAAATGTTCCTGGGTCCTGTAGAGGCAAGCAAGCCTTGGGATACCAACGGTATCGACGGTTGCCACCGCTTCCTGAAGAAGTTCTGGGGCTTGTTCTATGAGAACCGCACCGACAACTTCCTTCCATCAGCCGACGAGGCTGCGAAGCCAGAGAGTCTGAAGAGCGTTCACAAGCTCATCAAGAAGGTAAGCGAGGATATTGAGAAGTTCTCTTACAATACTTCTATCTCAGCCTTCATGATTGCCGTGAACGAGCTCGGTCAGCAGAAATGCCGCAACAAGGAACTGCTCACAGACCTCGTGATCCTCATCGCTCCATTCGCTCCACACATCGCAGAAGAGTTGTGGGCAGCACTTGGCGAGCAGGGCAGCGTCTGCGATGCTGCATGGCCAAAGTATGATGAGCAGTATCTGAAGGAGAACGATATGCAGCTCACCATTTCCTTCAACGGTAAAGCTCGCTTCCAGATGACTTTCCCTGTGGATACTCCTAACGAGGAAATCCAGAAGCAGGTATTGGCAGACGAGAAGAGCCAGAAGTACTTGGAAGGATTCAACGTGTTGAAAGTGATCATCGTACCAAAGAAGATCGTCAACGTTGTGTTGAAAAAGTAATTTACTGATAACAGGAAGTTAAGGAGTTAAGGAGTAAAAGGAGTTAAGACAATTGTATATCCTGTCAATAGAAGATATACGAAAACAAAAGCTGTTGTCTTAACTTCCTTTAACTCCTTAACTACTTTTAAAATACGAGGAAAATATTATGCAAATAGCAATCAGTCAGAGAATTAAGAACGAAATCAAGGACTATTTCTACATTACATTGGGTCTGTTGCTTTACACATTTGGATGGACCATCTTTCTGCTTCCATACCAGATAGTAACAGGTGGCGTAACGGGTATCGCAGCCGTGATTTACTACGGTACGGGGATACCTATCTATTTGTCTTATTTTCTCATCAATGCCGCCTTACTGCTGGCTGCGCTGAAGATTCTGGGATTCAAGTTCATGGTGAAGACCGTCTATGCCATCATCATGCTCTCCCTATTCCTGGCTCTGGCACAAGACTTGATGATAGGTGAAGACGGCAAGATGGTACAGGTGCTGGGAGAGGGACAGGATTTCATGTCGCTCATCATCGGCTGTCTGTTTACAGGCTTGTCGCTCGCCATCGTCTTCCTGCACAATGGAAGTACGGGAGGAACGGATATCATCGCCGCCATCGTGAACAAATACCATAATATCTCGCTGGGACGGGTGCTCATCTTCGTGGACCTCGTCATCGTGGGCAGTTCCTTCTTCGTCTTCAATGCCAAACCGGAATTCACTACGATTGATGCAGTAAGAAAGGTAGTATTCGGTCTCTGTACGATGGTGATAGAGAATCTGGTACTCGACTATGTGATGAATGCCAAGCGAGAGAGTGTGCAATTCATGATATTCAGCAAGAAATATCAGGAGATAGCCAACGCCATCGGTATGCAGATGAATCATGGTGTGACGATTCTTGATGGTCACGGCTGGTACACGGGTGATGAGATGAAGGTGCTCTGTATCCTGGCAAAGAAGAACGAGAGCGTCACCATCTTCCGTATTGTGAAAATCATCGACCCGAATGCCTTCGTCAGCCAGAGTGCCGTCATCGGTGTATATGGCGAGGGATTTGATGAAATGAAGGTGAAAATCAAGGACAAGGATATTAAGAAACTGAAGTAGTGATTACTTATTCTTATTAGTGATTGCTTAGTTAGAGATTATTTGAAAAATTGAAAATTATGAAGATAGTATTTGCAACCAACAACCAGCATAAACTGCAGGAAATACGCGACATCCTGGGCAGCGAATACGAGGTAGTTTCGCTGAAGGAAATAGGATGCAACGTGGACATTCCTGAAACCGGAAACACACTGGAAGAGAATGCTTTGCAGAAAGCACAGTATGTTTACGACCATTATCATCTGAGCTGCTTTGCCGATGATACCGGACTGGAGGTAGAGGCGCTGGATGGTGCTCCGGGCGTTCATAGTGCCCGATATGCTGAGGGAACCGACCACGACAGCGAGGCTAACATGGCCAAGCTGTTGAGAGAACTGAATGGGAAAGAGAACAGAAAGGCTCGCTTCCGTACCGTTATCTGCTACATAGAGAAGCAGGATGTATGTCCTTGCGGATGTACCAGCATCAAGAAAATCCATCAGTTTGACGGCATCGTAAACGGTTCTATCGCTACCGAGAAGCACGGAACGGAAGGCTTCGGCTACGACCCTATTTTCGTTCCTGAAGGCTACGACAAGAGCTTTGCCGAACTGGGCGAGGAAATCAAGAACGGCATCAGCCATAGAGCCAGAGCCGTGGCTAAACTGGCAGAATATCTGAAAAAGAAATAAGGTATGATTAATACCCTTTCGATATTAATCCCTACATATAATAATGTATGTATTGAGCTTGTAAAGTCCTTACAGGCTCAAGCTTCATTATTGTCTTCTTCCTCGGAAACCCGCTCTTCTTCCCAGGAATCATCCTCCTGTTTCGAATACGAAATCCTGGTTGCCGATGATGGTTCTACCGATAAGGGAACCGTAGAGGAGAACCGAATCATCAACACCCTCCCCCATTGCCGATATATCGAAAGAGAAGAAAACGTGGGCAGGGCTGCCATCCGGAATTTCCTGGCACAGGAGGCAAAATATCCCTGGCTGCTGTTTATCGACAGCAACATGAACGTTATCAGCCAGCAGTATCTTGCCGATTATCAAAGAGAAAAGGAAAACGATGTTATCTATGGCGGTTATCAGATAAAACGGGATGCTGAAACCAGAGAACGGCTGAAGTATAACTTACGATATATCTTCGAATCAGCCGGCACGCAGAATGGAAATCATCTCCAGCGCCAGGCTAATCCCTATGCAGATTTCCACACCTCCAACTTCATCGTGAAGCGGAATATCATGCTCAGATATCCCTTCGACGAAAGGTTTATCCACTATGGATATGAAGATGTACTATGGGGTAAAAACCTGAAAGACAACCACATATCCATTCTACACGTAGATAATCCACTGGGTTATGAACACTTTATCGGCAACATGTCGTTTATCCGCAAGACAGAGGAAAGCCTGCACACCCTCTATCAGTTCAGAACCGAACTGCAGGGCTATTCCAGGATCATCAGTTATGCCGGCAAGCTGAAGCGCTGCCGTCTCTATCCGCTCTGCCAGCATCTCTTTCCGCTGCTGAGTCTACCAATAAAAGCAAGGCTCACAGGCAATAAACCCAGCATTTTTCTGTTTAATATATATAAGTTATTATATTATATACATCTGGATATATGAGCAAGAAAATATTGATACTCCTTACGTTCCTGATTCTGCAGGTTGCATCCAACCGCACATTCGCTGCCATCGGCGACTGGAAAGCCTATATGGCATATAGCGAAGTGCAGGAGATAGAACAAGCCGGAAGCCTGATATTTGTTCAGGCATCCAACAATCTTTATGTCTATAACCAAAACGACCAGAGCATCCAGACATTCAGCAAGATGGATTATCTGAGCGACTGTAATATCCAACACATCGCTTATAACAAGGCTGCAAAACGCTTATTGATTCTCTACAAAAATGCCAATATCGACCTGATGAACAGCAGTAATTTCGAAGTTCAGAACCTTTCTGATTACTATACGGCTGCTACCACCGGCGATAAATCGGTAAACGATATCTATATATATGGTAAATATGCCTATCTCAGCAACGGTTTCGGCATCGTCAAGGTGAACGTGGCAGATGGCGAAATCAGCGATACCTATCAGCTCGGATTCAAGGTTGACTGGTGCGAGATAAAAGACCGGTATATCTATGCCTACAGCCAGGCGAGCGGACAATACCGTGCCCCGCTCACCAGCAACCTGCTCGATAGGAGCAGCTGGAGCAGGGTGGGAGATTATGCTGCCCGGAAGCAGGAAGACAAGAGCGAACTCAGGCAGATAGTAAGCACCCTGAAGCCGGGAGGTCCGAAGTATAACTACTTTGGATTCATGAAGTTCGACCGGGGACAGCTATATACCTGCGGAGGCGGCTATAACGTGATGCAGGACATGCGACGCCCAGGCTGCATCCAGCTTCTGGACAACCAGGAATGGAACATCTATGAAGACAATTTTCATGAGGCTGCCGGAAATCCTTCCTATATGGACATCAACTGCATCGATTTCAATCCGCTGCATCCCGATACCCTTTTTGCATGCGGAAGAACCGGACTCTACAAGTTTGCCGATGGCAGATTCATCAAGCATTACAGCTACGACAACAGTCCGCTGGTTTCCGTATTCGGTTCAGACAAGAACTACGTGGTCGTGCAGGGCCTTACGTTCGACAGCCAGGGCAAGCTCTGGCTCATCAACAGCATGAACAAGGAAAAGAACCTGCTCACCTATCAGGACGGAATCTGGACGGCGCTTTCGCAGAACGAGTTATCTACATTGCCCAACATGAGCCATCTGCTGATAGACAGCAGGAACATCCTGTGGTTCAGCAACGACAACTGGCAGAATCCGGCATTCTTCAGATATGACATGACGAACAACAAGCTGTATTCTACCACCAATTTCATCAATGAGGATGAAACTAAGTTTACAACTTATTGGCTGAAGGATATCAAGGAAGACCGGTTACACAACATCTGGCTGGCAACGGATGCGGGTCCGATACTGATAGAAAAGAAGGAAACAACCAAGGAATCCCCGGTATTGACGCAGGTGAAGATTCCGAGAAACGACGGTACCAATTTTGCCGACTATCTGCTGGGAGGCGTAAGCATCAGCGCCATCGCCATCGATGAGGGCAACAGAAAATGGTTTGGAACCAGCAGCAACGGTGTCTATCTCATCAGCGACGACAATATGGAGGAAATCCATCATTTCACGTCGGGCAACAGTCCTCTGCTCTCTGACAACATCGAGTCGATAGCCATCAACGATGCCACCGGCGAGGTATTCTTCGGCACCGACAAGGGTCTCTGCTCCTATATGAGCAACGCCAGCAAGACCAATGACGAAATGACCAGTGGCAATGTCTGGGCCTATCCTAACCCCGTGAAACCTGATTATACGGGACTCATCACCATCACCGGATTGTCATTCCAGGCAGATGTCAAGATTGTCACTTCCAACGGTGTCCTCGTAAACCAGGGCAAAAGCAACGGAGGCTCCTATACCTGGGACGGCAGAAACAGGAAGGGAGAAAAGGTGGCTAGCGGTATCTATATGGTAGAAACGGCAACAAACGAAGGTAATCAAGGAACAGTATGCAAAATTGCAATCATCAGATAAAAGATATAAATACATATATTCTGTATGTGCTCTATTTTCTCATCAATGCTTTGTTCATCACGAAGTATCTGATGAGGATAAGCCTCTCTGTCACCCTTCTGGTGCTTTCTGCCTACCTTCTTGCCGGTCTGCTTCTCCCCCGTCTTGCTGCTCGTGTAGGGCATGTGGGCAGTCGCAGCCTCTGGTTCGCCATCCTCGGCTTCATCCTCGTTTTGGCAGGCATGCAATATCTCATCGACCCCTATCAGATACAGGTAGACAGATGGTCGGCAATCCACAATTTCATCAATTATCTGGTGCATGGCAGATACCCCTATATGGCTCCAACCCATCTGGGCGGCTACGGATCTCCCTTCCCCGTCTGGCAGTTTCTGCACATCCCGTTCTATTATCTCAACAATGTAGGACTCTCCCTTTTTGCGGTCTTAGCCTTCACGCTATATACCGTCAAACGCCTGTATGGCAACAGGGCAACACTCTGTTTCCTAGCGTGTCTGCTCTATTCTCCAGCCTTCCTATACGAGATATTCGTCAGGAGCGACCTGATGGCAAACTTCCTGCTGGTGCTGGCAGTCATCAACCTGCTGCTGATAAAGCAGGCAGGTTTATCCACCCGTCCCGTACTCTTTTCCCTCCTGCTGGGAATGCTGCTCAGCACGCGGTTGGCAGTCGCCATTCCGTTCTTCATCTTCCTGCTGCGCCCCTTCCTTTCATTAAACCTTCGGAGGAAAACAAGCTTCTTATTGGGAATTTTCCTGACATTCAGCCTCACGTTTCTCCCCTTCCTGCTGTGGGATATGAAGAGTCTGCTGTTCTTCGAATACAATCCCTTCGTCCTGCAGACCCGCCAGGGCAGCCTGTCGGGCATCCTCCTGCTGATACCTGTCATGATCTATCTCGCATTCAGCTGGCAGGACAACAGAAGAAGACTGTATGGCAACATAGGCTACGGACTCTTCCTCCTCACCGCCGTCACGTTCATCATCAATATGGCAACATCGGGCAACTACCAGCTATTCAGTCCCACATATGACATCTCCTATTTCAGCATGTCACTGCCATTCATCATCATAGCAAACATCAGAAAGTCATGAAACTGAGCATTATCATACCCGTATATCGCACGCAGGATACCCTGGAAAGATGCCTGGAGAGTATCCTGCAGCAATCATTCACTGACTATGAGATGATTCTCGTAGACGATGGATCAGACGACGGCAGTCCCCAGCTCTGCGATGAATATGCCCGGAAAGATGCCCGCATCAGGGTGATTCACAAGGAAAACGGAGGTTTGAGCGATGCCCGCAATGCCGGAATCAGAAAGGCACGGGGAGAATATATCACCTTTGTGGATAGCGATGATACGATGGTGGATAACACCCTGGAAAACCTGATTCAGGAAATCGGGAAGCATCCCCATGTCGACATTCTGGAGTATTCTGTATCAGAGAGATACGGCAACCGGAAGAGACAGTCAGAACTCTCCTTCACGCCTGCCGAATATCAGAATCCGCTGGACTACTGGTTTGCCGAAAAGGGATATAAGCATACCTATGCATGGAATAAGATCTACAGGCGTCATCTCTTCGACGACGTAGAATATCCCAAGGGCAGGACCTTCGAAGACGCATGGACCACCCCGCTGCTGATAGGACTGGTTTCTGACAGGAAGGACGAAAAAGCCTTCCCCGTCATCAGGGTTACGGATATAGGGAAATACGTCTATCACTGGAACAGTCGGGGCATCACAGCCCAGGCAAAATATGGGGATTTGAAATCATTATACGATGCCCATATCCGCATCCTGACCAGCATCATGCACCGGTTCAAGGCGCATTCCGCCTATATGCAGCAATACGGAGAACAGCTGCAGGACTATATGGCGCAGATACTGAACATCATGCTCGATCTCTACGACGTTTCCGGGAAGCTGGAACCTTCCCCGCCCCTCGTGGAATATCTTTCCGGGATAGATAAAGGAATCCATCCGTTTAAACTTCAACTTCTTAAAATATTAGGTTATCAACGATTATGCAAAGTCAATCATCTTATACATCAAATTCTCTGTCTGGGCAGAAAGCTCAGATGCCACTGGTAAGTTTCATCATCACCACCTACAACCTGCCTTCAGAATATCTGGAATTCTGCCTGAAAAGCATCCTGCAGCTCTCGCTCAATCCCAAAGAGCGCGAAATCATCATCGTCGACGATGGAAGCGACCTCTCGCCCATCCACGACCTGATGGACTATCAGGACGATTTCATCTATCTGCGCCAGCGCAACCAGGGCTTGTCGATAGCCCGGAACACGGGCATCAAGATAGCTACCGGCAAATTTCTGCAGTTTATTGACGGCGATGACTATCTGCTCCAGCGGGGCTATGAACACTGTCTCGATTTGGTGAGATATCACAACCCTGACATCGTATATTTCGAATTGACGGATAAGGAGATTAAGGAGGTACCTTATTCATATACCGAACCGGTTAGCGGCAGTATCTTCCTGCACAACAACAACTTGCGGGGTTCAGCCTGCAGCTATGTCTTCAGGAGAGATATCCTGCAGAACCAGCGCTTCACCCCGGGCATCCTGCACGAGGACGAGGAATTCACCCCGCTCCTCTTCCTGAAGGCTGAAAGAGTCATCACCACCGATGCCAGGGCATATTTCTACCGCACGAGGAAAGACTCCATCATGCATCAGAAGGAGAATATGCGCCACAATCTGAGGCGACTCGCCGATACCGAGCTCGTCATCTGCCATCTGCAGGAGAAGGCGGCGCTACTGTCTGATACGGAGAGAGTGGCCCTCAACCGCAGAATAGCCCAGCTCACCATGGACTATCTCTACAACACTATCCTGCTCACCCGCAGCACCCGTCATCTGGAAGATGCCATGAAGCGGCTCCACGACAAGGGGCTCTATCCGCTTCCAGACAAGAAATACACCAAGAAATACCAGCTGTTCTGCAAGGCGATAAGAAGCAAGGTGGGCAGAAGACTCATGGTCATGACCCTGCCCCAGCTGAAGGGATAAAAATTCATTTTTAGATTCATAGGATATGAAAATACTACTCATGGGAGAATACAGCAACGTTCATGCCACACTTGCCGAAGGACTCCGACAGCTGGGGCATCAGGTTACCGTGCTCTCTAACGGCGACTTCTGGAAGAACTATCCGCGGGATATCGACCTGGTCAGGAAGCCCGGGAAATGGGGCGGAATAGCGTATATGGCACGGTTGTATGCGCTGTTGCCCAAGCTTCGCGGATATGATGTCGTACAGCTCATCAATCCCATGTTTCTCGAGTTGAAGGCAGAGCGCATCCTACCCGTCTACCGCTATCTGAAACGGCACAACGGGAAGATTATCCTGGGCGGTTTCGGGATGGACTATTATTGGGTGAGTGGCTGCTGCAACGACCAACCGCTGAGATACAGCGATTTCAATATGGGAGAGACCCTGCGGACCAACGCTGACGCCCTGAAGGAAAGGAAAGACTGGCTGGGCACGGAGAAGGAAAGACTCAACAGAATCATAGCCGGCGAGTGCGACGGCATCGTGACGGGACTCTATGAATACTGGGCATGCTATCACCCGAAATTCCCCGCAAAGACCACCTTTATCCCTCTCCCCATCAAGCCCCATGACCTGGAACCGACTCAGGAGGATAGTGATAAGGTAAGGATTTTCATCGGCATCAACAGAAGCCGGAGCGAATATAAGGGTACGGACATCATGCTGAAGGCTGCCCAGGCGATAGCAGAAAAATATCCCGACAGGATGGAACTGCGCCAGGCAGAAAACCTGCCCTTCCGGGAATACGTAAGGATGATGAACGGGAGCGATGCCATCCTCGACCAGCTTTACAGCTACACTCCCTCCATGAATCCGCTGGAAGCGATGTCCAGAGGCATCATCTGCATAGGAGGTGGAGAACCGGAAAACTACGAGATTCTTCATGAAACCCAGCTTCGTCCCATCATCAACGTAGAGCCCAGCTACGAGAGTGTCTACGGAGAACTGGAAAAACTCATCCTGCATCCAGAGCGGATACCTCTGTTAAAAAAGCAAAGTATGGAATATATAGAAAAGCACCACCATTATATAAAGGTGGCTCGCGAATATGAAACCATTTACAGGAAATAAAAAAAAAGAGCACTCAATCACTTGAGCACTCTTTTTTATAATTAGATTAAACTTTCTAATTTTATTTGTATAAGTAAAAGATGATGAAAAGACGTTTCACAACGTCCGTTTGTTTTAACTGATGCAAAGATACAACATTTCGGATTACCAATATCGTAAATTTTGTCTTTTCAGGAGGTTAAAAATATTGTTTTATATAAAAGAAAATAGTTTTTACCACCTATCAACCAGTTTTTACCACCTTTATCGATACTCTCTTTTCTTTTTCCGACAATATTTACCGTACATTTTGTTAATAGAGGACGGCGCCCAGGGTTTTCAGGATGCCTTGTGCACTGCTTCTGGGCCTTCAGCCCGTTCTTGAGACCACATACAAGGGGTCTGTAGAGCAAGAAGGCTGGCTTATAGGGCCAAATACTCCAAACCCTATCTCAATTTCAGTTATTTCAGTTATTTCAGTTTTCAGCGTGCCCCTATATGTTAGATATGTAGTTACGAATTGTAAGTAAATTATATATCTTATATATTTATATATAAATATAAATATATAAGATACTACTATAAAGAGAAAAGTACTAAGGCGCTGAAAACTGAAATAACTGAAATAACTGAAATTGAAATAATAAATCGGGGATCTTTCCGGAATATCCTGATTCTCCTGATTTACAGTTTCTTTTCCACAACTCTATGTTTTCTTTTCCACAACTCTATGTTTTCTGCTCCACAACTCTATGTTTTTCTGCTCTCAAAACTATGACTTGTAATTATTAACCAACTTACAATTTGAAAGCTACTGAAAATCGGCCCTTATAACAACCCGAAATTTGGTGGTATCAAAAAAAAGTCGTACTTTTGCAGGTGATTAGGAGAAAGGCATCAACCTCTCCTTCACACCATCAATCGGAAGATATAGGCGCCAATCGGAAGAAAGATGGAAACAATTAATAATTTACAATTAGTATCTACATCTCAGTTGGTATATTTATTTCTTAATGATTTCCAAAGGTAGCTGGGTAGCTTTGGCAACCTATTCGGCAGAAAGTCCCATTGCCAGCAATCGTTGTGCTGTTTCAGTTTTGGTCTTATGTTTGCCTTCCGGGCTGAAGGCCCAAAAGCTCCTAGCCCAGGGCGTGTGGGGCAAAACAATAGAAAAAGGGTCTAAATGCCACGATGAACGGGTGACGTATAGACCCTTTTATTTACTCTACGATGGCTGTCCAACCACCTGCTGGAGCCAGATGTATCTGAAGCTTATCGCCGGCACTGATCTGCTGGTAAGTATGCTTATAGTCTGTGGCTTCACGGTCGGCATTGATGCCGTCGGCAAAGATGTTCGCCTTGCCGCTCAGCTTTTCAGGACGGTTGGTCTTTCCGTTCAGCTTCAGCAATGGAGAGAGGTCGATGGTGAGGTCACGAGCCTGCCAGTTGTTCATCGCTGCAATATACCATCTGCTGCCCTTTCTCTTGGCTACAACCACGTATTCGCCCAGTTTGCCGTCCAATGGCACCACCTGGTCATAAACCGTCGGTATCTGGGCTATGAAATCGGTACACTCCTGATTCTGCATATACTTCGTAGGACTGTCGGCAAGCATCTGCAAAGGAGCATCAAAGATAGTATACATCGCCATCTGATGCACTCTGGTGCCCTGGCTCATCGGATGGTCGTTGTTGCCGAAGAACTGCGAACGGACGGCATTCACCATGGCTCCAGGCGTATAGTCGAAACTGCCCGGCAGGGCACGGAGATATGGAATCGTCACGTCATAGCGAGGCTGGTCGTGCAGAGGACCATCGCCCACACGAGGCTCCCACTTGGAATTCTCCAAACCCTTCACGCCCTCGAAATTCACGATGTTGGGATAGGCAAACTGTACGCCAAACGGCCGCATGCCATGAAGGTCGAGCAGAAGATGATGTCTGGCAGCACATTCAGCCACCTCGTATACGGAATTGATAGCCTTCTGGTCGTCACGGTCAAAGAAATCAACCTTGAATCCCTTGACGCCCATATCGCCGTAATGCTTCATGATTTCTTCCATCTTCTCATGACCGCGCTGGATGAGATTGCGCCATGAAGACCAGAGAATCACTCCTACCCCATTCTGCTTGGCATAGTTGATGATGCCCGCCATATCCATCTTGTCGGAGAAGATGAGCAGGTCTTCGGGATCGCTCCAGCCTTCATCGATGATGATATATTCCAAGCCGTTCTTGCGGGCAAAATCCACAAAATACTTATAGGTATCGGTATTGATGCCGGCACGGAAATCCACGCCCGTGATATTGGTGTTGTTCCACCAGTCCCAAGCCACTTTTCCCGGCTTTATCCACGATGTATCCTTGATTCTGCACTGAGGTCCCAGCTGTCGGGCAATATCATTGCCTACCAGCTGTTTGTCTTCATCGGTTACGAGCACGATGCGCCAAGGCAGACGGGTTACCTTTTCTGCGATATAGCCGGCACGCTCTGTAGGGATCAGGTTCAGGCGGTTGTATCCACCTATCTTCTCCTTTAAAGGATAAGGAGGAAAGGCAGCCTGCAGCGAATGTTCTGAAGAAGACGCACCCTTCAGGAGATACATGCCCGGATAGTTTTCTACATCAGCCTCCATGACCACGGCCTTCTTTCCTTCAGGCAGACAGACGGCTAGAGGCGTGATGGCGAGGGAATCCTGATACATTCTGGACAGCGGAGCCTCGTCATAATAGGACTCGAAGGAATAGCACCAGCGCTCTCCTTCACGGTTATCATTCACATAAGGTACGAAACTCTGATAGTTGCCGGCAAAGCGATATTCGGAAGTTTCATTCACCACCTTATTGATTGTCTTCTTAGGGATGATGCGATAGGCTGCAGCATTCAGGAAAACGCGGAATTCCACATCATATCCGTTGCAGGAAAGGAGCAGCTGCTGATAGCCGCCCGTATCATCGTTCTTATAATTATGAACGGTAGCCTTGCGCACCTTCGGATTGACGCCAAAGGTCTGTCTATCAGTCTGTAAGGAGATAGCGGAAGGTTTCAGAACCTGGGTTTTCCCCTTGGTGATATCCCAGGTTATCGACTTATCCACATGGATGTTAACAACCATATCGCCCAATAATGATTGGACGGTATATACTTTCGCCGACAAAGGCAGGCAGCATAAAGCCAGGATTGGAGTGATTAATCTTGCATTCATACCTAAGTTGTTTGGTTGTTTATCTAATGGTTAAAGAGTTCCGTTCCAAAAATGCAGATCATTCACGGAACGGAACTTCCGGGTCTTATGAGAGGGAAAGCATCTTCTCGATAGGCTTGACGGCATCCTTGGCTATTTCCGGAGCCACTTCTACCGTAGGCCAGCCGAACTTCAAGCTATTGTAGATCTTCTTCAATGAGTTCATCTTCATATATTCGCACTCATTGCAGCTGCAGCCTACTCCACCCTCGCTAACCTCCGGCGGAACAGGATAGAAGACGACGGAAGGACAGTTGCGCTCCAGCTCGTGCAGGATACCAGCCTCTGTGGCGATGATATACTCCTTGATTTCCGGATGCTCCTGGGCATAATGAAGCATGGTGGCTGTAGAACCCTTCACATCGGCTACGGCAAGCACAGGCGCCTTGCACTCCAGGTGGGCCATCACGACGGCATCAGGATGCTCCTGCTTCAACTGGATGATAGCCTCTACAGAGAACTTCTCATGCACATGGCAGCCACCATTCCAGAGCAGCATGTTCCTGCCCGTCACGCTGTTGATATAGTTGCCCAGGTTGTAATCAGGACCGAAGATGATCTTCTCGTCCTGCGGGAAGGCATCAATCACCTTCTTGGCATTGCCGCTGGTCACCACACAATCGGTCAGCGCCTTCACGGCAGCGGTAGTGTTGACATAGCTCACCACCTTATATCCAGGATGCTCCTCCTTGTACTTCTTCAAATCCTCAGCCTTGCAGCTGTCGGCAAGCGAGCAGCCGGCATTGAGGTCTGGGCAGAGCACGGTCTTGTCAGGGCTCAGGAGCTTGCAGGTCTCAGCCATGAAATGAACACCACACATCACCATCACCTTGGCATCGGTCTCGGCAGCCTTGCGTGCCAGCGCCAGGGAATCGCCCACGAAGTCGGCAATGTCCTGAATCTCGCCTACGGTATAGTAGTGCGCCAGGATGATAGCATCCTTCTCCTTACAGAGTTTCTTGATTTCAGCTTTCAAGTCTAAGGCTTCGTCAACGGGTTCGTCAACGTATCCTTTCTCAATCCATTCTTTTTTCACCATAATATTCATATTTATATTTCTTTATTTCTAATTTTTAAAAAGGAATTATTAGGATGATGATATGACGTGGATAAGTGGATAAAAAACAGTCCGGATATTTGCTGTTTCCGTTTTCCAAGTCTTCCTGTCAGTTATGAGCACGGGTAATGGAAATCTTTTTCCTGGCTCTTAATGCCTTAACCGTTTTATCAACATTTCCCCAATTCGCTGCAAAGTTAATAAGTTTATATCTTTTTCCGCTCAAAAAGTGCGAAAAAGTTTCTAAAAACTTATTAATAACCCTGTGGATATCCCTATTTTCACATTCATGACATGGGGGCTGTGGATATTTACGAAGTTATTAAAAAGTTATGAATAGGGTTTTCCGTACACTTATCAACGGTTTTTCGTGTATAAACAAAAAAGCAGAAACCGGTCAGGATTTCTGCTTGAATACGTTTTCTATTTTTTCGATAATCAGTTCGGGAGATATATTCTTCATGCAGGCAAAGTCCCCGCGCATGCATGGCTTGTTGCCGTAGATGCTGCAAGGACGGCAAGGCAGGTCAAGCTGAACGGCATTGTCGGGGCTCTGATGCCATCCCATGAAGCCAGCGTAAGGATGAGTGGCTCCCCAGACGCTAACGACAGGAGTATTGACGAGCGAAGCCAGATGCATATTGGCACTATCCATGCTCAGCATGACGTGGAGATGGCTCATCAGGATTAGTTCCTGCTGCAGACCGCCCAGATGGGAGGAAGCATTCACTACCTGCTTATAGTCTTCTGCCCATTTATCCATGACCGGAGTCTCGTTTTTGCCTCCTCCGAAGAGGAAGATATGGCAGTGGGGATGATTGTGGATAAGTTGCTGGATAACTTTTTCCATCAGCTGTACGGGATAAATCTTGCCTTCGTGGGCAGCAAACGGAGCGATGCCTATCCAAGGTTCGGTTATGTGCTTGTTTTCCAGACTGATAACGCTGTCTCCAGCTCTGAAAACTTCCTGTGGCAGGCTGGCGAGATTGCCTTTTCCTTCGCCGAAGATGGATGTGAATTCCATCTTGACGGGATAGCCTAACTGTGCAAAAACATCTGCATAATTCTGGAAGGAGCTAGACAGCTGCTGCAGTTTCTTGCCGGAAGATGCTACCAGCTTGCGCTTGCCGCTGCGATGCTTGTCGATGTGTGCCACCTTGAAATTGGCTAGATTGAAACGCATGCGCAGATAGCTTGAGCGCAATACGCTATGCAGGTCGGCTATCGCCGTGAACTGCTTGGCGATGAGTCGGCGATACAATGCATTCAAGCCCGTTACGCCTTTGTATTCGCCCTTGATGTCTGCCTCCATGAAGCCTACGTTAGGGGCGAGGTCTTCGAAGAATGAGCGGGCGAATGGACGACTGAGCACTGTTATCCTGACATGTGGATATTGTCTGGCCAGCGAATATATCACAGGTACGGTCATGGCAACATCGCCCATGGCCGAGAATCTTATAACAAGTATATGCTCTGTCTTCATTTGTTTTTTCTTCTTTATATATATAATAAGGTGGGAATGGGGAGAAATAGCTCTCCCTCATCCTCCTCCTGTTTTATTTCTGGTTGTAGAGAACCGGATTGGTAGAAGGGTCGTTGTACATCTTCATCTGGCGATATACCTTCATGTACTTTCTTCCCGCCTCGATATCTTCCAGGAGCTGGTCGATGGCTGTAGAAAGGTCTACCTGCTGTTCGAGCAGCACGTTGAGCTTAGCCTGGCACTTAGCCTTGTGCTCAGCAGAAGCCTCAGGACGGTCTACCTGCTCCTTCATGTGATAAATCTTGAGGGCGAGGATGCTCAGGCGGTCAACAGCCCATGCCGGACTCTCGGTATTGATGCGCGCATCCGGATGTACCTTTACGTCCTTATAAGTCTCACGGAAGTAAGAGTCAATCTGCTCCACGAGGTCAGTACGGTCCTGATTGCTCTTGTCGATACGGCGCTTCAAGACGAGCGCTTCAGCAGGATCAATCTGCGGATCGCGGATGATATCCTCGAAATGCCACTGTACGGTATCAATCCAGCACTTGAGGTAGAGACGGTTCTCGATGGTACCTTCGGCAAACGGATTATTGATAGGAGTATCAATATTGTCTTTGATGTGATAATCAGCTATCGCCTGATTAAAAATCCTGTTAGCGTTTTCTGTAAATGTCATATGGTTTGAAATGTTTAATTAAATACTGCACAAAAGTAACAAATTTCTCTCAAAGAGCCAACAAAAAAGCGAAAAAAGACCAAATTAATGCACAATTTAGGGGTGATTGTGCACCGAAAGTCACTTTTTTCGCCAAAATATTTGTTTATCTCAAAAAAAAAGTGTTCCTTTGCACTCAGATTTTTAATTAGAAATTAATTTATAAACATTTTAAAGGTTACAATTATGTCAGAAATTGAAAGCAAAGTAAAGGCAATTATCGTTGATAAGCTCGGTGTTGATGAGGCAGAAGTAAAGCCAGAGGCAAGCTTCACAAACGATCTCGGTGCAGATTCATTGGATACAGTAGAGTTGATCATGGAATTCGAGAAGGAGTTCTCTATTTCTATTCCAGACGATAAGGCTGAGAAGATTGCTACTGTAGGTGACGCTATCGCTTACATCGAGGAGAACGCTAAGTAATTTAGCACTAAAATTTTATAAATGGAATTAAAGAGAGTTGTTGTAACAGGTCTCGGTGCTGTGACTCCAGTAGGTAATAATCCAGAGGAAACCTGGAATAACCTTCTTGCTGGAAAGAGCGGTGCTGCTCCTATTACTCATTTCGATACAACCCTTTTCAAGACCAAGTTCGCTTGCGAGGTTAAAGACCTGAACATCAATGATTGGATTGATCGTAAGGAAGCTCGCAAGCTTGACCGTTATACCCAGTTGGCTATGATTGCTGCCATGCAGGGTGTAAAGGACGCTGAAATTGATCTTGAGAAGGAAGACTTGGACAACGTTGGCGTTGTATTCGGTGTAGGTATCGGTGGTATCAAGACTTTCGAGGATGAGGTGAAGTACTACGGTACTCACGAGGAGAATGGTCCTAAGTTCAATCCATTCTTTATCCCTAAGATGATTGCAGATATCGCTTCTGGTCAGATTTCAATCCACTTCGGATTCCACGGACCAAACTACACTACTACATCTGCATGCGCTTCTTCAAGCAACGCATTGGCTGATGCCTTCAACCTGATTCGTCTGGGCAAGGCAAACATCATCGTGAGCGGTGGTGCCGAGGCTGCTATCTGCGCTTGTGGCGTGGGTGGTTTCAATGCTATGCATGCATTGTCAACACGTAATGATGATCCTGAGCATGCTTCACGTCCATTCAGCGCAAGCCGTGATGGATTTATCATGGGCGAAGGTGCTGGTTGCTTGATTCTCGAGGAACTGGAGCACGCTAAGGCTCGTGGTGCGAAGATCTATGCTGAGATGGTAGGCGAGGGCGAGAGTGCTGATGCTTATCACATCACAGCTTCTCATCCTGAGGGTCTCGGTGCTAAGCTCGTTATGGAGCGCGCATTGGCTGATGCCAATCTGAAGCCAGAGGACATTGACTATATCAATGTTCACGGTACATCTACCCACGTAGGTGATATCTCTGAGGCTAAGGCTATCAAGGCTGTCTTCGGTGATGCAGCTTACAAGCTTAACATCAGTTCTACCAAGTCAATGACTGGTCACCTCCTCGGTGCTGCCGGTGCAGTAGAGGCTATGGCTTGTGTTCTTAGTGTGAAGAACGATATCGTTCCTCCTACTATCAACCACGAAGAGGGTGATGACGATCCAGAGCTCGACTACAACTTGAACTTTACCTTCAACAAAGCTCAGAAGCGTGAAGTTCGTGCTGCATTGAGCAATACTTTCGGATTCGGCGGTCACAACTGCTGTGTAGTATTCAAGAAGTATGCTGAATAATTTTATAGATAGAATAAAGCTCTCTTTCCGCAAGGATAAAGAGCTTTATTTTTCTTTGTACGAAATCCTTGGTTTCTATCCTCACGATATCAGTTATTACAAGCTTGCCTTGATGCACAAGAGCATCATGCGCCGCAATTCAAAGGGTAAGCCGGTGAATAACGAGCGCCTGGAGTTCCTGGGCGATGCTGTTCTGGATGCTGTAGTAGGAGACATCGTATACCAGCACTTCCCTGGCAAGCGTGAGGGATTCCTTACGAATACCCGAAGCAAGCTAGTGCAGCGCGACACGCTCAACAAGCTGGCGCAGGAGATGGGTATCAATCAGCTGATTTTATCTAACGGACACAGTTCTTCTCATAACAGCTATATGGGAGGAAATGCATTCGAAGCCTTGGTTGGCGCCATCTATCTGGACCGCGGTTATGACGCATGCATGTTTTTCATGAAGAATCGCATTCTGGCACAAATGATAAACATTGATAAGGTGGCTTACAAGGAGGTTAACTTCAAGAGCAAGCTTATCGAATGGAGCCAGAAAAACCGCGTACAGCTTGAATATGTATTGATTGAGCAGCAGAAAGATGACAATGGAAGCCCTGTGTTCACCTATCAGGTGGAAATTGAAGGCGTGAAAGGGGGTATCGGCAAGGGATATTCCAAGAAAGAAAGCCAGCAGTTTGCCTCTAAGGAAACTTTAGACAACCTGCGCAAGAAACCGCAGTATATTGACGAGGTCTTTGCTGCCAAGGCTAACCGTACAAAGATGGAGGAAGAGCCTGTGCTCAATGTGCCTAGCACAGAAGTGCAGGAGAATTTCATCATCTCGCAGAATCTGGACGAAAAAAAACTAGAGGAGAAGCACGTCAGCGTGTTCAAGGAAGAGGTTTTTTCGGACAAGGCTGCTGCAGAGGAGAATGAAATGGCAGAAACCGTCGTAGAACAGAACAATAGCGACGAGTTTGACTTGAGCGATATTACAGCAGAGCCTAAGGAGATGTCTAGAGAAGACATCATTGCAGCTGCCGAGGCGGCTGCTTTTGCTGAAGAATAAACTCTTTTACATATCGGAAAAAGACTCCCATAGAAAGGTAATATAAACTTATCTATGGGAGTCTTTTTGTATACATCAGGTAGGGTTTCATTGCAGTTTCTCTCCTCATATATATCTATCTTGGATTTTTGTATTAAAAAAAAGTAAAAACTTTCTCTATATCAAAAGATTGAATTAATTTTGCATCTACTTTATAAGGTATATATATCTAGATATGAGTTTAACAACGATAGTAAGTAATGTCTTCAAACCCCGACAGAAGGAGTTGGAGAAGTATGTTAATGATGCAGAACATTTGCAGCATCATACACTCATGCGCCTTATTGAAAAGGGCAAGAATACGGAATATGGTGTAAAGCATCTATTAAATACTACCAATAGTTATGAGAAATTTGCGATGAATGTGCCTGTCAACACCTATGAGGAGCTGAAGGGGGACATCGACCGCATGCGCCATGGAGAAAAGGATATCCTGTGGCCGGGTACCGTGAAATGGTATGCTAAATCTTCGGGTACTACCAACGACAAGAGTAAGTTTATCCCTGTTTCTCATGATGGTTTGCATGGTATTCATTATGCGGGTGGATTTGATGCCGTAGCGCTCTATCTGCGTAATAATCCGAAAAGCAGGATTTTCGACGGCAAGAGCCTGATTCTCGGCGGTAGCCATTCGCCTAACTATAATGTTTCGGGCAGTCTGGTGGGCGATTTGAGTGCTATTCTCATTGAAAACATCAATCCGCTTGCCAATTGGGTGCGTGTGCCTAGGAAGGAAACGGCTCTCCTGAGCGACTTCGAGGTGAAGCGCGACCGTATTGCGCAGGAAACCCTGAACAAGAACGTTACGAATATCTCGGGTGTGCCTAGCTGGATGCTCAGCGTTCTGGTACGCGTCATGGAGCTTTCAGGCAAGAAGCATCTGGAGGAAGTATGGCCAAACCTGGAGGTTTTCTTCCACGGTGGTATTGCCTTTACGCCTTATCGCAAGCAGTATGAGCAGCTCATCACTTCGCCTGACATGCATTATATGGAGACTTATAATGCCAGCGAAGGCTTCTTCGGACTGCAGAGCGATCCATCCGACCCGGCGATGCTCCTGATGATAGATTATGACGTCTTCTACGAGTTTATCCCTATGGATGAATTCGGCAAGGCCAATCCTACCATCATACCTCTATGGGATGTGGAGATAGGCAAGAACTATGCGATGGTTATCACAACCTCCTGTGGATTATGGCGTTACATGATTGGTGATACCGTTCAGTTTACAAGCAAGAATCCATATAAGTTTGTCATTACCGGCAGAACCAAATACTTCATCAATGCCTTTGGCGAGGAACTGATTATGGATAATGCCGAGAAGGGTCTGGCTTATGCCTGCGAGAAGACGGGTGCCCAGGTGGCTGAATATACGGCTGCTCCTGTCTATATGGACAGCAACGCCAAATGCCGCCATCAGTGGCTTATCGAATTCTCCAAGGAACCGGAAAGCCTGGACGAGTTTGCCAGCCTGCTCGACCGGAAACTGCAGGAAATCAACAGCGACTATGAGGCTAAGCGATTCCACGACGTTACGCTCCAGCATCTGGAAATAGTAAAGGCAAGACCGGGAGTCTTCAACGATTGGCTCAAGAGCAAGGGCAAGCTGGGTGGTCAGCATAAGATTCCCCGTCTCAGCAACAGCCGCAAGAATCTCGACGAAATGCTGATGATGAACAAGTAAATTTTTATCGCTGCCTTCGAGATAGGGTAGCGAATATAAAGATAATATACAATGATTAATATGAATGACATCAAGGACAAGTTGAAGTTAAATTCCTTGTTTCTGCCTTTCTATCTGGCGGTCTTCTTCCTGTTGGCGTCCTGTGCACGAATGGGACAGCCTGACGGAGGATGGTTTGACGAGACACCACCTAAGGTGGTAGGTGCCTCGCCGGCTGACGGTGCTGTCAATGTGAAGGAGAAGAAGATAGATATTTACTTCGATGAGTTTATCAAGGTGGATAATCCTACCGAGAAGGTGGTGGTTTCGCCTCCTCAGCTCGAAGTGCCTGAAATCAAAGGCGCAGGAAAGCGTATTCATATTTCGCTTGTCGATTCTCTGAAACCCAATACCACTTATACCATCGACTTCTCGGATGCTATCAGCGACAACAACGAGGGAAATCCGATGGGCAACTATACCTATAGTTTTTCTACAGGTACCGTCATTGATACGATGGAGGTTGCGGGATATGTGCTGGAGGCTGAGAATCTGGAACCTATCAAGGGTATTCTCGTAGGTCTCTATGATGATCAGGCTGATTCTGCGTTCAAGACCAAGCCTATGTTGCGTGTAAGCCGTACGGACAGTAGAGGACGTTTCGTCATCAAGGGCGTAGCGCCGGGCTCTTATCGCATCTATGCCCTGCAGGACATGGACGGCAACTATATGTTCAATCAGAAGAGCGAGAAAATCGCCTTCAACCATGACATCATCATACCATCCAGCAAGCCTGATATCAGACAGGATACCACATGGATAGACTCGTTGCACATCAAGTCGATTGACCAGGTGAAATATACCCATTTCCTGCCTGATGACGTGGTGCTCAGGGCTTTTACGGAACCGTTGACAGACAGATATTTCCTGAAGGCAGAGCGCAAGATGCCTAACTGTTTCTCGCTCTATTTCAGTTATGGAGATTCCATCCTTCCTGAGATAAAGGGACTTAACTTTGATGCCGAAAAAGCGTTCATCATAGAAAGTTCGGAGAAGAAAGATTCCATCACCTATTGGCTGAGGGATACTGCCCTGGTCAATCAGGATACGCTTCGCATGGATCTTACCTATCGCATGACCGACAGTACGGGTGTGCTGATATGTCATACCGATACGGCTATGGAGATTCTTTCCAAGGAACCATACGCCAAGCGAATGAAAGCCAAGGAAAAAGAGATAGCCGAGTGGTCCAAGAAGCAGGAAAAACTCAAGAAGAAAGGTATGCCTTATGACTCGGTGATGGCCATCAAACCGCTTGAGGTCAAGGTGGGAGTTGCCTCAGAACTGGACCCGGACAAGAACGTTACGTTCAGTTTTGATACTCCGCTTGCCAAGGCAGATACGGCAGGAATGCATCTTTATGCCAAGCATGATACGCTCTGGTATCGGGCTCCTTTTGAATTTGATTCGATAGGAAACCGGGAATATGTGCTGAGAGGAGAGTGGAGACCTGATATAGAATATAGTCTTGAGGTGGATTCTGCTGCTTTCGAGGATATCTACGGTCTGGCATCCAAGCCTATCAAGCAGGGATTCAAGGTCAGCTCGCTCGATACATACGGCACTCTCCTGGTGAATATCACCGATAATTTTGGAAATTTGCCTCTCCTGGTACAGTTGTTGAATGCTCAGGACCAGGTGGTGAAGTCGGTGAAGGCAGTAAATGGGGTAGCAGAATTCTATTATCTTAAACCGGAGAAGTATTACATGCGCCTGATTGTTGATAGAAACAACAACGGCAAATGGGATACGGGCTGTTATGATGATGATTTGCAGGCGGAGGAAGTATATTATTATCCGGAACTCCTGGAATGTAAGGCTAAATGGGATTTGACGGAAAGCTGGAGCCCGAAGTCTTATGAACTGTCCAGGCAGAAGCCTTCTGCCATCACCAAGCAGAAACCTGACAAGGAAAAGAAAGTAAAGAATCAGAATGCGCAACGTGCCAAAAAATTGGGCATAGAGTACATTCCTAAAATGTTATAGTTATGAAGACATTTAAATCTTTTTTGATAGCAGCAATGCTACTCTTGGTCAGCACAACCGTGTCTGCCCAGTGTACATTTCGTAATACGGCATTCAAATCGGGTGAGTTTCTCACCTATAACCTATATTACAATTGGAAGTTCGTTTGGGTAAAGGCTGGTAATGCCAGCATGTCGGTTATCCAGACTACCCGTCATGGTAAGCCTGCTTATCGTGGTTCGCTCGTAACCAGAGGAAATAAGCGAGTAGACGATTTCTTTGTGCTTCGTGATACTTTGCTTTGCTATAGTGGTACGGATCTGGCACCGCTCTATTTCCGCAAGGGAGCCCGTGAAGGCAAGCGATATACCGTAGATGAGGTTTTCTATAATTATGCCGGTGGCAAATGCAATGTAAACCTGCATTATCAGAATAAGAATGGCGAGCATAAATGGAAGAAGGCTTCCTACGAGGATTGTGTTTTCGACATGATGAACATCTTCCTCCGTGCCCGCAGCTTTGATCCTGCCAACTGGAAGCGGGGACATTGCGTCAAGTTCCCTATCTGTGATGGCGGCGGTCGTAATCCGGCTCAGTTGAAGTATGGTGGAAAGGTTACGGTCAAGGCTGACAACGGCGTGAAGTATCGTTGCCTGCGTCTTGAATATATGGAGATTGACGATGGTAAATGGAAGAAAATCGTAGATTTCTATATCACCGATGATGAGAATCATGTGCCTGTACGCCTGGATATGTTCCTGAAGTTTGGTTCGGCAAAGGCATTCCTGGTTGGCATGAAGGGCACCAGAAACCCTGTTACTTCTATTGTGCAGTAAGCAGCAGGTTTATAGATAAATAATAAAGGCATCAGGTTGTCATTCCGTTGATGGAAACAGCCTGGTGCCTTTTTTATGTTTATGCGGTAATCTTCCTTATTGCAGATATTCTCCGAAGTCGGTCAGTCTCATATCTCCTTTCTTCAGGAAGGTATCGTGCATGGCGAGGGCGGCACGCATGCTCTGTGGCTCGTGCCCCTTTTCTGCAAATTTCAAGTATTCACGAAGCATTGGACGATAATCCGGGTGCGCACAGTTCTCGATAATCTCCTTGGCACGGCGCAAAGGACCCTTGCCGCGAAGATCGGCGACTCCCTGTTCAGTAACGATAACATCCACATCGTGCTCGGTGCTATCTACATGGCTGCACATCGGAACGATGGCTGAAATGCAACCGTTCTTGGTGGTACTCTGGGTGGTGAAGATGGAGATGTAGCCATTTCGCTCGTAATCGCACGAACCACCGATACCATTCATCAGCTTGCTGCCGCAGATGTGGCTGGAGTTCTCGTTGCCATAGATATCGCACTCGATGGCGGTATTCATGGCGATGACACCCAGTCGGCGGATTACCTCCGGAGAGTTGGAAATCTCGCTCTGGCGGATGGTGAGATGCTTCTTGAAGTAATCTATATCATCATACACCTCTTTCAAAGTCTCGTTTGTTACGGTGAGCGAAGAGCAGGATGCATCCTTGATTCTTCCCTCACGCATGTATTTCACTACAGCATCCTGAACCACCTCGGTATAGACGCTGAATACAGGCACGTTAGGATTCTGTCCCAATGCCTCAAGAACGGCATTGGAAGTTACGCCCACTCCGCTCTGCAAAGGCAGGAACTGAGGAGGAATATGTCCCTTCTTCAGGTCGCTGACCAGGAAATCAGCCACATTATGTCCCATCTGTTCGGTTACAGGGTCGAGTGGCTTGAAGGCACGCGCCTCTTCCGGAATGTTGCATTCTACCACACCCACAATCTTATGTGCATCAATCTCCACATACTCTTTACCTATTCTATCGCCCACATTCAAGATTGGGATAGGTGTGCGGAATGGGCATTCTGCTATCTCATATACATCGTGAAGATAACGGGAAGCTGGACTGTGGAAGGTATTCTTCTCGATGAGCACCTTCTTTGCCAATCTAACGATGGTAGGAACAATGCCGCCGGCAGAGGTAAGGAATGCCTTACAGGTAGTTTCGCCTTCTTCCAAATCAGAAACTTCGATGATGGCAAGGTCTATCTCGCCATAGAAACCACGGCGCAGGCGCTCAGCCATGTGGCCGAGATGCATATCCTCGTAGTCGATTTCACCGAGATTGGTATGGGTGCGGAAATCCTTGTTGGTAGAAAATGGCGCACGGAACTTGATGGCATGGGCTGCTGCCATGTCACCTTCGATACTCTGCGAGGTAGAAGCACCTGTCAGGATGCCCACTTGGAAAGGTCTGCCCGCCTCATGCTCTGCCACGGCTCTCTTGGAGAGTTCGCGGAAAGTTGCCTTAGGCACGCCGTTTGGTGTGAAACCACTCAATCCGATTGTATCTTGATCGTTAATCATCGCTGCCGCTTCGGCAGCACTCAATCTTGTATATGCCATTTTCTTCTAACTTAATACTCATTGGCGGAACTTATAGCCGCCTTCTTGATAATTGATAACTGTTATGCGGCTGCAAAGTTACACATTATTTTCGATATACGCTAATAATTTGATAAATTTATGCATATATTAGGCAAAAAACTTACAAATAGTGAATAGATATACAGAAACTGATTACTTTATGCAAAAAACTATTTTGTTTTCTGCATCCTGTATTTTGTTTTTTCCCGATTTATTCTCTACTCATGTTAGCATTTTCATCAGATAAAAGTGGTATTTTAGGGGCATTTAATAACATTTTGCGAATGATTTGTCGGATATATCAGAAAAATGAGTTAACTTTGCACTCAAAACATAAATAATATAAAAATAAGGTTCAAACAAAATGGAACAGAAATTATTGATCTACAACACTCTCACTCGTACGAAAGAGAGATTCACTCCGCTCCACGCTCCTAACGTGGGCATGTATGTTTGTGGCCCAACTGTGTATGGCGATCCGCATCTTGGTCATGCGCGTCCTGCCATTACATTCGATATACTCTTCCGCTATCTCAAGCACCTGGGCTACAAGGTTCGCTACGTTAGAAACATTACCGACGTGGGCCACCTGGAGCACGATGCAGATGAGGGCGACGACAAGATTGAGAAGAAGGCACGCCTGGAGCAGTTGGAGCCAATGGAGATTGCGCAGTACTACATCAACCGCTACCACGATGCCATGGAGGCGCTGAACGTACTCCCTCCTAGCATTGAGCCTCATGCCACAGGCCATATCATCGAACAGGAGAAGCTGGTACAGGAAATCCTGGACAATGGCTATGCTTACGAGAGCAACGGCTCTATCTACTTCGACATCGAGAAGTATAACAAGGATCATAAGTACGGTATCCTCTCCGGACGTAACCTGGAGAACGTAATCAACGAGAGCCGCGAACTGGCTGGTATCGGCGAGAAGAAGAACCAGGCTGACTTTGCCCTCTGGAAGAAGGCTTCACCAGAGCATATCATGCGCTGGCCTAGTCCTTGGAGCGATGGTTTCCCAGGATGGCACTGCGAGTGTACTGCAATGGGCAGAAAGTATCTGGGCAGCCACTTTGATATTCACGGTGGCGGCATGGATTTGATTTTCCCTCACCACGAGTGCGAGATTGCACAGGCTGTGGCTTCTCAGGGCGACCAGATGGTTCGTTACTGGATGCATAACAATATGATTACCATCAACGGTCAGAAGATGGGTAAGAGTCTTGGCAACTTCATCACTCTGGAGCAGTTCTTCACTGGCAATCACGACAGTCTGGAGCAGGCTTATTCGCCAATGACCATCCGTTTCTTCATCCTCTCTGCTCACTACCGCAGCACCGTAGATTTCTCTAACGATGCCTTGAAGGCTAGCCAGAAGGGATTGGAGCGCCTGATGAACGGTTTGAAAGACCTGGAGCGTGTGCCTGTGGCTAAGCAGAGCGATGAGCAGGTGAAGAAGTTCGTAAGCGAGTTGCGCCAGCGCTGCTACGATGCGATGAACGATGACTTCCAGACTCAGCTCGTCATCAGCTATCTCTTCGAGGCTTGCCACGTAATCAACACAGCCCTCGACCACAAGGCAAACATCTCTGCCGAAGACCTGAAGGAGCTTTCAGACACCATGCAGCTCTTCACCTTCGACCTGCTCGGCTTGAAGAGCGAGAAGGGAGCCAACAATGATGCCCGTGAAGAGGCTTATGGCAAGGTAGTAGATATGGTTCTCGACCTGCGTGCCAAGGCAAAGGCGGCCAAGGACTGGGCTACCAGCGACCAGATTCGTGATGCCCTCGCTGGTGCCGGCTTTGAGGTAAAGGACACCAAGGATGGTGTTACCTGGAAACTGAACAAGTAAAAATAGTCTCTATATATAATTAAGGTATGTCTCTCAAGAAACGTTTTGAGAGACATACCTTATTTAGTATGATTACTAAAACGTAAGGAATGATGAGATACAAGGTCATATATTTCGTGTTTTTTCTTCTTGCAATAATTAGCATAAGTTTCAAGCTGCGGGTGGATAGAAAGCTACTTTCAAAAACACTCTTCACTCTTCACGGATGCTCCCTAAACAACTAATATACAGTTGATTAGGTGAGTGAAGAGAGGTAGCCTACTCTTCACCACTCTTCACCACTCTTCACCACTCTTCACCACTCTTCACCATGATCAGCTACTGTTTCCAAATGCCGGAAGAGGAGGGCAAAAGGATGGTAAGCTTCGAGGTTTTCGATGAGCTTCATCTACAGTATCCTATGCTGGTGGAAAATTTGAGAACGTGTGAAGAGTGGTGAAGAGTTGTGAAGAGTGGATGACTACTCTTCACCGCTTGCAACCCTAGTGTTTATCAGAGTTTCAGGCTAATCTGTGAAGAGTGAAGAGTAAAATCGAGAGTAAGGTTTTTCCCGAGCAAAACCACGCTTCCAGCAGCCGGAAAGCATATTCAGACTGGCGATGGTAGACCTCCCGAAAATTTTCTCCCGGCGTATTACTTTGTGCCCGGCAATGGCAAAAAGTTGCCCCAGTAGAGGGCAATATTGTGCCATAGTTAGGCAATAAGTGGAAAGAGCCTCTTTCAGAAGTTAATGAAGTTATGCACATAGGGGTTCTGAGCAGTTACCTTTAGGGGAAGGTATGTTAAAAACAATCTTTAAGCAAACGTTTACGTATTATTTTCACGTGAATCTTGAACGTAATTCATTTTTTTTACCTATATTTGCAGGCGGAAAAACAGACTGTGCATAAAATAGCGCTATAAATGCGTAATTTTTGCACAGGGCTTTTTGTCTACTTAAACGTATAAATCGAGAGTAAGAAAACAAATTTTTATAATAGTATAATCTAACCTATAAGTGTATGTCTGGTAATTATAACAGAAAGAAGATTGCGCTTGCAGGTGCGCTCATGTTCATGGTAACAAGCGTCTCTGCGCAAACGGTAAAAGGAGTTGTTACTGACAATACGGGCGAGCCAATCATAGGCGCATCTGTCATGGAGGTAGGTGTAGCTGGCAATGGTGGCGTGACCGACATTGACGGTAACTTCACAGTAAACTTGAAAGGCAGCAGTAAGAAACTGAAGATTTCATACATCGGTATGAAAGCAAAGGAAATTAATGTTGCAGGTAAAACAACCATTTCAGTAAAGCTAGAGGACGAAGCTAACTCCCTCAACGATGTCGTTGTCATCGGTTACGGTACAGTTAAAAAGAAGGATCTGACAGGTGCCGTTGCTACCGTAAAGGGTGAAGACCTGACCAAGGTTCCTGTTACAAATGCAGCAGAAGCTTTGACAGGTAAGTTGCCTGGTGTGCAGATTACAACTACCGACGGTTCACCTGATGCAGAAATGATCATCAAGGTGCGTGGTGGTGGTTCTATCACTGGCGACAACTCTCCTCTCTACATCATAGACGGATTCCCAGTATCCAGCATCGGTGACATTGCTCCTTCTGACATTGAGGACATCACCGTATTGAAGGATGCTGCTTCAACAGCTATCTATGGTTCTCAGGGTGCAAATGGTGTAATCCTGGTTACTACCAAGGGCGCTAAGTCTGGTAAGACTGTTGTTTCTTACAATGGCTACGTTCAGGGCAAGAGCATCGCCAAGACTCTTGACACCATGACTCCTTATCAGTACGTTATGTACAACTATGAACGTGCTGCTCTCCGCGGTACATCTGATATCAGTAGCTTCGAAAAGCGTTTCGGTTCTTTCGGAGACCTCGACTTGTATCAGTATCAGCAGGGGCATGACTGGCAGAACGAGATGTTCGGCAATCACGATCTCTCACAGTCTCATAACGTAAGTGTTAGCGGTGGTTCTGAAAAGACTAAGTTCAACCTCAGCGGTACTTACACCAACGACAACAGTTTGATGAAGACCAACGGTTACGACCGTTTCAATGTAAACTTCAAGTTGAATCATGAGATTTGCAAGAACTTGAAGCTCGACTTCGGTATGCGTCTGGCTGATGTTACAACCAAGGGTGTTGGTACAGGTGGTGGTACTTATAAGATCCGTTCTTATGAGGCTATTACCAAGGGTCCTGTTAATGGTCTCTACGATCAGCTTGACATCGATCCTTCAACTCTTCCAGACGATGAGTATGATGAGTACATCTCTATTACCCGCAGTTTGCAGGATAAGGTAAATGACTACTGGAGAAGAAAGAATGAACGCCGTTACAACTATAATGGTGCCATTACATGGAAGTTCCTCAAGAACTTTACATATCGTGCAGAGGCTGGTTACGACTACACCTTCTTCCAGCAGAAAGATTATTATGCTGCTTTGAGTGACAAGGCTGTAAAGGATGGCGGTAGCCTTCCTATGGGTGAATGGACCAAGAAAGATACCTGGAAGCTCCGTCTGACCCATACCTTGACTTACAACAAGACATTTAACAAGGTACACAATCTGAACGCCATGATTGGCCAGGAGTATGTAGCAACAAACAATGAGAGCCTCAGCGTTATCGCTAAATACTTCCAGAAGGATATTGCTCCAGAGAAGATGTTTGCAAGTCTTGCATCAAACTCAGGTGCAACAGGTTCCCGTACCATCAACTCTTCATTGGGTCAGGAAGATCGTACTCTTTCTTTCTTCGGTCGTTTGAACTACTCTTATGCAGACCGCTATTTGCTGACATTTACTATGCGTGCCGATGGTTCTTCTAAGTTCGTGAAGGACAACCGTTGGGGCTACTTCCCTGCTGCCGCATTGGGTTGGCGTATCGCAGAGGAGCCTTGGATGATAAATACAAAGGACTGGTTGTCTAACCTGAAACTCCGTTTCTCTTACGGTACAGCAGGTAACAACCGTATCAGCTCTTCCATGTATGAGACAACTTACAAGGCTTATGGTAGCGGAAAATATTATGGTGCAGGTAACCAGCAGAACCCTCACTATACATTGAACAATTCTCAGTTGGCTAACCCAGAATTGAAGTGGGAAACCACCATTACACGTAACGTTGGTTTGGACTTTGGTTTCTTCGATGAGCGTATCTCAGGTAGCTTGGATTACTACTGGAACACCACAAAGGACCTGCTCCTCGATGCTCCTGTAACAGCAATCGGCTATACTTCTATGCAGCAGAACATCGGTCAGACATCTAACCGTGGTGTTGAGTTGAACTTGAATGCAGCTATCCTCCGCAAGAAGGATTACTCTTTGAACTTCAACTTCAACGTTGGTTTCAATAAGAACAAGGTTGACAAGTTGGCTGGTGGTCAGACTTACCAGTCTTACAACTCTGGTGCCTTCTCTACCGACATGCGCGGTTACGACGACTACCGAGTTGTTGTAGGTCAGCCTCTCGGATTGGTATATGGTTTCGTTTGCGACGGTTTCTACACTGTTGATGACTTCCAGACCACAACCGATGAGAACGGCAAGACTCAGTTCGTATTTGACAAGAGCGGTAACTATATCCTGAAGGAAGATGTAGTAGATGGTTCATTCATTACTGCAGGTTCTAAGGCAGGTCTCCGTCCAGGTGCAATGAAGGTAAGAGACCTTGATGGTGACAAGAAGATTTCAGAGTCAGACCGCACCATCATCGGTAAAACCCAGCCTAAGTTCCAGGGTGGTTTCGGCCTCAACGCCACATACAAGTGGTTTGACCTGACTGCCAACTTCAACTTCGTAGTAGGTAATGACGTTTACAACCTCGACAAGATGGTTACATCACAGTCATACCGTAATACATACGCAAGTCTCCGTCAGGAAATGACTCCTGTAACTTTGGGCGGTAAGGCATGGACTTACATGGATCAGGCTACAGGTGAAATCGTAACAGATTACGAGACATTGAAGAATATGAATGCAAATGCTTCTATTTGGAGCGCAGCAACTTTGTCAGATAACAACCCTGTACCTTCATCATGGGCTGTTGAGGATGGTTCATTTCTCCGTTTGCAGAACTTGACAGTAGGTTTCACATTCCCTAAGGAGTGGACCAAGAAGTTCGCTTGCAACTCATTGCGCATGTACTGCACATTGACAAACTTGTTCTGCTTGACCAACTACTCAGGTTATGACCCAGAGGTTAACTCATCAATCCGTGGCAGCAAGACCAGCGGTTTGACTCCAGGTGCCGACTTCTCATCATATCCTAAGTCATTCTCTTGGACAGCAGGTGTAAACATTTCATTCTAATAGAAAACAAGATACAAATTATGAAACGTATATTTCTATATATATCAATGTTCATTGCAGGAGCAAGTTTTAACTCTTGTAGTGACTTATTGGACACAGAGACTTTGTCTACAGACAATTTGAACTACCTGTGTTCAAACGCAACTGATGCCCGCAAGATGGTAGACCATGTATATGCCTACTTCTGCGAGGATACTTATACATCACGTATGAGCACCAACTGGATGCAGAATACCGACGTAGAGATCGGTTTCGTCAAGAAGGCTCAAGCTTCTGAGACTACCCGTCGTGGTATCTGGGCACTGAACCCATCATACTTCGGTGATATCAAGAACTGCTGGAACAACACCCAGAAAGCCATTGATTTCGCAAACCAGTGTATTGAAGGTATTGAGGCAAGCGATGCTTACAAGAACGGAGATGCTGACATGAAGCAGCTTCATGGTGAGGCTATCTGTCTTCGTGCATACTGGTATTTCCTGATGTGTAACTTCTGGGGTGACGTGCCATTTGCTACAACTCCTACATCTAAGGACGATATGCATAATGATCCACGTACAGACAAGAACATCATCTATACTCACTTGATTCAGGACCTCATCAACAATGAGGGTGAGATGCAGTGGAGCAGCAAAGCTACTGTAGAGCGTATGAACCGTGAGTTCGCTCTCGGTTTCATTACCAAGTTGGCTATGTTCCGTGCAGGTTACTCTATGCAGGCTAATGGTACAATGGCCCGCAGCACAGGTACAGGCGATGAATATACTGTACATTATGTAGATGAGAATGGTAACGAGGCTACAGCTACTTCTGCAGACGATTACTACAAGGTTGCTAAGGCTTATGCCAAGAAGTTGATTTCCTTGAAGGACCGTCAGCTCAACAACAACTTCAAGCAGATTTTTGATAATGAAATCAACGGCTGCAACCCAGCTAATGGTGATGTATTGTTCGAGATGGGTTATGTTCCAAACTCAGGTGGTGACATCGGTTGGTGTCTTGGCTTGAGCGTAGTTTCAAGTTCTAAGGGTGCTGGTACTACTTATACCAACCTGACTCCAAGCTATGCATGCTCATTCAATGCACAAGACCAGCGTCTGAAGGCTACATGTGCTAACTACCGTTGGTTGTACGACAACAAGCAGGCAGCAGTGGATGGCGTCAACATCCAGCCAGCTAAATGGTGCCGCATGGATTTGAGTGTCAACAACGTTGAATCTAAGGGTACTGGTATCAACTTCCCTATCCTGCGATATGCTGACGTATTGTTACTCCTCGCTGAAGCTGATAACGAAATCAACAATGGTCCTACTGCTGAGGCAAAGGAGATGTTGAAGCGAGTTCGTAACCGTGCCTTTGCAAATGCAACCAACAAGAACGAGATGGTGAATGAATATGTTGATAATCTCAACGATCACGACTCTTTCAAGAAAGCTATCATCAACGAACGTGCTTGGGAGTTTGGTGGCGAGTGCATCCGCAAGTTCGACCTCGTTCGTTGGAACTACTACTCAGATGCCATCGTTAATACTCTGGAGTGGGTTCGTGACGTAACTATGAACTATAACCAGCTCCGTCTGGAGGGTGGTGAATTCGTCTACGACAAGACTAAAGAAATTGTTGATATGGGCATCGCACCACGCCTCTACTACAACTATGTAAATGGCGAGATTCAGTTCGAGAACAACTATTTCACTTATCGTGATAATAGTGCAAGCCCATACAAAGAGGCAACAACACTTGCAGATGATGACATCAAGACTGCGGGAGCTTCTTTCGATGGTTTGAAATATATCAAGTTCTTGGATACATACATGTCTGTCAGTGATACTGATCCAACAACAAACACAAAGTATGGAACCGACGCAGATGGCAACACAATCAAGAAGGGTGTCATGAATGAGGCTTTCTTATACTCATGGTTTGGTTTGACAGACGGAGTTGTGACAACAGGTGCAGAAGACATGGAGCCTCTCCGCAAAAAGGTAACTCCATATATCTTGCCTATCCCTAAGGACAACATTGCTTCTTCAAACGGTGTATTGTCTAACGAAGGTTATGCTATTCGCAACAAGTAAATCGGGTTATGTAGTCCATAACAAATAAAAGTAAGTAATTATGAAATACAATAAATATATATTGTCTATGCTTTTCGCTGCTACAGTTGGTACCACAATGGTAAGCTGTAGCGACGATGACAACTTGGGCGATGCACCTCGTTTGTTCCGTCCAATTGCAAGCGCAACTGTCAACTCAAATACCTTGAAGGTAGAATGGGATAAGATTCAAGGTGCCACCAGTTATGAGTTGGAATTGGGTCTTGTGACATCTACAGATGAGGATGGCACAAATCACCTGAAAGTAATCAAGAAAGCCACAACAGAGGATGATACCTATACTTTCGATGACTTAGGATGGGACGAGAAGTATGGTGTAAGAATCAAGTGTATTGGCAACAACAAGGAATCTGAGTATTATGAGGTAAAGGCTCAGAGCATCAACTACCCAACAAAGGTTTCTGGTGCCAAGGCTATTGATAACGCTGCTCGTGTATCCTGGGCTGAAGGTGGCCAGAAAATCAAGTATGTAATGGCTTGCCCTGCTGAAGAAGCAGAAAACCATGATACAATCTCTGTTAAAGTTAGCGATGCCGAATATGCTCAGGGATATGTAGATGTTTATGGCTTGCAGCCAGAAACATCATACACATTCAAGACATACGACAGTTCTTCTGACTTCAATAATACTACCTATGCAGGTAAAACAACAGCTACAACCAAGGCTAGCGTCAACTTCGACGAGAAGTATGGAGAAGGCATGTGGTTGGATACCCGCAACTGGGATGCTAAGGAAGCTAAGGATACATTGAAGACTGCAGAATTCTGGAATATGGTTAAGGACGGTATGACTATCATCCTCCGTGGTGAACAGGAATACAAGATCAACAACTCTATCAGTCTCGACCGCAATATCACCTTCATTACCGGTATGACATTGGGTGGCAACGCTCAGTTCACCTTCTCTGGTGGTATGAACGTCAAGAAGGGTGTTAATATCGATAAGGTGAAGTTCGAAAGCATCGATATGATTAGCGATAAGCAAGCTGATAAGGATGCATTCCTCGCTGGTAAAGATAAGGGCTTCGGTGGCCGTCAGGTTATCAATGTCAGCGGTACTGGTTCTACCATCAGTGAACTCATCTTCAACGATTGCTACATCCGCGGTTTCCGTGGTGTAGTAAGAGGTCAGAAGAACAACGACAACTTCCTGAACGTTACCTTCAAGGGTTGTACAATTGATGGTGTCGGTGATCAGGGTGTTGTAACTATCGCAGATAAGGGTGGAGATTTCCGCAACGTAACATTCGATGATTGTACTATTACAAACATTATTATGCTTTGCGACTTACGTAAGACTGCCCAGGCTCCTACTGTAAATGTAAACAACTGTACATTCTGCTATGCTCCAATGGAGACTACAGCAAATGCTAACACACCATTGTTCCGTTTTGCTACAAATGCAGCAAACTTGAACATCACCAACAGCATCTTTGGTCCTTCTATGGCTACAGACGGAAGTGCAGGAGCAAAACTTCAGCTTTACACACCAGGCGCTAAGGGAAGTGTTCTTCTGAATGGTGCAAGCACAGTGCTTTCTGTTGCAGGTTCATACAAGACTAACTTTGCTTACACACCAATAGGTGCAGACGCTGTTACATATGGTATTGAAGGTCTTATCGACTTCAAGGGGTCTGAGACTGAACTTTGGACTGCTCCAGCAAATGGTGAATTCAAGTTCAACGCAAGTCTTGACAGTGAAGCAGGTGCTTCTAAGTGGAAGTAATCCTACTATCAATTATATTAAAGTGCAATGCCCGGTGCGGGTATTGCACTTTTTTGTTTCCAATCATGATTCATAAAGATAAGGCTGATGAATTGCGTAATCGTTTTCGTGTTTTTTATACACAGATAGTATAAGTTATTGAAAGAAAAGTAGTAACTTTGCCAAAAAGAAATTAAGCCTAAAAAATATGAATAGAAAAATGATCAAAACCATCGTGCTCGCAGCACTCATGGCTGTGCCTTTCTTTGCTAAGGCACAAACTTTTGCCGGCATCACTGCTGAGCAGAACGCACAGAACACCCCTGTGGGTTGGACTGCAGTCAACTTGCCTCAGTTGCCTGCTATCACTTCGGCAAATACGTTTAACATCAAGGATTATGGCGCCTCTACATCTGCTGCAGATAATACCAAGGCTATCCAGAAAGCTCTTGATGCTGTTCCTTCAACTGGCGGTATGGTCGTAATACCTGCGGGTACCTGGATGTTTGGAAGTAAAGACCAGATGACAAGCACTACTGAGGTGCTCAGCATCAAGTCAAAGACTGTACTCCACCTTTGCGCTGGAGCCACCTTGAAACTCGTGGAATATGGCAAGGCGCCTAACAACAAAACGATCTTTATCGGTTGCAAGAACAAGAACCAAAGCGACATTGTTATTGAGGGCGAAGGTGAGACTTCCATCATCGACGGACAGGGAACACGCTGGTGGCAAGCTCGCGACAACAAGGAGACATTCAATCCCGGAGCCATGATCCGCTTCGAGAAAGGCAGCCGATTCCTGATTCGCAATCTCAAGGTTCAGAATACTCCGGGTGTTAACATCACCTTGAGTAACAGCAATGGTGCAAACAATGGCACCATACATGATGTAACCATCTATAACCCTTCTTCTGAAACCAAGACAGAGCAGCCTTCTCATAACACAGACGGTATCTCCATCTGGGGTCATCACATGAACATCTATAACTGCAACATCAGTACAGGTGATGATAACGTGGTTTGCGACAATGATGCACAGTACATCCATGTCTGGAACTGCAAGTTCGGTACAGGACATGGTGCTTCTATCGGTAGCTACACCAAGAACATCAAGCATGTATGGTTCGACAACATCACCATGAATGGTACAACTGCCGGTATCCGCATGAAAACGGGTATCAACAGTGACGGTACGCTGCGTGGCGGTGGCGAGGAGGACTGGAAGTTCACCAACTTCACCATGACCAAGGTGAAGAACCCATTCTCAATCGACTGCTACTACGACAAGAACTACAACAGCGATCCTGCCGTAGATAAGGCAAATGCAAGAGTTTTGGATAGCACATCCCCAACATACAATGGTATCCTGCTTCAGAACGTGAAGACAACAGATGTTTGCGATGGCAAAGCCATCTTCCTGATTGGCCGTCCTGAGAGTCATATCAAGAATGTAACACTCGACAATGTGCAGATTTCGGCAAAGACAGGTATCGATATCCGTTTCGTAGATAATCTCGTATTCAAGAACAACTCTAAGATTACATGCCAGTCTGGCAAACTCTGGGTTCGCCAGTACGATTCTACAGTAGACGACCAGTGTGATGCTACAGGGACAGGTACAAATCCAAATCCCACTCCAAACCCTGGTGAGACAACAGAAATAAGCTATATTCTGGATGCATCAACCAGCACTTCTTCAACCGCAGATCCATCACCATGGACGTTCAATAACGGTTGCAGCATAGAGAGCAGCAAAGGTTACGCTACAGCTAAAAACAATACCATCAAGTACAGCAAGGGCGTACAGTTTACCATCAACCTGCCCGAGAATATTACCATTACATCGGCTACATTTGCAGGATATGCCAATGAAAACAACAAGACCTGCTATCTCGGCGAACTGAACGGAACAACCTTTGCCAGCGATAAATATGTGTTCCCTAGCCGTACAACCCAAACGGATACGAGCACAATGTTTGATATTACTCTAGACACTCCAGCTACAGGCGCTCTTACCTTCACACCACAAGATGCACAAGCCGCTTGGGTTATCACTCTGAAAGGTGTAAAGGTAACTAGTTCCGGTATCAACAATGTTGTTTTAACCGCCAAGGTAAACAATAACAACATTTACGACCTCAGCGGTCGCATGGTAAAGCTCAATGCCAAGGCAGAAGACCTGCAAGGTCTCAAAAAAGGTATCTATATCTACAACAACAAGAAATACGTAGCTAAATAATTCATTTAAACATCGGTAACAATGAAAATAAAATATCATTCACTCCTGTGCATTCTCGCCACCATCGCATTGAGTTCTCCGCTCTCTGCACTGAGCGTGAATGCCCAGAAAGCAGTATCCAAGACATGGAATCCGAACCTGAAGAACGGAATGTATCGCAACCCGGTAATTGACGCCGACTACTCAGACCCTGACGTATGCCGTGTGGGCAATGACTACTATATGACTTCCTCTTCCTTCCAGTGTTTCCCTGGCTTGCAGATTCTGCACAGCACCGACCTGGTAAACTGGGAGATTATCGGTGCTGCCCTACTCGATGACTATCCGGTTTTGCCTGAATACCAGGGCACCGAACTGGATTGGCGCAAGAAGGTTCAGCATGGTAACTACGTATGGGCACCATCCATCCGCTACCATGACGGATGGTTCTATATCTACTGCGGTGATCCAGACCAGGGACTCTTCATGACCAAGGCACAAGATCCACGCGGTCCTTGGGAGCCTATCACCTGGGTGATGAAGGGAAAAGGTCTTATCGACTGCTGCCCTCTCTGGGATGAAGACGGCAAGGCTTATCTTTCACATGGATGCGCCGGTTCCAGAGCCGGTATCAAGTCGGTGTTATTCGTAGCTCCAATGTCACCAGACGGCACCAAGGTTATCGGTCCTTCACGCATCGTATATGACGGCCATGAAGACCAACCTACCATTGAGGGTACCAAATTCTACAAGCGCAACGGCTATTATTACATCATGAGTCCTGCGGGCGGAGTGAAGTATGGCTGGCAGGTAGAACTGCGTTCCAAGAATCCATACGGTCCTTACGAGGAGTATGTTGGTATGGCTCAGGGAAAGAACAAGAAGGTGAACGGCCCTCACCAAGGTGCTTGGGTAGATACACAGAACGGTGAAGACTGGTTCCTCCACTTCCAGGATAAGCATGCCTATGGTCGTGTGGTTCATCTGCAGCCTGCCAAATGGGTAAACGACTGGCTGGTTATCGGAGACGACAAGGACGGTGACGGATGCGGAGATCCAGTTCAGCAATGGAAGAAGCCCAACTTGCCATCAAGCGGAAACTTCCAGCCTAAGGAATCGGATGATTTCAACAGCATAGACCTCGGTCTGCAATGGCAGTGGAACGGTCCTTACAGCCACTACTGGTATTTCTGCGATGCCAAGAAATCAAAGTTGCGTCTATATGGTGTTGAGCAGATTGAAGGCGCCAAAAATCTTTACGACCTTCCTAATCTCCTGCTCCAGAAGGTTCCTACCGAGAACTTTACAGCCACAGCAAAGGTAAAGTTCATTCCTAACCGCACCGAGGCTTACAAGGAGAAAGATAAGGTGTTGGGCGAAAGCGCAGGTATGATTATGCAGGGAATGGATTATGCAGCCCTCAAGTTTGTAGACACCAAGGAAGAAGGTGTTGTATTGCAATATGTAACTTGTGAAAAAGCTGACAAAGGAAAGGAAGAGAAGGTGGTAAAGCAGGTAGCCATCAAGACCAGCAAGCTGCCTAAACCTTACACCGTGAAGTATGCGATAGATGATATACCTTCATCCCGCATCGCTACTCTGGATGTATGGCTCCGTGTAAAGGTTCACAGCGAGGGAATCGCTAACCAGATTCAAGGCATTGCCGAATGGAGCTACAGTCTGGATGGTAAGAAGTTTACCAAGATTGGCAATCCATTCACCATGCGCGAAGGCAAGTGGATTGGAGCCAAGCTAGGTTTCTTCAATACCCGCACAGCCAAGAAGAACGATGCCGCCTTCTTAGACATCGACTGGATACATTTCGAAAAATAACCCCTATTTACCCCGCAGGCAGATGATTTTTCTGCCTGCGGGGGGTTCTGTTCACTTATTTTGGTACTAAGAAATCTGGTAATTCTACAGAATTGCGAAAACGTTTACGTAACAATTTCCATTAAAATCCATACAAGATAACGATATTTTTATTACTTTTGACGGCGAAATCAAAGATAATCTAAATAATAATCTCTGATTCCTATTGATCTAGAAGAATAATACACGACAACAATTGCCTGTAAATTCAAAAGACCAAACAAATATTTAAAAGTAATATAACCTATAAAACAACATCATTATGTATCAACAACTTAAACGTGCCAGCATGGCACTTGCTTTAGGCTCTGTTTGTATTGGTGCGTTTGCACAACAGAAAACAATACAGGGTACGGTGAAGGATTCTAATGGCGAGCCAATGATTGGTGTTACCATTACCGACCAAAACGGTAAAGCTGGCGGAATCACAGACTTGGATGGTAACTTTACTATCCAAAACGTAGAACCTAACACGGTTCTTACATTCAGCTATGTAGGCTGCAAAACACAAAAAATCAAAGTAGGAGGTCAAAAGTCATGGAACATTACACTCGAAGATGACAACGCAGCTCTTGACGAGGTCGTTGTTGTGGGTTACGGCACCATGCGTAAGAGAGATGTCACCGGTTCTATTGCATCTATCAACTCTGATAAGATTGCAGCTCGTGGCACAACCAATCTCGCAGAGTCTTTGCAGGGTTCAGTACCTGGTGTCAACATTACCCAGTCAGGTAGCCGTGCAGGCGCAGGCTTCAATATCCAGGTTCGTGGTCAGGCTTCAATCAACAAGCAGGCTCAGCCTCTCTATGTAATCGATGGTGTAGTTTGTGACAACATGGACTTCCTAAATCCAGACGATATCGACCGCATCGATGTATTGAAAGATGCTTCATCTACCGCCATCTACGGTTCCCGTGCTTCTGCCGGTGTCATCATGATTACTACCAAAGGCAGCAAGGGCGCAGACAAGGCTCAGAAGGCCACCATCTCCTACGATGGATATTATGGCGTAAAAAAGCTTGCCCGCATGCCGGAATTGATGGGTGCCAATGAATTCATGGATTACCGTTTTGCCAGATATACCACTCTCGATGGTAAGAGCTACGATGGCTCAAGTCGTAAGGGTGTTGATGCCGATGGACATCCACACTACATCATAAAGGATACCGACTTGAATTCAGCCTTTCTGACCCGCAAGGGAGGAACCAGCTACAAGGATTCAAAGCTTTACGAACTAATGATGGATCCAAGCTTCGACGGTTACGACTGGAAGAAGATGGTAACCCGCACAGCTGCTCAGCAGAACCACTTCATCAGTGCTGCAGGTGCTACAGATAAGGTAAACTACCGTGTAGGTATGGGTTATCAGGGCGAGGAAAACGTATTCAAAGGCAATGACTATGAGCGTTTCAATCTGAAGGGTGCCATGGATGCCAAGCTTTCCAAGATATTTGATGCAGGATTCTCTGTCAACTTATCTATGAGCAGTACAGAAGACGTATGTACTGATGGAACTTATTCACCATACGTAAACGCATTCTATTTCAACCCATTCGTATCTCCTACAGATGCTGATGGCAACTTGATTCCTAACCCAGGAGCCAAAGCAGCCTTTGGTTCAGATGCTCAGTTTACCTCGACATACAACCCATTGATTGACCTCTATGATGGTAATTATACCAATGAGACCAAGAAATATACCATGATGGGTAACTTGTTTCTACGTGCCAATATTATGAAGGGATTGAAGTTTACGACAACCTTCTCTCCAAACTATTCTCACAAGCGCCAGGGCATCTTCTATGCCACAGGTATCAACGAGGGCAACGATGTAGGTTCTACCTACTATCAGAAGAACAAGACCAACTTTGCATCTGTTGCAAACACCAGCCGAATGGATTGGACCTGGGATAACCAAATAGACTATAACGAGACTTTTGGTGACCACAACATTGGTGCCATGGCCCTCTTCTCACTCTATAAAAGCAATACTGAGTATCAATACGAAGAGGCTAAGGGTATCGCCAACGATCATACTACATTCCACAATCTGGGTTCAGCTAGCGGTGATAAGAATCTCTCCAGCAAATACAACGAGTCATCTTTGGAGTCATTCGCCTTCCGTGCCAACTATTCTTACAAGGGAAGATATATGGCAACAGCCACACTCCGTGCCGATGGCAGCTCCCGTTTTGCCGATGGCAACCGCTGGGGATGGTTCCCATCTGTAGCTGCGGCATGGCGCATCTCTGATGAGGCATGGATGAAGCAGTTCAGTTCTTGGCTTGATAATACCAAACTCCGTGTATCTTATGGTGTTACAGGTAACAACAATGTGGGCGACTATGTAACCATCGCTTCTGCGACAGGTCCTACATACGTGACACTCGGTGGTACCGAAGTACAGGGTTATCACCCTAACGGATTGGTGAACACAGCCCTCATCTGGGAGAAGGTAAAGGAATTTGACCTCGGTCTGGACCTGAGTTTCCTGAAGAATCGCATCAATTTGACAGCCGACTTCTACAACCGTCTTTCTGATGGTCAGATTATGTCGCGCTCTGTGCCTCTGGAAACTGGTGAGAAGACATCTACCTTCAACGTAGGTTCTGTCCAGAACAGAGGTATCGAGTTGGGCTTGCAGTTCAATATCATCAACAAGAAGGATTTCTCTTGGAGTGCCAACGTGAACTTTGCCCGCAACTGGAACAAAATCAAAGAGTTGAGTAATGGTAAGATTGATGAAGTTGCCAACAACTGGTTCATCGGCGAGCCATTGAACGTACTCCGCGACTATACCCACACAGAAGTTATCACTGACAAGGGTGTAACAATGCATACTATGAATGGTGACAAGCACTATACCCTAAAGGAATTCTACGACAAGTATGGCAAGAAATACAAGTGGTATGAAGGCCAGGTAGCCGTTAATGACTGGAACGACGACGGTAAGATTGATGACAGTGATAAGCAGATTTATGGTTGCACCGATCCACGCTGGACAGGAAGTCTCTCTACCAATGTCTATTTTAAGGGCTTCGACTTCTCCATCATGTTCTATACAAAGAGCGGATTCTGGTCACGCAGCTATTTCCACGAGAAGTATATGAAGTATAGCGACCGTGGTAATGCCCACATGAAGTTGGATTACTACATCCCTGCAGGAGCACCAATCATCAATCATGAGACAGGTGAGATTACAACCGCCACAGAGACCCACTACGGAAAGTATCCTTATCCAAACAACAGCGATACATCTATGGGTGGTTATTTCGGTGACAAGGGTTCAGCCAAGGGAGAAGGCTTCCAGTATCAGAAGACTTCATTCACCAAGGTTAAAAACATCACCCTGGGTTACACCTTGCCAAAGAACGTAGTGAGCAAGGCTGGAATCAGAAACCTTCGTGTTTACATGAATATCCTGAACCCATTCTGCTTCACCAACTACAAGGGCTTCGACCCTGAGTGGGCTTCACAGAGCTTGCAGAACGGTGGTCCATCATCTGTAACCTATCAGTTTGGTGTCAACTTGAAGTTCTAAGCTTCATCCCAATTAAGTTCTAAACTTCATATAAAAAAGGAAACAATTATGAAAAAGATATTATATAGCGTAGCTCTCGCTGCTTGCTGCATGAGCACCATGACCAGCTGTAGCGACTTCCTGGACGCGGAAAACAAGTCGAATGTGAGCGACAAACAAACTTTCGCTACCAAAGATGGCTTCAACACTTTGGTAAATGATGCCTATCAGCATCTGCATAACATCTATGCAGCACCTCTATTCACCAGCTGCTTTTCTGCAGGTACAGATATGTATGCCGATGCCCGAAATAAGATGAATGAGGCATTGAACACTTATGAGACCTTGACTCCTGAAAATGGTGATATTAAGAATCTCTATACTTATCTCTATGCAGGTATCCGTGCTGCTAATTCTGTATCTTACTATGCACAGAGCGCTAAGATAGATGATGCCTTGAAGAACAAACTCGTGGGCGAGGCACGCGTACTGGCAGCATACGAGTACTATCTCCTGGTGAACAACTTCGGCGGTGTTCCTATCATGAAGGATTTCCTCACTTCTGCAGAAACCGGATATCCAAAGTCTTCTGCAGAAGAAGTATATGGCTACATCATCAGCGAGCTGGAAGATGTCATCAGCAAGAACGTGCTCGAGGCATCTACAGCTACCAAGGGTGGTGGCCGCATCAGTCAGGAAACAGCCAAGGCTATCCTTGCCAAGACCTATCTCTCAGCAGCATGGGACCTCGGCAAGCAGGATTACTTTGCCAAGGCAGCTTCTCTTGCCGATGAGGTAATTGCAGGCAGAAAGTTGACCACACCATTTGCCAGCCTTTGGAAGGCAGATGGTTCTGGCGATGATAACGCAGAGTTCCTCTGGGATGTAGAATATGATCTGGCAACAGCCAACAACACAACATCGGGTGGTACAGCATGGAGCACATACTACTGCAACTACTTGGGTGGAGCCGAAGATCCTATCAAGGCAACTACCTCTAGCTATGTGCCAACAATCTATGCTTTGCATTGCTTTCAGAAGGGCGACCTGCGTTACGATGCTACCTTCATGAAGGAATTGCCAGATGTGAATAAGGGCAATGCAGCAGGAACTGGTTATTGGACTTGGTATAAGAATGGTGAAAGTCTGAAGGGCTATCCTGTAACCCGTTATTATTCAGCATGGTATGAGACCGATGCCGACTTCGAGGCATGGAAGAAAGAAGACCCAACCAACAGAGCTAATACCTACCGCATCCCTATGGATACACAGACTAAGGAGGCACAGAATATGGATGGCAAAGATATGGAATACTATGACAACCAGCAGTTGGTATATGGTTCTAACCCTTGCAAGAAATTTGATGACAGCCAGACTGCATCGAATCAAGGCAACACCTGCTATCGTGACATCCATATCATCACATTACCAGAAATGTATCTCGTAGCAGCAGAGGCTTATCTGAAGGCTGGAGCTAATGATAAGGCTTTGGCTCGTCTCAATGAGGTTCACCAGCGTGCTGGTCTTGCTGCACTCACCGGCACTGTAACAATTGACAACATTTTGGACGAAAGTGCATGTGAAAACTTCGGTAACGGGGCACGTTGGATGGATTTGCGCAGAACCAAGACTTTGGTGGAGCGCTGCACCAAGTATAACCACGAGATGGGAGATAAGGCTGCCCAGTATATAGGAGAAAAACTTCTACGTCCTATCCCACAGGCAGCTATTGATGCCAACGATATGTTGACATCAGCAGACCAGAATCCTGGTTATTAAGACAAGATTTGATGAAGGATTTTTTATAAATACCACGACATACACAAAGAAACTATTTAATTAAAGACTGTAATCTAGGATTAAGAATCTTGAGATTACGGTCTTTTTTCATTTCCTGTCTCCTTTTCGTTCGCTAAACATAAAGAATAGAATTTTATCACGATTTCCACGTGTAGAAATGAAATAGAGATTAAAAAAGCCCAGAGGATTATCCCTCTGGGCTTTTTATTTAAAATAGAACTATTTTTATTCAGGCTTAGCTCCCTCCTTCTTAGAAGCAGCCTTCTTAGCTGTTGTCTTTTTGTCAGCAGGAGCCTTCTTGGCTGCTGGCTTCTTGGCTGCAGCAGGCTTGTCGCCACGAAGTTTTACCACTTCCTTCTCAATCTTCTCTATCTTAGCCTGAAGACGTGTAATTTCCTTGTCTCTCATCTCAATCTCCTCGTCCTGGTTGGTGATGGTAGTGAGAAGACTCTCGAGCTGCTCATTATCCACCTCAGCAGGATAAAGGTTGTTGACGCGAGTGATGAAGTCACCAAGAATGTTCATATAGTTGGTGAAAGCATCAAAAGGACTAGAGTAAAAACCGCGGTCCAGACCTACGTTACTTGGCTTGGTAGTCATGAAACGGAAGTTGTTGCTAGCCTGGAGATAATCCCAGTCCTGATTGATACGAGGATCGTTGGCTATGCGAACACGGTCGGCTACGCTATAGAGCTTGTTAAAAGCCTCACGCTGCATTGGGTTACCGAGCCATGAGCTGACATCACGTTCCTCGTCTACCCAACTCAATGTATCAGGAACGTTGATTTCGCCTACAGACTTCATCTTCTGGAAAATCTCGGTAGGAGTAGAGAAGGTAATACCACGGTCCTTAGCACACTGTGGAAGCGCCTTCAGGAACTCGAGAATATTGCTAGACAAAGGCTGGGCAATACCCAAAGCAGAAAGCTCCATGAAGATATTGATAACCTGCTCCTCTTCCGGGAAAGCAGCAATCTGATTCATGTAGTTGTCTGCAAAGAGAGGATAACCTTCCCAATCACTGTTACTGAAACGCAGAGAAATGTCATCGCTCAGACGAACATCGCGAAGCAAAAGCTTCAACTTTGGGTTCATGGCACAATGATAAACATAGTGTGGAGACTTCCAACCCAATACGTGCTTAGCACCCTCGGTCAACATACCCATGAAGCCCATATCAGCTACCTGAGCACCAATCTCGTCACTATAGATGAGAGAAGAGTTGCGGAGTACGGTAGGCTCCTTGCCGAAACATTCCTTGATCTTAGTGCACTGGCGCTTCACCTCATCCTTGAAGCTAGCCTCATTAACCAATGAAGCAAGACCGTGAGAATAAGGCTCTGCGAGGAATTCCACGCAGCCAGTGCTGTTCAACTCCTGCAGTTTCTCCATCACCTGAGGAGCGTGGAGTTCCAACTGCTCCATACCCACACCAGAGAGTGAGAAAGCCACCTTGAAAGATTTACCATTCTTCTCTATCATCTCCTGAATGGCATTCAAGGCTGGCATATATGAACGCTCAGCGATATCGTTGATGCTACGATCATTCTCATAATCATCATAGTAGTAATGATCGGTACCGATATCGAAGAAGCGGTAGCGTTTCAGATGGGTAATCTGATGTATCTCGAAATATAAACAAATTGTTTTCATACTTTGAACTTTAAATTTTGAACTTTGAACTTTATGATTAGCCCTTTAACATTAAAAATTACTTCCACCCCAAAGTCTTGAGATAGAGGTCTTTGATGCGGGCTCCCACTTTCTCCCAGGTAATCTGGTCAACTTCCTTCTTGCCTTCCTCAGAGAGATAGTCGAACAGACTCTCGTTGTGGCAGATGCTGTAGATGGCATCGGCAAGGGCATGAATATCCCAGTAGTCAACCTTGATACAGTTGGTAAGGATTTCTCCACAACCACTCTGCTTAGAGATGATAGTAGGTGTGCCACACTGCATCGCCTCCAGAGGAGAGATACCGAAAGGCTCACTCACTGATGGCATGACATAGACATCACTATCCTTGAGACATTCGTATACCTGCTTGCCACGCATAAAGCCTGGGAAGTGGAAACGGTCGGCAATGCCGCGTTCTGCTGCCAGATAAATCATCTGGTCCATCATATCACCCGAACCTGCCATGCAGAAACGCACGTTGCGGGTACGGTGCAATACCATATTGGCTGCCTCTACGAAATACTCAGGACCCTTCTGCATGGTGAGACGGCCCAGGAAGGTTACCACCTTCTCCTTACCCTTATGGTTAGGACGTGGAATGTCTTGCCACTCCTGCTTCAATGGATAAACGGCATTGTGCATGGCGAAGCACTTGCGTGGATCCTGGTGATACTGATGAATAACTGTCTGACGAGTCAACTCAGATACACACATGATACAGTCGGCATTGTCCATACCGTCTTTCTCGATAGAATATACGGTAGGGTTCACCTTACCACGGCTGCGGTCGAAATCGGTAGCATGTACGTGAATGCACAATGGCTTTCCACTCACTCGCTTGGCATGAATACCAGCAGGGAATGTCAACCAGTCGTGGGCGTGGATAATATCAAATTCTTCGCTACGGGCAACAACTCCGGCAATGATACTGTAGTTGTTGATCTCGTCGTGGAGATTAGATGGATAACCGCCGGCAAAATCCATACAGCCGAGGTCATTCACGTTCATATAATTAAAGTCAGCATAGATGTGGTCACGGTAGCGGAAATAGTCATCAGGATCCATAATGTTGCCTACGCGCTGCTGTACATAGTCGTGATTTACATCACGCCAAGCAATAGGCACACTGTTCATAGCCACAAATTTACATGCACTGCGGTCCTCATCACCGAAAGGATGAGGCAGACACAATGTAATATCGACATCACCCTGGGCATGCAAGCCCTGAGAGATACCAAAGTTGGCAGTAGCCAAGCCACCAAATACGTGAGGAGGATACTCCCATCCAAACATTAATACTTTCATATAGCGTCCTCCTTATATTAATATTGATACTTTTCTAGTAATTCGAGCGCACGGAGAATCTCTGCCACATTCATGGCGAAAGATGTGGCGCCTCGACCTGCAAATGGTGGGTTGCCATCGAAGAGCTCACTGATAGTACCGAGACAATGATAAGACATCTCGTCTTCGAAACCTACCATCTGACGCTCAACGAAACTCAAGCGTGTACGCTTATAGAGTTTCAGACTCGCCTCCATATAGAAGCCGCAAAGCCATGGCCATGCTGTACCCTGATGGTAAGCATGGTCGCGCTGGGTCTGAGGTCCTACATAGATAGGATTATAGCCACCGCTCTTTGGAGAAAGAGAACGCAATCCCTTAGGAGTCAGGAGTTCACGGGTACAGATATCAAGTACCTTCTTCTTCTGGTCCTGAGACAATGGTGAATAGTCGAAGGCTACTGGGAATATCATGTTTGGACGAACACTCCAATCCATCATGTTACCATCTACATAATCGTAAAGATAGCCATATTCATTGAGGAATGTATCTACAAACGACTTCTTGGTAATCTCTGCCTGAGCCAGCAATTCCTGCTGGTCAGCCTCCTCACCTACTGCCCCTGCCAAAGAAGCACAGAAGCACAATGCATTGTACCACAGAGCATTAAACTCAACAATATATCCGGTACGAGGAACCACAGGACGGCCATTGGCGGTAGAATTCATCCAGGTAACAGCCTTGTCTCTTCCATTGGTATAGAGCAAGCCGTTCTCCTTCAATTCCAGGTTAGGATGCTTGTTGTCCTGGATGAAACGAATCACGTCCTTGATAAACTGGCCATACTTCTTGTGGCACTCTTCCTTAGAGGTTTCCTTGGCATACTGCTGCAAAGCCCAGACTGCCCAAAGTGGCACGTCAGGCTGCTCTATCTCAGTAATATGAGCTGTAAGAGGCTTGCCCTCCATAAACTCATAGTATCCGCGCATGGCAGTCTTCATGACCAACTCAAAGTAATCGTTCTCCTCAATAGAGAGCGTAAGACCAGGAAGAGAAATGAACGTATCACGGGCACGGCACTTGAACCATGGATAACCGGCAAGGATATAGCGGTCATCATTCTTCTCACGACGATGGAACTGATGAGCAGCATTGACCAGACAATGGAAGAAGTTGTCGCGAGGCGAACGCTCGTCAACCTCTGTGTCAAAAAGTTTCTTCAAGCTACTGGTCTTGATTTCAGAAGTAGCTGCAGAAAAGACGATAGTCTCGCCCTTCTTGATACCCATTTCGAAATATCCTGGAACATAGAGGTCTTCATTAGAAGCATAACCTCTCTCCTGCTCCTTTGGATATTCTACTCCACGATACCAGTCTGGGCAGAATTTAAACTCGTTCTTCTTAGAGAACTGCATATAAAGGTCAGGATAACCAGCATACATGCAAGTCTTGATTCCGTTGTCTATAGCAGAATAGTCACGAGAAGCTGTTGAATTCTCATGAGTAAACTGGCGAACGCTACGGAAAGCCAAGAATGGACGGAAACGAAGTGTGGTGGCAGAATGTCCGTCTACCAAAGTATAACGAATCAGAATACGATTCTCATAATGCTGGAAAACGACCTCTTTCTTGAGGATAACACCACCTACGCGATAAAGTGTGGTAGGCACCTTATCGCAATCAAATTCACGAATGTACTTATGGCCGAGCGGACTAAAATTATTGCCTTGGTACTTGTGCAAGCCGAGATTGAATTCAGCGCCATGCTGAATCACCGTAACATCGAGCGAACTTAAGAGCACATGATTCTCATCGTCCAGTTCTGGAACCGGTACGACAAGCAATCCGTGATACTTTCGCGTATTACAGTCTACAATCGTTGAGCACGAATAAGCACCCGAGCGGTTTGTTCTTAACAACTCCTTTGGCAATGACTCTTGTAAGTTAGTCATTAGGGCCTTTTCGAATTTTAGATAACTCATAGATCTATATTAAGGTTTATAAATTATTGACTTTAATCTATTTTGCATTCAAAGGTAAGAAAAAATAATGGTATAGCAAAGGAAAAAGCGCGACTTTTTCTTAAAATCTTCATTTTATATGTTATAGAACATATTTTTTGCTTATTTTTTTCATTTATGTGGATTTTTTTATGTACTTTTGCACACGGTTTTAAACCAATATAAACAAAACGAACAAGAAGGATAATGGCAAAACATAAGATTTGGAATATAGATAGTGCAGCCAAGGAAGTGGCAAACTTGTGGGGCGGCATCAAGGGTGAACAGCTCGCGATGATGAAAACGTATATACAAGTCACCAAATACAAGAAGGGTGAAATCATATATGAAAATGGTACTATTCCCAAAGAAGCCATGTGTCTGCTTGCAGGAAAGGTGAAGATTTACAAGGATGGAATCAACGGAAAAAGCCAGATAATCCGCGTTATCAAACCTAGTGAATTTCTGGGATTCCGTGCCTATTTTGCCAATGAAGCCTACAGAACTGCAGCAATGGCTTTAGACAACTGCGTAGTGGCTCATTTTCCTATGAAGGTTCTCATGAAGATGCTGCAGAGCAGTTACAACATCGGCTTTTATTTTATCAAATACCTGAGTATTGAAATCGGTAAATCAGACGACCGCACTGTCAATCTCACCCAAAAGCACATCCGTGCCCGCCTTGCCGACGCTCTTCTTTTCCTATTGGATTCTTATGGACTGGCTAAAGACGGTTGCACCCTGGATTGTAGTCTGAGCCGTGAAGATTTAGCCAACATTGCCAATATGACGACAAGTAACTGTATTCGCACCCTATCCTCCTTCGTGACGGAAGGCCTTATCAGTACGAACGTAAGAAAAATAAAGATCCTGAATGAGGAAGAACTGAAGAATATTGCAGAAAGGGGATAAAAAACACAATACGCCTTGAAAGGGCAAAAGCATCAATGAAAGCCATTGTCCTTTCAAAGCGTATACAGTTAAATTTTATTCACGACCTCCTACTACGCAGGAATCAGGAAATTGACAACTTCCTGAATAACGGTAATCTGGTAAGGTCCTACCGGCGTATTCATCAATCTGCCATCAATACCAATCAGGGCATTGGATGAAACCTCCACTTCTCTGGTACGGTAAGGATGCACACTCTTATGATTCAGGAACTTACCTTTCACAAAGAGGTAAATACCCTCAAAGAGTTGCGTCATCTGCGGATGATAAACCACAGAAACATCCAGCAAACCATTGTATGGCACAGCATTAGGAGTTTGTCCGTAACCCGTTGCATTACCGACGCACATGGTCATTACCCTGCGCTTGATGACATCTGAATTGATTTTAATATGCATCTTATAATCCAGACGCTGGAAGATCATCAGGATGAAAGAACACAGGAACGACAGCGTACGGGAGCCAAACATGTGATGAGTTTTCCTTCTCAGGTTCATGATGGCAGCAATCAATCCTATATTGATGCAGTTGAGGAAATAACGTCTGCATTTCTCCCCTTTCTTATTCGTATAACGGATACATCCAAGATCTATCTTTCTGATTCTTCTTGCTTTAAGAGATGCCACCGTTTTTTCAATATCGCTGTCGCTGAATCCCCAGAAATGGGCGAAATCATTCATCAATCCATTAGGAATCACACCCAGCGCCACCTGTTCACGCTCCTCAGTATTCATCTGCATCAAGCAATTGACGGCATCATTGAGCGCAGAATCTCCGCCCACAACAACTATTGTCTTATAGCCATTGTTGACAAACATCTTAATCAGTCGCTCTACGCTTTTCTGATTTTCACTCTGCACAAAGTCATAATCTACATTTTGTGCCTTGAGTACCTTTTCTATTTTTTCCCAGCGCTTATTGCTTCTCCAGCCGCCTCGAGGGCAGTAAAGCAATCCCCATTTATTCTCGTTTATCATTGTCTCTTCTTTGTAATTTGAAAGTTGAATAATATTATCTCCACCTAGACACCGTCCTCAAAAGCCTAGACACCGTTGCATCCGATTCCATCGGATACCAGCCCGAGCCAGCTTTCAGGCTACACCTTAGCTCCTCATCAGCTCCAAAACAGCCTCCACCTTTTTCTCCATCGGCTGCAGGGCATCAATCCAATTGATGGTAAACCCTCTTCGCTCCATACCGCGGAACCAGGTCATCTGGCGCTTGGCAAACTGATGGATGGCTATCTCCAAACCTCTGAACATTTCATCATAGGTGGTTTTACCAATCACATATTCGGTGATAAACTTATATTCCAAACCATAATAGATGAGGTTTTCTGCTGGAATTCCCCTGTCAAGCAAACCTTTGATTTCATCTACCATTCCTTCCTGGAGTCTCTGCTTCAGCCTTCGGGTAATCTTTTCTCTACGGGCATCACGATTGATACTGACACCTATAATAAGCGAATCTACCGAAGGCAATTCCCGTTCCGGCATAGGATGCTCCAGATTATAGGTTTCTATTTCGATAGCTCGGATAGCCCTCTGTGCAGTATCCACATCTGTGCGATTGTGCATATTGGAACCCGTTTTAGCCTTCAACTCTTTCAGCATCACCGTTAGCTCATCCAGGCTCTTATCAGCCAGCCGGTCTCTCAACTCCTGATTCTGTGGTACAGGCGAAAGATGATATCCCTTGAGCACAGACTCAATATACAGTCCTGTTCCGCCGCACAAGATAGGCAGTACGTCCCGTTTCCGGATATCGAGATAGGCATCATAGAAATCTTGCTGATATTCAAAGAGGTTATACTTGGTTCCCGGTTCGCAGATATCTATCAAGTGATAAGGTATCAACTTGCCGTCCACGGTATAATCTTCCAGGTCTTTTCCCGTACCGATGTCCATGCCACGATACACCTGGCGACTATCGGCGCTGATAATCTCCGCCCCCTGGGTAGTTCCACCCCACGACGCAGCATCCAAGCTGTTGATCTTGGAAGCAAGCGCTGCTGCAAGGCTCGTCTTTCCGCTCGCAGTAGGACCTAATATGGTAATCATCGTCTGTTTCATGCCGCAAAGATAAAGGAAATAATTGATAATACAAAATAAAACGAAAAGAAATTCTCACATCAAGACAATCTGAGCAATCATTTGTGAGTTTTTGAACAAAAAAGGAAGTATATAGACAGAAAAGAGAAGTATGTATATAGAAAAAGCCGCCCAGCATCAGAAATGCTGGGCGGCTATATTTCTTAATCGTTAAGAGGCAACGAATTAACCGTTGTGCTTCTTCATGATCTTGATCAACTCAACAACCTTGTGTGAGTAACCAATCTCGTTGTCATACCAAGAAACAACCTTAACGAAGTTGTCTGTCAAGTAAACACCTGCGTTAGCGTCGAAGATAGATGTCAAAGCGCAACCCAAGAAGTCAGAAGAAACAACAGCATCCTCTGTGTAACCGAGTACACCCTTCAACTCACCCTCAGAAGCAGCCTTCATTGCAGCGCAGATAGCCTCCTTAGAAGCAGCCTTCTTCAAGTTAACTGTCAAGTCAACAACAGATACGTCCAAAGTAGGAACACGCATAGAGATACCTGTCAACTTACCGTTCAACTCAGGGATAACCTTACCTACAGCCTTAGCAGCACCTGTAGAAGAAGGGATGATGTTGCCAGCAGCTGCACGGCCACCACGCCAGTCCTTCATAGATGGACCGTCAACTGTCTTCTGTGTAGCAGTTGTAGAGTGAACAGTTGTCATCAAACCTGTCTCGATACCGAAGTTATCGTTCAATACCTTAGCGATAGGAGCCAAGCAGTTTGTTGTACAAGAAGCGTTAGAAACGATCTTCTGACCATTGTACTTGTCAGTGTTAACACCGCAAACGAACATATCAGCCTGGTTACCGTTAGCGTCAGCCTTAGAAGGAGCAGAAAGTACTACATACTTAGCACCAGCCTTCAAGTGCTTCTCAGCCTTGTCGTAAGCGAGGAAGAGACCTGTAGACTCAACTACGTACTCTGCACCAACCTCATCCCACTTCAAGTTCTCAGGATCACGCTCAGCAGTAACACGGATGTGGTTACCGTTTACGATCAACTCGCTCTTCTCAACGTCAGCCTCGATAGTACCGTCGAACTGACCGTGCATTGTATCATACTTCAACATGTAAGCCATGTAATCAACAGGGCACAAGTCATTGATAGCTACTACCTGTACTTCCTTTGCGTTCTCAGCCTCAACTGTAGAACGGAATACGAAACGACCGATACGGCCAAATCCGTTAATACCAATCTTAATCATTGTTCTAATATTTAAATTAAAAGTTTAAAAATTATATCTTTTAAGCTATCAAGCGAATCCGAAGGAGCTGATAACACCTTTTTTCATCCCTATCAAGCATTTTTTCTTCTTTTCGTGCGCAAAGTTACAAAAAATTTTCTAACTTTGCACACGAATAGAGTATTAAATAAGTTAAAAAAAGGCGATAGAACTCGATTATTACCTATTTTAAGCACTTTAAGATGCCATACTGACAACTCCATATAGCAAAATGCAATTATTAAAAGGAAGTAGAATATGACACCAGAAGATAAAGTGAAAGTTGCGTCTGAAACTTACACCTTATTATATTAAGGGGGAAAAGCTTCATCGTACACAGAAAAGCAAAAAATAGATCATTTCAAGGAAAGTATTAATCATTATAAACATTAAAGACTATGAGTAAATTTTTGAATGAATTCAAGCAATTCGCCATGCGTGGAAATGTGCTCGACATGGCAGTCGGTGTAATCATCGGTGGTGCTTTCGGCAAGATTGTAAGTTCTGTAGTAGATGACATCATCATGCCTCCTATCGGATGGCTCATCGGTGGTGTCAACTTCTCCGACCTCAAAGTCACACTTCCATCAGTAGAGGTGATCGGTGGCGAGAAGCTTCAGGCTGCAACCATCAACTATGGCAATTTTCTCCAGACCACTCTCGACTTTCTCATCGTTGCCTTCTGTGTATTCCTGCTCATCAAGGTAGTGAACAAAGTTACCGCCAAAAAGGAGGCAGAGAAGCCTGCTGAAGCTCCTAAGGCTCCAGAGCCTACCCAGGAAGAGAAGCTCCTGGCAGAGATCCGTGATTTGCTGAAAGAGCAGAAGGGATAACCACTGTTTTTTTCATGGCAGAATAAAAAAAAGAAGACAGGAATGAGAGGATATGAATACCACTATCAAGGCTTGAGAAGTATTCCATCCCAACCATTCCTGCCCCTCCTTAAAGAAAAATACTATATATAAATAAGGTATAAAAGAAAAAGAGCCACAATAACTCCCCTACTTTTGAAAAAAACACACATTTTTCACGTTTATTAAAAAATACTTTCATTTTTCCTTGCTGATTACATATTTTTTTTGTAGCTTTGCCCCGAAATAAGATCTAAGTAGGTACACTAAATCTTAATTAAACATCAACTCTTAACATAAACAATATGAGTAAGAACATGAAACCTAAAGACCAAATGAAGACAGCGTTGCTGATTTGTGCGCTGACTTCCATGTCTCCTGCGTTTGCAAATGGTACTATGGCAAAAGCTGACAACTTGAACCACCCTACCACCAGCATCCAACAGCAGAAGAAAGTAGCAACAGGACGTGTTGTAGACAATCAAGGCGAACCTCTTATCGGTGTTACCGTGATGGAAGTTGGCACGTCCAATGGAACAGTAACCGACCTAGACGGAAATTTCTCCCTCAGTCTGAAAAATCCTAATGGCAAGATTACAATTTCCTACGTCGGCTTCAATCCACAGACTCTTACAGCTGCAAGCAACATGCAGATTACCATGAAGTCTGAAGACAAGGAGCTCAATGAAGTTGTAGTTGTAGGTTACGGTACACAGAAGAAGGTGAACCTCACCGGTTCTGTATCATCAGTGGATAGCAAGGCTTTGGAAAGCCGTCCTATCCAGAACTTGCAGAGTGGACTCCAGGGTATGATGCCTGGTGTTACCATCAGCGGTACCAATGGTGCTCCGGGTATGGACTCAGGTAGCATCAACGTACGTGGTGTGGGAACCCTCAACTCTTCCTCTCCTTATATTTTGATTGATGGCGTAGAGTCTGGTACCATGAGTAGCCTCGACCCTAACGATATCGAGAGCATCTCAGTATTGAAGGATGCTGCTTCTGCTGCCATCTATGGTTCCAAGGCTGCCAACGGCGTTATCCTCATCACCACCAAGCGTGGTAAGAGCGGCAAGCCTCAAGTTTCTTATAATGGTTATGTGAGTGTGCAGAATCCAACCAGCCTGGTTGACCGTCTGGATTCATACGACCTTAATTCCGCAACACTTTGATTTAACTTTATTTATAAGTTCCTGAGCAACAA